>Ga0209147_100216_pt1 | contig 59996 bp, 45 predicted proteins | sample AraplaCol_mLB_r2_FD_184278 | JGI IMG/M metagenome (GOLD analysis project Ga0209147, IMG submission 184278) | Arabidopsis root microbial communities from North Carolina, USA - plate scrape CL_Col_mLB_r2 (SPAdes) (version 2) | ecosystem: Host-associated > Plants > Roots > Endosphere | place: USA...
GACCAAGATGCAATCCCTGACGATTCGGTGCTGGGAATTCCGGCCAACGGGCCGGCTTCGGGTAAAATCGCATTTTACCGACCTTCTCGCATTCCCCCATGAATCCTCCGAAATCCGCTCCCGACGCCCAAGGTCTGTCCTATCGCGACGCAGGCGTCGACATCGACGCGGGCGACGCGCTCATCGACAAGATCAAGCCTTTTGCGAAGAAAACCCTGCGCGACGGCGTGCTCGGCGGCATCGGCGGGTTCGGCGCGCTGTTCGAAGTACCGAAGAAGTACAAGGAGCCCGTGCTCGTGTCGGGCACCGACGGCGTGGGCACCAAGCTCAAGCTGGCCTTTCATCTGAACAAACACGACACCGTCGGCCAGGATCTCGTCGCGATGAGCGTGAACGACATCCTCGTGCAGGGCGCCGAGCCGCTGTTCTTCCTCGACTACTTCGCGTGCGGCAAGCTCGACGTCGATACCGCGGCAACGGTCGTCAAGGGCATCGCGCAGGGTTGCGAACTGTCCGGCTGCGCGCTGATCGGCGGTGAAACGGCCGAAATGCCGGGCATGTACCCGGACGGCGAATACGACCTGGCCGGCTTTGCGGTCGGCGCGGTCGAGAAGAGCAAGATCATCGACGGCAGCACGATCGCCGAGGGCGACGTAGTGCTGGGCCTCGCATCGAGCGGCATCCACTCGAACGGCTTCTCGCTCGTGCGCAAGATCATCGAGCGCGCGAACCCCGACCTGTCGGCCGATTTCCACGGCCGCTCGCTCGCCGATGCGCTGATGGCACCCACGCGCATCTACGTGAAGCCGCTGCTCGCGCTGATGCAGAAGCTGTCGGTGAAGGGCATGGCGCACATCACCGGCGGCGGCCTCGTCGAGAACATTCCGCGCGTGCTGCGCGAAGGCCTCACCGCCGAGCTCGACCAGAACGCGTGGCCGCTGCCGCCGCTGTTCAAGTGGCTGCAGGAGCACGGCGGCGTCGCCGATGCGGAAATGCATCGCGTGTTCAACTGCGGGATCGGCATGGCCGTGATCGTTTCGGCGGCCGATGCCGACGCAGCGATCGCCGACCTGACCGCCGCCGGCGAACAGGTGTGGAAGATCGGCACCGTCCGTGCGACCCGCGAAGGCGAGGCGCAGACCGTCGTGGTCTGACGCACGGCCGCAGCAGATGCAGCAAGGAAAGCCGCCCGGATTCGATCCGGGCGGTTTTTTTTCGGGCGCCGCGTGGCGTACGGGCGCGCGCCGATGAAGGAGGAGCGACGATGACCGAAGACGAACGCGCGATCCGGGAACTTGTGGACAACTGGTTCGTATCGAGCCGCCGCGGCGACCTGGCGACCGTGCTCGACCTGATCGCCGACGACGCGATCTTCATGGTGGCCGGCAGGCCGCCGTTCGACAAGGCGGCGTTTGCGGCCGCGTCGCGTGACGCGAACGCCGGGGGCGGGCCCGCGCCGACGATCGACGGCCGTTACCGGATCGACGAACTGCGCGTGCTGGGCGACTGGGCGTACATGCGCAATTTCCTCGAGATCGAGGCGACTCCGCCGGGCGGCGAGACGATCCGCCGTTCGGGCCATACGCTGACGATCTTCCGCAAGGCCGACGGCCGCTGGCGGCTCGTCCGCGATGCCAATCTCGTGACGCTCGCGCATTGAGCGCGGCGGCGGGCGTGACGGTGCCGGCCGGCGCTCACGCGGACGGCCGCGCCGCGCCCGCTGGCCGGGCACCGGCCAGCAACGGCGGGACGAGCAGATAAAGCAGCGCGGCCACGGCCCAGACGAGCCCCGGCCAGGTCGCGCGTGTCGCCGCATAGGTTGCGGTGACGACCAGCGGCCCCGCGACACCGATCAGGCTCGCCACGCTCGCGAGCGCGCCTTGCAGTTCACCCTGGCGCGCATCGTCGACCTGCCGCGCGAGCATCGCCTGCAGCGCCGGCAGCGTCATGCCGCCCGCCGCGAACAGCGGCAGCAGCGCGAACGGCACCCACGCGGCGGTCGCGAACGCAATCGCCACGAGCCCGAGCGCGTCGCCCGCGAGGCCCAGTGCGAGCGCGCGGCGCTCGCCGAGCCGCGCGATCAGCGGCCCGATCGCGAAAGCCTGCGCGAGTGCATGACACGCACCGTAGCCCGCCAGCGACAGCCCCGCGATCGGTGTCGACCACCCGAAATGTTCCTGGCCGTACAGGATCCACAGCGTGGCGGGCGCCTGCGACACCAGCGCCACGATCACGTAAATGCCGATCAGCGGCACGAGCGCCGCTGAGCCGGTCAGCCGGCGCAGGCTGGCGAACGGGTTGAGCGCGCCGGCCGTTTGGCCTTCGCGGGCCGAACCCGGCCGCGATTCCGGCAGCGCGCGCCAGACGAGCACGAGATTGAGCGCGTTGAGCACGGCGGCCGCGACGAACGGCGCGCGCACATGCAGCGCGCCGAGCAGGCCGCCGATCAACGGGCCCGCGATGAAGCCGATGCCCATCATCGCGCCGAGCTGGCCGAAGCGTCGCGCGCGGTCGGGTTCGGCCGTGACGTCGGTGACGTACGCAGTCGCGACCGCGACGTTCGCGCCGGTGATGCCCGCGATCAGCCGCCCGACGTAGAGCCAGGCGAGCGTCGGCGCGAGCGCCATCAGCAGGTAGTCGAGCGCGGCGCCCGCGAGCGACACGAGCAGGACGGGCCGGCGGCCGAAGCGGTCGCTCAGCGCGCCGAGCAGCGGTGCGCACAGGAACTGCGCGAACGCGTACAGCGCGAGCAGGATCCCGTAGTGGGTGTCGGTGCTGCCCGCATCGGCGAGCGAGCGCAGGAGCCCGGGGAGGATCGGCATCACGATCCCGACGCCGATCGCGTCGAGCAGGACCGTGGCCAGAATGGCAATCAGGGACGGATTCAAGGGTGCGACTCTATCGGTGATAGAGTGGCTATTATTCCACAACTTTCCCTATCGGTGATAGAGATGAAGGACACGGGAGCGCGGCTGACGCGCGACACGGTACTGCGCGCGGCGCTCGACCTGCTGGATGAAGTCGGCATCGATGGGCTGTCGACGCGGCGGCTCGCCGAGCGGCTCGGCGTGCAGTCGCCGACGCTTTACTGGCATTTCCGGAACAAGGCCGAACTGCTCGACGCGATGGCCGAGGCGATCATGCTCGAGCGGCACGATGCGTCGCTGCCGCGGCCGGGCGAGGCGTGGGATGCGTGGCTTCTCGACAACGCGCGCGGTTTCCGCCGCGCGCTGCTGGCCTATCGCGACGGCGCGCGCCTGCATGCCGGTACGCGGCCGCGGGCGCTGCATTTCAGCTCGATCGAACGCAAGGTCGCGCTGCTCGGCGAAGCGGGTTTCGCGCCGGACGAGGCGGTCGATGTGATGTATGCGCTGGGCCGCTTCGTGGTTGGATGGGTGCTGGAGGAACAGGCGGAACCCGAAGGCGAGGCCGATGCGCCGCTGCCGGACGCGGCCGAGTATCCGTTGCTCGCCAAGGGCTGGGCCGCGCTGCGCGCGCGCGGCGGAGACGAAGCGTTCGAACGCGGCGTCGCGCTGATCGTCGACGGCGCCCGCGCGCGCCTGGCAGCACGCGGGCGCGGCTGACGGTCAGGCCGGCGTGCCGCCGTCGAGCACGCGTTCGAGCGCGTCGAGCGCGCGGGCTGTGGCGTCCGGCGCGATGCAGTCGACGACGATCCGCTCCGGCATCGCGCGCAGCCAGGTGATCTGGCGCTTGCAGAGCTGGCGCGTCGCGAAGATGCCCTTGTCGCGCATCGTCCGGTAATCGGTGTCGCCGTCGAGGAATTCCCATGCCTGCCGGTAGCCGACGCAGCGCATCGACGGCAGGTCGGGATGGAGATCCTCGCGACGGCGCAGCCGCTCGACTTCGTCGATGAAGCCCGCGTCGAGCATCGCATCGAAGCGCTGTGCGATCCGGGCGTGCAGTACCGCGCGATCGGACGGCTCGAGCGCGACCGGCACGAAGCGGTAAGCGGCGGCCGCATCGTCGCTGCGTCGCGGGGCGGCGAGCAGCACCGACATCGGCTGCCCGCTCAGCATGAACACTTCGAGCGCCCGCTGGATCCGTTGCGAATCGTTCGGCGCGAGCCGCGCGGCCGTGTCGGGATCGACCTGCGCGAGTCGCGCGTGCAGGGCGGGCCAGCCATCGCGCGCGGCTTCCGCATCGAGAGTCGCGCGCACGTCCGGATCGGCGCCGGGCAGGTCGTTGAGCCCCTGCGTCAGTGCCTTGTAGTACAGCATCGTGCCGCCCGCGAGCAGCGGCGTGCGGCCGCGCGCGATGATTTCGCCGATCAGGCGCAGCGTGTCGGCGCGGAAACTCGCGGCCGAATACGCGTCGGCCGGATCGATGATGTCGATCAGATGGTGCGGCACGCTCGCGCGCTCTTCGCGCGAAGGCTTCGCGGTGCCGATATCCATGTCGCGGTAGACGAGCGCCGAATCGACACTGACGATCTCGATCGGGCGGCGCGCGGCGAGCGCCAGCGCCGCGGCCGTCTTGCCCGATGCGGTGGGGCCGAGCAGGCAGGCGATCGTCGTCGGAGAGGACTGCGGTGAAGCGCTCATTGTCCGCGCATGAACAGGCGGTCGAGATCGTTCAGCGTGAGCTGATACCACGTCGGCCGGCCATGATTGCACTGGTCCGCGCGTTCGGTCGCCTCCATCTGCCGCAGCAGCGCGTTCATCTCGTCGAGCGTCAGGCGCCGGTTCGCGCGCACCGCGTGGTGGCAGGCGAGCGTGCCGAGCAGCTCGTGCTGGCGCTCGGTCAGCACGCGCGAGCCGCCGAACGCGTGCAGGTCGGCGAGCACCGCGCGCGCGAGCGACTGCAGGTCGGCATCCTTCAGCAGCGCCGGGACCGCGCGGATCGCGAGCGTCGTCGGTGACAGCACCGCCAGGTCGAAACCGAGCGATTCGAGCGTGTCGCGCTCTTCCTCGACCGTGCCGATCTCGACCGGCGTGGCCGTCATCGAGATCGGCAGCAGCAGCGCCTGCACGGCGACCGAGCGGTCGGCGAGCGCGTTCTTGAACTGTTCGTACAGGATCCGCTCGTGTGCCGCATGCATGTCGACGATCACGAGCCCGTGCGCGTTCTGCGCGAGCACGTAAATGCCGTGGATCTGGCCGAGCGCGAAGCCGAGCGGCTGCTCGTCGTGCGCGGTGGCGGCGATCGGCGATACGGTGAAGCCGGGCAGTGGTGCGAGCGGCGTGTCGGCCGAATCGCGCGCAATGGTGGTCGTGCCGTCCGGTGTGCCGGCGCCGCTATCCTTGCGGCCGAACATCGCGTCGTAGAGCGCGAGCGGCTGCGCGACGGGCAGCGTGCCCTGCGTCATCCGTGCCTGGCGCATCCAGGTGTTGCCTGCCGACGAGGACGACGGCGACGAGAAGCCGCTGCCGCCCGTGCCACCGATGCCGCCGGTCGCGTGGCCCTGGCTCTGCCCGAGCGGCGTGTCGAGGAACGACGACGGCCCGCGCGGTGCCGGTTCGATATGCGCGGCATGGCCGCCCGCCGTGGTTTCCGGCGACGCGCCCGCATGGCGCGCGAGTGCGCGCTGGACCGCATGGAACACGTACTGGTGGATCGAGCGCGAATCGCGGAAGCGTACCTCGATCTTCGACGGATGCACGTTCACGTCGACGGCCTCCGGCGGCAGGTCGAGAAACAGCACATACGACGGGTAGCGGTCGCCGTGCAGCACGTCCTCATAGGCCGCGCGCACCGCGTGCGTCAGCAGCTTGTCGCGCACGAAGCGGCCGTTCACGAAGAAATACTGCTGGTCGGCGCGCCCGCGGCTTGCGGTCGGCAGCCCGGCGCAGCCGTAGACGGCGAGCGGGCCGGCCTGTTCGTCGAGCGGCAGGTGCGCGGTCGCGAAGCCGTCGCCGAGGATCTTCGCGACGCGCTGCGCGGGCTCGGTCGCATTCCAGTGCTCGACGGCCTTGCCGTTGTGCAGCACCGAGATCGCGACGTCCGGCCGCGCGAGCGCCGCGCGGCGGATCATTTCCAGGCAGTGGCCGAACTCGGTCTGCTCGCTCTTCAGGAACTTGCGCCGCGCGGGCGTGTTGAAGTACAGCTCGCGCACCTCGATCGTCGTGCCGGTCGCACCGGCGGCGGGCGACAGCACGCCCGTCTGCGCGTCGATCTTCATCGCATGCGCGGCATCGGCCGTCCGGCTCGTGATCGACATCTCGGCGACCGATGCGATCGACGCGAGCGCTTCGCCGCGGAAACCCAGCGTGGCGACCGCCTCGAGCTCCTCGAGCGAGCGGATCTTGCTGGTCGCATGGCGCATCAGCGCGAGCGCCAGCTCGTCGGGCGGAATCCCGCAGCCGTCGTCGGTGATCGAGATGCGCTTGACGCCGCCTTCTTCCAGCACGATACGCAGCGTCGTGGCGCCGGCGTCCATCGCGTTCTCGAGCAGTTCCTTGACGACCGACGCCGGACGTTCGACGACCTCGCCGGCGGCGATCTGGCTGATCAGCTGGTCGGGCAGGGGCTGGATCGCGCGCAGCGGGCGCGGAGCAGGGGCGGGCGTGTCGCCCGCGGCCGTTTCGGTGATTTCGGACATGGCCGAATTATAGCGAGGCGGCGGATGCGTGCCGGGGCGGCGGAGCGTTACGTTTTTTCACGGAGCCTTAAGGTAGTTTCGGTATCATGACTCCGTTTCGCGCCCCGCCTTGGCCGGCGGGCGCTTCCGCCAAGTCTGGCCTGTTTCGGCCGTTCCGGCCCTATCGCCTTCGAGGAATCGCATTTGGATACGCTGCTTCATTTCGTCAACCTTGTCCTGCATATCGACGCATTCCTCGGCGATTTCATCCGGCAGTACGGCGCGTGGGTCTATCTCGTGCTGTTCCTGATCGTGTTCTGCGAGACGGGGCTCGTCGTGTTCCCGTTCCTGCCGGGCGATTCGCTGCTGTTCATCGGCGGCGCGTTCGCGGCGACGGGCGAAATGAACGTCGGCGCGCTGATCGTGCTGCTGCTCGTCGCGGCGATCGCCGGCAACACCGTGAACTACCTGATCGGCCGCTGGGTCGGCCCGAAGGTGTTCAATACGCATATCCCGGTGCTCGAGCGCTTCCTTGACCGCGCCGCGCTGCAGAAGACCCACTCGTTCTACGACAAGCACGGCGGCAAGACGATCGTGCTCGCGCGCTTCATCCCGGTCGTGCGTACGTTCGCGCCGTTCGTCGCGGGCGCTTCGTCGATGAGCGCCGCGCGCTTTCAGCTCTTCAACGTGATCGGTGCGCTGGTGTGGGTGCTGCTGCTCGTGCTGCTCGGGTATTTCTTCGGCAACATCCCGTTCATCCGCCAATACCTGAACGTGATCGTGCTGGTCGGTATCGGCGCGGCGATCGTGCCGGTCGCGCTCGGCGCGGTGTGGAAGCTGGTGCGCGGAAAGCAGTCGGATAACGCGCAGAAGACGGGCGGGCGTTGAGCGGGGGCTTTGCTTCAGTCAATAAAAAAGCGTGGCGGGTGCCACGCTTTTTTTTCGTCCGGTGCCGCCGTCATGCGCTGCGATGCAAGAGCGGTGTTTCGGGCGTCGGGTATTGCGCGTCGCGGAACGTCTCGAGGATCACGCGATTGGTGTCGCAGTACACCTGCCAGTAGTTTTCCGGTTGCGTGGACGGGCGCACGAACAGCAGCGGGCCTTCCGGCGTGAACTGAAGCACGCCGACGTCCGGCGCCGGGCTGGTCAGCACGTTCGGAATCTGCTGGATCGACGCTTTCAGGCGGTTGATCGCGTCGACCGCATCGACGCCGTTCGCGATCTTCGCGGTCAGGTCGACGCGACGATACGACGTTGCGCTGTAGTTGGCGATGTTGTCCGAGAAGATCTTGTTGTTGCCGACGATCGTCACGATGTTGTCCGGCGTGACGATCGTCGTGCCGAACAGGCCGAGCTCCTTGACCGTGCCCGTGACGCCGCCCGCGCTGATCACGTCGCCGATCTTGAACGGACGCAGCACCTGCATGAACACGCCTGCGGCGAAATGTGCGAGCAGGCCGCCCCAGGCGGTACCGATCGCGAGGCCGAGGCCGGCGAGCAGCGCGGCGAACGAGGTGGTCTGCACGCCGAAGATCTGCAGGATCGCGAGGATCAGCAGGATCGTCAGCAGCACGCCGACGACGGAGGTCAGGTAGTCGGTGAGTGTCGGGTCGACCTTGCCGCTGCGGCGCACGACCTTGCCGAGCAGGCGGGTACCGATGCGGATCGCCCAGCGGCCGACGAACCACAAGACGATCGCGGCGAGGAGGTTGAGGCCGAAGTCGAGGCCGCGGGTCATCAGGAATTGCTGGGCGGTGGCGAGATCGATCATGCGTTCTCCGAAGTCAGGGGTAGAAAGGGCGGCGCATGCACCGGGTGGGTGGCGCTTTTATAACCCGAGCCGGGAGGGGCGGCAACCTGTCTGACACTGCTTGACGTAATGGAAAACGGGCAGGACGCGGGTGCGTGCTGCCCGTTGGGGATGTATCGGGATCGCGGCCGTGTGCGGCGCGCGAGCCGGATTTTGCCGTGATTACGACGCGGCGCGGCCGTAGGTGTCTTCGAAGCGGACGATGTCGTCCTCGCCGAGGTACGCGCCAGACTGGACTTCGATCAGTTCGAGTGGGATCTTGCCGGGGTTCGTCAGCCGGTGGGTCGCGCCGAGCGGGATGTAGGTCGACTGGTTCTCGGTCAGCATGATTTCCTTGTCGCCGTTCGTGACCATCGCCGTGCCCTTGACGACGATCCAGTGTTCGGCGCGGTGGTGGTGCATCTGAAGACTCAACTGCGCGCCGGGGTTCACGATGATGCGTTTGACCTGGAAGCGGTCGCCTTGGTCAATGCCTTCGTACGAGCCCCACGGACGGACCACGCGGCGGTGCGTGACCGATTCGTGGCGGCCTGAGGCGTTGAGCCATTCGACGATTTTCTTGACGTCCTGGGCCTTGTCGCGATGCGCGACCAGCACGGCGTCGGCGGTTTCCACGATCACGATGTTGTCGAGGCCGAGGGCGGCAACCATCCGGTGCTCTGCGCGGATATACGAGTTCTTTACCGAGTCTGTGAAGATGTCGCCGATCAGTGCGTTGCCTTGATCGTCGGCGTCTGCGATATCTGCAAGCGCACTCCACGACCCGATATCGTTCCAGCCGAGGTCGGCCGCCGCGACGACGGCTGCGCGTTCGGTCTTCTCCATTACCGCGTAGTCGATCGAGACATTCGGGCAGGCTGCGAACGCTTCGGCGTCGAGACGGAGAAAGTCGTTATCCCGCTTGGCGGATTCGAACGCGAGTTCTGCGTGGCGGGCGATTTCCGGTGCATGGCGATGCAGCTCCTCCATGTACGTGGACGCCTTCAGCATGAACATGCCGCTGTTCCAGGAGTAATTGCCATCATTGAGGAAGCGCTCGGCCGTCGGTGCGTCCGGTTTTTCGACAAACGCGTCAACCTTATAGACCTGCTTGCCGTCTGCGATGGCCGGGCCGCGTCGGATGTAGCCGAAGCCGGTGTGCGCTTCCGTCGGCGTGATGCCGAACGTGACAAGGTGCTGATCTGCTGCGATGGTCGCCGCCTCATTGGCCGCGGCGATGAATGCGGGCTCGTTGAGGATGACGTGGTCCGACGGCAGTACCAGCAGCAGTGCGTCGGGGGATTCGTGCAGAGCGAGCAGCGCGGCGATCGCGATTGCGGGCGCGGTGTTGCGGCCTACCGGCTCGAGCACGATCGATGACGGAGTGATGCTTACTTGGCGGAGTTGTTCCGCGACGAGGAAGCGTTGTTCGTTGTTGGTGACGACGATGGGGGCGTATGTGCCCGGGATGTTGCGCAGACGGAGTGCGGTTTGTTGGACCAACGAGTTGTCGCCAGTCAATTTCAGATACTGTTTGGGATAGCCGCCCCGCGACATGGGCCAAAGACGAGTACCGCTGCCGCCGCACAGAATGACTGGGTAGATCATTAAAGTCCTCAGAAAGAAAATTCGCTGGAATGCTTGTGTGGTTGATTGCGAATGTGCGTTCAAGAATATTTGTAATTAACAACGCATGCTGGATTATCTATCGATGCTGCCATAAAAGAAACGGCGATTTTGCCACACCAAGTGGGAAAGCGCGTTGCGAATCCAGCGTGTCGCCTTAATTAGCGTGCGTGTGCGGTTGCCTTGGATTTCATCCAGAGGGCGGGCAGCTTTGGGTGCTAACCGACGGACAATCGATTCGGGCGTTGTAAATAAACTCAACTTCCAGTCCCAATATACGGCGTATCGAAGCAAGACACCCGCTGTAAGCATGTCAAGTGTCAACTGGCGCTTGCGCCACGACTGCGGAAGTACATCATGTGTCAGTCCCCAACCTGCATAGAACGGATGTCCGTAAGTATGGACGGGTTTTTTTCTCATCAGAGCATCGAAGCCAGCGAGCGACGACAGTACATGCACTTCATCACAAGCGTCGATCAGCGAAATAAGGTCGGAATCGGTGTCTACGATGTCTGCGAGGTGCGCTGCGTCGACGAGTCCTGCACGGTTACCCGATAGTACATCCGGATGGGGCTTATAGATGATGAAGGCGTTTGGCCGCCGTGTGCGCACTTCCTTGAGTAATGCTTCCGAAGTGGAAATATTGCTGGTACCCAGCCGAATGGATGCATCGTCGGAAACTTGGCCTGCAACGAGCACGATCGGCTTGTCTGTCGGCGTACGCCATTCGGGTGCTCGACGTCCGAGGTTGTATTTGGTGACGCCGGTACGCACGATTTCTCTGCGCAGGTGTGCGGCACGTGCCAGTTCCTCTTCGGGGAACGACGCCGAATTTAGTATCTCCGTTAGGTCATTGGGGCGTCCTGCGTCGAAATACATACCCTGGAAATCGATGACTTGACTGCATGGCGGTGACATGTCGGAGCCGAGTCCCGCTGAGTGAATGAAGCCGTCTTCAATCCTGATGTACTTCACATTAATCGGGAGTCCATCGGTTGAGCGCCCTCCCCAGATTGCTGCAATTTCGCTTGTTTGCAAGCCTCCTGGATTCGAAACCCATCGCAACCTGCCACCTCCGCACGAAAGATATGGTGTTGCGTATGGGCGCTTCCACCACTGAAATCGTACGCCCGCTACATGGTTGAGTGCGGCAAAGCGTGCGGCGACGCAATGTTGCAACTCAATGCAATCGAGTGCAGATTCGAGTGTGTCAAGTTGGTAGGTCTGTGGATTGAGATACTTTGCAAAACGAACGAAAATTGCTTCAAACAGCGCGGAAAGCGAGGGGCGCGCCGTACGCTCCGGCATGGGGAGGCTGTCATTCGTCAAGCCCCATCCGGCATAGTAGGGTGATCCATAGACATGTGCGGAAACTTGCGCGAGTAGCGCTCCCATACCCTCCGACGCACCAACGACGTATACCGCGTCGACCTGCGTGAGTACTTCACAGAATGCGTGTGCGGGATTCAGTGGTCGTGTTCCCGGAGGAAGCAACGTGTGCGATGAAAGCCAATTACCCGAGCCGGGATCGGATGAACGCAACAGCCAGAAGTCTGCATCAGGATGTGCGTTAAGTGCAGCGTCCACCATCGTCCGGAACCGCTGTCGACGGCTGCGCGATGGTGTACAGAAATCCGCGTGGGTTTTTTCTCTTTCGTCGATTAAGAGGACGCGTTTGGTTGAGGTCGGTGCGTGCCATTCGGCGGGAAGATCGACGAATTGTCGACGAACGTGCAACGCATCGCTCTGCAGCACGCGCGTCATTAGCGTCAGTGTGCGCGGTTGAGGTGTCTCACAACTGACGGTACGCAATGAGTGATTCAATGCGGCAATAAAGGTTCCGCGTTGCTTCTCATCATTGGGAATCCGAAACCACGAAAGGGGGGGGGCGTGCCGCGCTCGGCGTGCAAGGACGGGGCCGGGGAATACCGGCTCCGCCGTCGTGCCGATCATTCGGGCGATACGTACCGTTGCGGCGCCGACCCTGCGATCTACCCAGATGTAAGGTGAGCGTCCCCGCAGCCAGCTGACGAGGCGGCGGCCGTGTGAAATCGTGCCAGGATCGATTTCGTGCTTGGCACGTGACGACGTGCTTCGGTCGGTCGAGGCGCTCATTTAGTCAAGGGAGGCAAGAAAGTCATCGACCTTCTCGAAATGTTCGGCCCAAGTCGGTTCGCGAAATTGTTTGATGCGCCTAACTTGGCTTGCTCGCTCGACGCTATCACGTTTTGCGTAGGCTTGGATGCGTGCGATCCACGCCGGGCCATCCAGGGGGTCAAGATAGTCGGGTATGTCGGAGGCAATTTCGTGAAACACTGGCAGATTGCTTGCCAGTACCGGCACGCGAAGCATAAGTGCTTCGACAAGTGGCATTCCGTACCCCTCGACGAAAGATGGAAACAGCATTGCACGCGCATGCTGGAGCCAGGCTGACAGTCGGTCATCGCTGCAGTCCGATTCTTCGATGATCGTGCCTCGTAATGGGGTGCAGCGCTCAAGCATGTCAACGACGTTTTCGCATTCCCAGCCCCTTCTCCCGATAATGACCAGCTTCGGGGCGGATTCACCCATGTGCTCGACGATGCGACGCCAGACATGCAACATGAACCAATGGTTCTTGCGTGGCTCGATCGTGCCAAGCATGACGAAATAGGGGGCATCAAGCGGCGGCAGGCCGCTTGATTCCTGTGTAGCGATTCCCGGCGCTAGATGAGCGACTACGACGGGCGGTAGCGGAAGACCGATGCGCTTGGCCTCTTCGGCAAGCGCGTCACATGTGAATTGCGAATTCGCGATCAGCCCGCCTGCATGTCGAATGGCAGTATGAATCCGGCGGCGATGGGCGTCGTCAACTCCTGGGCGACAATATTCGGCATGTGTGATCGGAATGAGGTCATGCACCATGAACACGGACCCTGCCCCACGTCTTGTCATCGCCTCGTAATAGCGCACGTGCTCCATTCCGTTGTGGCTGGTGTGCAAGAGAACGGAGCGACCGAGTCGTATCGGTCGGAGCTGGTTGACGAGTGTGCGCGCCACCACTTGGCGAATCGTATGCTTGTTAAAGGAAGACGACAGCAGGGAGGCAAACGATTGCTGTGAATCGCGTTCCGTCATGATCGCGGAAAACCCGCGTTCGCTGAGCACGGCGCGGGCTGTTGCCCCATAACGACGTATATACGCTAGCCCGACTCGATCGACGCCCGTCGGCAACAACCCGTCGTAGAGCCGGGTAATGAGGCGTGTGATGTCAAGAAGAATTTGTGTCACTGCAACGCTACGTCATTTTGTTTTCGCGGACCGGTCAACGGGATCGGTTGGATCGTCACGTGAGCCGCCGGTTTGGTGCGGAAGGGTAGCCGCAGTGGCATTAACGGTTAGCTCTGAAAGCAACACATTAAGGCGAACCATTCTATTCTATCTTTCAACATGCGACAATTCGGGATCAGTTTGAGTCAACTACATCGCTACAATGTCTCGCTTACCATCCCGTGCTCTTCTATCCGTGGCTGCCACGGGTGCGTTCATATTGTCGGCCTGTTCGGCTATTCCTACCTCTGGCCCGAGTCGCTCGCAGATCGAGCGGAGTGCGGGTGGACCTGAAGACCAGGGGCGCGAAGCGGGCATTCAGGTTGTTGACGTGAACGACCAGATTGCAAGGCGGCTGTATGCTGAGCGAATCAGGTCTGATTTTCTGTCGACGCTTGGTGGCACGCCTGCGTTTCAGCAACAATTGGGAGTGGGCGACGCGATCGAAGTATCGATCTGGGAGGCTCCGCCTGCCACGTTGTTTGGCGCTACCGCTCCGTCGGATGGGCGCAGCGGCGGGCCGACCAATGCGCGCGTGACAGTCTTGCCGGACCAAACGATCGACGGCAGCGGCATGATAAACGTGCCGTTCGTCGGGACGGTCAGGGCGGCGAATCGTACAACCACACAGTTGCAGCAGGATATCGCCGCGCGGCTCAAGAATATTGCTCACGATCCGCAGGTGCTGGTCAAGCTGTCGCGGAACGCGACATCATATGTGACGATCGTCGGGGATGTCGCGAGCAGCAATCGAATGCAGCTTTCCGCTCGCGGCGAACGGCTTCTCGATGCGCTTGCAAGTGCGGGCGGTGTCCGTCAGTCGGTGGATAAAGTCACCGTTCAAATAACGCGTGGCGGCACGGTTGTGCAGATGCCTCTCGAAACGGTTATTCGCGATCCGCGCCAGAATGTCCCGCTGCGGGCTGGTGATGTCGTCACCGCGCTGTATCAACCGTATAGCTTCACTGCGCTCGGCGCTACGGGAAAGAACGAAGAGATCAACTTCGAGGCTCAGGGCATCACGTTGGCCCAAGCGCTTGCGCGTGCTGGAGGGCTTCAGGATTCTCGGTCCGATGCTCAGGGGGTATTCATTTTCCGCTTGGAAGATGCAAAAACGCTTCAATGGCCGACCCAGCCAGTCAGAACAACCGTCGACGGCAAGGTTCCCGTTATCTACCGTATCAATCTGCGCGATCCGAACTCGTTCTTCGTAGCGCAAAGCTTCATGATGGATAACAAAGACCTGCTGTATGTATCGAACGCGCCCATCACGGAGTTGCAGAAGTTTCTGAATGTCGTGTTCTCGGTGGCGTACCCGGTCGTAACCGGAGTTCAAACATTTAGGTAAGGCAGCGGGCACAAGCCGGCATCATTCGTGTGGCCTTCAGCGACCGATGCTGGCGTAGCGAGGGCAAGCGTAGTATCGACGGTCGAGATGGTGATTGCAGGTGCGATACCCGGAAGTGGCGCGATTACTTTGTCGATCATACGCTAAACATCCAAAAAGATAATAGTTAATCATGGGCAAGCGCACGCAATTGGAGCGTAGTAAGAAAGTATTCGATGCCGATGCGATAAGAGAGAAAGCGTCGATTTCGAAGGGGAATCGTACGGTCGATAACTTAACCATTAACGAATCGATTCCACTAATGGTGTTAAATGAATCGCGTGCGAAGGGTGAGCTCCCAGAGCGGGCGTTGCGCCCTGAAATCGATGTCGCGTCATCGATGGAAATGCTCAGGCTGGTGGTCGGCGGGCGGCAGGCAAGAAATGGCGCGACCAGCGACATGGATGCGCTCATCAGCCATGCTTCGAGTCGTCACCTTGACGACTTTCTTGATGTTGCGAACGATGAATTCATCGAGGCTGCATTTACGGCTGTTTTGCGGCGAGACGTTGATAACCGCGCCTTTTACTACTACATGCGCCAGCTGGATGACGGGCGATCACGTATCGACGTGCTGAGCGAATTGTTGTCGTCGGGGGAGGCCGCGGAGAAGGCCGCGTCCGGCAATAATGCGCGGGCTGTCGAGCGGCAGCACGACTCGCTGCGCGTCCAAATCGAAGAACGTCGGGCAACGCCGCGGCGGCTAGTCGAGGTGGTGGAGTCGGACGGTCGTGATATGTCGTCGCCGCACGTTTCCGCGCGCGGCGACGGACATAGGGCGTCACCGAGTGCGCCGGCCAGCGGATACCAAGGGCAGTCTTCCGTCCGTGCGGAAATCGATATCGTGGGAGCACTGATGTCGATTCGGGAGCGGCTGGCTACATATCCCACAACACCGGCACTTCCCGGATTGAGGCATCGAGCGCCACAGATCGAGGTCGCCGGCAGGGCGCTGAGGCCGGCTGAGATGCCCCAAGTGCACTTTCCGGGCGGCGGGCGAGCGCTGGACGCGCAGCCAGTGTATAGGGTCGAGGAGTTGCTGTGTGGCACCGAAAGGGAATTTCTCGAGCGTACTTACACGGTATTGCTGGGCCGTAAGCCAGATCAGGGTGGCGAAGAATATTATCTTCGCATGCTGTCGAGCGGCACCGCCAGAATCGAAGTGATCGCCTCGATTCTTGAGTCCGAAGAAGCGATGCACCGGCGTGTCAAGGTGATGGGCGTGACATGGCGCAGATGGGTCGGGCGTCTTGGCAAATGGCCGGTGATCGGTCGCGCTTGCCGGCGGTTCGCAGACAGGTCGCCGGCGGACTTCGTTCATGTTCAGTCGCTGCAGTCGTTTCACGACGAAGATTTCGTCAATCGCGCCTATCGTTCAATTCTTGGGCGTGCGCCCGACCCAGGTGGTTCCGAGCGCTATCTGCGCGCACTTCGCAAGGGTGAAAGCAAGATTCGCTTGATCTGGGATATTCGGCGGTCTAAAGAAGGGCGGCGGCGAGGTGTTCGCGTCGGTGGCTTGAGAGTGGCCCATTTGTGGGAGGCGGCCGTCGACACGCCGGTGCTAGGAGGATTGCTCGTCTTCGGTGCGTCGTTTGTCAAGACGCCGGACTGGAGGCGTGAGGCACGTCACCGTGAGGCGCGAACTGAGCAAATCTTCGTTGCGCTGAATCGCAATACGGTTGTGATGCAACAAACCGTCAATAGCGGCTTTGATGTGTTGAAGAGCGCGATTGACGATATTGCCGATCAAGTGGACCTGTTGTCGGAGGCACGTTATGCCGACGATCTGCGGACCGGACTCGATAATCTGAGTCAGAAGATCGCTACGATCGAAGCTCAGTCAAGCATTTTGCGAGACAGTCTGATCGATCTCGCGAAGCACGCCGAAGTCGATGTCGATCGCGAGTGAAGGTCGTGTTGCGCCGCGTCGGTGGCCGGTGCGGCAGCGAGTGAACAATGTGGGCAGTGAGTTGATATGAAATCCGAAATATATCTCGTTACGCCATGGTTTGGTACGTTTGCTGGTGGCGGGGAAGCGACGTTCCGGGCATTGTCGAAGAAATTTAAAGCATGTGGCATCGACGTAACCGTCCTGACTACGACAAGCAAGTCGCCATATTTGGATTGGCACAAGGATGCTCATCCCGCTGGCGAAAGCGTTGTCGACGGAACTCGCACGATTCGGTTCGAGGTCGATCAGCGCGACCAGGATGATTTTCATCTGGCGGTGAGAAAGCGCCTTGATGGTTTGCCCGTCGAACGTCACCTGCAGGACGCATTCTTTACACTAGGAATGAATTCCCAGAAGCTGATCGATTTCGCTTCGAAGTTGCCCAAACACGTCTCGATTCTGGCAGGGCACTACTATCAAGCCCTCGCGCCGTCACTGATCAATGCGTTGCCCGGTCGAGTTTCGTTCATGCCAGCCTTTCACGATGAACCGGAATTCTATTGGTCGCCGATCGAAGCGAGTGTAAAGCAGGCTCGTCATTTGCTTTATCTGTCGCACGAAGAGAAACGGCTGACGATCGCCGCACATGGACATTCCGGCGGCCGGAAAGTGGTGGAAGCTCCGGTGGTCGGGCTTGGGGTCGAGTTACCGGTATCGCTTGAGAGCCGCGAGAAAATGAGGGCCATGCGGTTGTCGGCCGCCGAGAAATTCAAGCTTCCGGGTCGCTACTTCACGTACGTCGGCCGCATTGAGGAGGGCAAGGGGCTGTCGTATCTGCTGCCTTGGTATGAGGAGTGGAGCGTGCGGCGTGAGGCAGCCGGATTGCCCGCGATCCCGTTGGTCCTTGTCGGCGCCGGGAATATGGAAATCGTGCCCAAGTCGAAACATTTCATTTCCACGGGCTATGTCTCGCTCGAGGAGAAGTTTGCGATTGTGTCCGGTGCCGTTGCGCTGATCAATCCTTCTGTAATGGAAAGCTTCTCTTATGTCGTAATGGAGTCCTGGCTTGTGGGGCGTCCGGTAGTTGTGCCACGACAATGTGCAGTGACGAGTGGACATTGCGATCGCTCGGGCGGCGGGGAGGTGTTTGCCGATCAGGCGCAGTTCGAAGCTGTGCTGAATAAGCTCGAGCAATCGGATGTTGCTGATGGCCTTGGCGAAGCAGGCCGTAAATTCGTCAATCAGGAATATGGTTGGCCGGTTGTGATGAACCGTCTGCTGCACGCAATGGAGTTGGCATGAAAGTATTGATTGACGGGCAAACCCTTGGAACGCCCGAGATGTCGCGCGGTATCGGCCAAGTGTTTCTGCGCATTGTGGAAGGTATGGTGACGCATGAGATCGGAATCAAATGGTTCATTGCGATTCGCGATATCAGCTGGCTGAATCATTTCTCGTCGCAAGTTCGTGATGCGCTTAGTCCGATTGTTCTGCCTCCGCTCGAGGCGAGCGGACCGCAGGCTGAATGGTGCCGCGCCTACGGCGGCCAGCTCCAGCGTTTGCATGCGCAGCACAATTTTGACGTCTACTGGAACGTCAATCCGTTGATGATCAATGTTCACTATCCGTTTGGTCTGCGGGACGTGCGTATTGTCTGCACGCTGCACGACCTGATTCCGGCCGTGTTCCCGGAGAAATATTACGGTGAGTGGCGTGACGAGCTCGTCGACGACTACAAACTGCGCTTGGAGGAAATTGCAGCGCATGCGCATACAGTCATGTGTGTTTCGTCGCACAGCGCAAAGGATTTTCAACGGCTCCTGCCCGCGGCGAAAGCGAGGGCCGTGGTTGGAACGCTGGCGAGCGATTTCACTCGGATGTGGCCGTCGACGGTGGGACCGAGGATGTCAAATCCGCCGTATGTCTTGTATGTGGGCGGATTCGATCCTCGCAAGAACATGACCGGTGCCGTCCGCACGTTCGCAAAATTCTATTCCGGCCTGCAGCGAGACTCGCAGCGTCCGATCTTGCGTCTGGTGTGTGCACACACCGACGAGCAGCGTGCGCAGATCATTGCAGAGGCGCGTGAGCTTGGGGTCGCAGACGCCATCGATCTGACCGGGTACGTCAGCGACGATTATCTTGGGCAGCTGTTCCGCGGAGCCAGTCTGTTCTTCTTCCCGACGCTATACGAAGGATTTGGCCTTCCGGTGCTCGATGCGCTTGCTTGCGGCATTCCGGTGGTGGCCAGTAATAACTCGTCGATTCCCGAAGTCTGTTCGGGTTACGGTTATCTCTTTGACGTCGACGATGATGACGATGTGGTCGAGAAGCTATCGACCGCTTGGTACGATCGTGTCTCCCGTCCTGGGCCATGGATGGAGAATGCCGAGCACGCGCGCGAATTCCATTGGACGAAAACGTGTAACGCTTACCTTGCGTTGTTTCACGGTATGCGAGAGGAGGCAATGTCGTCGAGCGCGACGCGTCGAATCAAACTTGCGTATCTGTCGCCATGGCCGCCGCAGAAGAATGGCATTGCCGACTACAGTTTTGCGCTGGTCCAGGAGCTGGCGAAGCTCGCTGATGTGACTGTCTTTACGCCGGCAGAAAATCCACTTCCGCTTGCTGGCGTATCAGTTCAGCCGATCGAGACGTACCGTACTTGCTCGCGGGAGTTCGACCGTGCGATTTACCATATCGGCAATGGTCTTGATCATTGTGAAATTTATCGTTGCGCGTGGGATATTCCAGGCGTTGTCGTCATTCACGACTACAACGTGCATCCGTTTACACAGCACGGATATTTGTTCAAGGGGGAGCGTGCGTTCTACCGAACGATCCTCACTTGGTATGGAGAGCGCGGGGAGGCGGCTTGGGCGGAAGTCGAAGGTGGCGGATATGCGGACATTTGGGAGTTCCCGATGACGGAACCCCTTGTTGCGCGGAGTACGGCAGCTGTCGTGCACTCGCGATGGGTTGCCGATCGCCTCGCGAATGATGCAACACCGGTGCTGGCGTCCCATCACGGTACGCATCCGAAGCCGATGGTATTGGAGGAAGACAGGGCGGCGGCGTTGAAGCAGCTGAAGCTCGCGCAGTCGGAGTTTTACGTTGGTGTATTCGGCTTCATCAACAAGAACAAGCGAGTCGACGTAACGATGCGAGCGGTCGCACAGTTGCGCAGCGAAGGGTACCCGGTATCGCTGCTGCTAGTCGGCGAGGCGAACGATTCGGAGATCGATTTGCGCGGGTGGGCTCGAGAGTTCGAGTTGCCGGACGCTGCTTGGCACCACACTTCGTTCGTGTCCCAAGAAGACTTCTTGAGGTACATGAGTGCGTCCGATGTCATCGTGAATCTCCGCTATCCGACGATGGGCGAGTCGTCCGGATCGCTATTCAACTCGTTCGCCCTCGGCAAAGCATGTATTGTCTCGAATCTTGCGCAGTTCGCGGAACTGCCGCATTCGGTCGCTTGGAAGTGTGATCTGGACGAGTTCGAGGTGCCGCAGTTGGTGGAATACCTGCGGTTCATGTTCGAAAATCCCGATGCGCGCAACCAACTGGCCCTCAATGCGTATCGCTTCGCGAGAGACTTCGCCAGCTTCGAGGAATCTGCACGAAGGTACGTCGAAGCGGCTTCGCTGAGGTAGTATCCCGTCGTAGCAATATGAACGATGCTACGTGGCTGATGGAGCAAGCGCGAGGCGGGTACGAGCATCGTATGCCAGCCTGGACTGGCACGACATAGGCGTGTCACATATTGAAATCAAGATGCGGATGTATGAATTCTGTCAATCAAGATAGCGATCTTATAAAAATTCTGTATCGACAGTTGGTTGGTCGTGAGGCGGATCCGGCGGGATTGACTTATCACGAGGAGCTTCTTCGTGGCCAGCCCGACATTAGGGTTCGTGAAGAACTTGTTCGCGGCATGATGCAGAGTGACGAGGCGTCGAATCATTTGGTTCGGCACCTTTATCTCCGTGCGTCCCCGGATCCGTTTCTGAAATCTCAGGAGATCGTCAGCCTCGGCACACACTGTTTTACGAGCTATTTGTTGAAAAGTTTCGGGCTGAAAGCATATTCAGGACCGTTCGATTGGCTTTTTTCGTCGCCCGCAATGATTGAACATTGCTTGAACGACAACTTCGAAACGTTTCTCGACCGATCATACTATGAGCCCGTTCCATTGGAGCGTCGCCGAGACGGCGCCAATGTGAATAAGGTGGATCATCGTTTCTACCGTAACGAGTTTGGCGTCAATTACGTGTTTAATCATCATGATGTGCACATGACGACAGATTACGGATATGTGACTCGGTGCGTCGACCGGTTTCGCGCGTCGGCGGCAAGTGATCGGCAGAAAATTTACCTCCTTGTTCGAAAGGAATCGGTCGAAACGAACGACAATTTCGACCGGGTTGCTGCGGCAGTAGAGCGAACGATACGCAATGGTGTGCTTGTATACGTCAGCGTTGGCGATCGAAAGGCGGATCTTCCGGAAGTAACAGTTCGTCGTAGCAGAGGGCGTCATCGCCTGTTGTCACTGAAACCGATATCGCAATGGAATGCGCTTACGTTTGACGACGTTTTGGACGAAGTGACGATCCTGAAATCCATCGGGTCTGTCCTGAAAGAATTCCGCTGATGTGGTTTGTGTCGATGAATATTTGAGTGACGGGGAAACGTTTGCCAACTGCGATCATTACTGGAATTACGGGGCAGGACGGCGCTTATTTGGCGCAATGGCTTCTTGAGCAAGGGTATACCGTTTACGGTACATATCGTCGTTCGAGTTCGCCAAATTTTTGGCGTATGTCGGAACTGTTCTCGATCGATATTCCCGAGCTGAAACTGATCGAATACGACTTGACGGATCTCGGAACCGCGATTCGCCTTCTGGAGCGTACAGGCGCAACGGAAGTCTACAACCTGGCTGCGCAAAGCTTCGTTGGGGTTTCGTTTGAACAGCCAATTACGACAACGCAGATTACCGGTGTCGGTCCGTTGCATCTGCTGGAAGCTATCCGCATGGTAAATCCGGCTGTCCGGTTTTATCAGGCGAGTACTTCCGAGATGTTCGGGAAGGTTCAGGAGATTCCGCAAACGGAGCTCACACCATTTTATCCTCGTAATCCGTACGGTGTGGCAAAGTTGTTTGCGCACTGGATGACGATAAACTACCGAGAAAGCTACGATTTGTTCGCATGTAGTGGAATTCTCTTCAATCACGAGTCACCGTTGCGAGGACGGGAGTTTGTTACCCGAAAAATCACGGACGGTATCGCGAAGATCAAACTCGGAAAACTGGACGTGCTCGAGCTTGGTAATCTAGATGCCAAGCGAGATTGGGGGTATGCGCGAGAATATGTGCAAGGCATGTGGAGGATGTTGAAGGCGGATTCGCCGGAGACCTATGTGCTTGCGACGGGCCGGACCGAAACCGTTCGTACGTTCGCGACGATTGCGGCACAGGTGGCCGGGATTGACTTGCGGTGGCAGGGTAGTGGTATTGACGAAGTAGGTGTCGACCGTCGCAGCGGCCGAACGATAGTTCGCGTTAATCCGGCGTTCCATCGTCCGGCCGAAGTAGACCTGCTCGTGGGAGATGCGTCGCGCGCGCGGTCGGAACTTCAGTGGGAGCCTACAGTGACGCTCGAATCCCTTTGCCAGATGATGGTCGAGAGCGATATTCGACGCTGCGAGAAAAATTTTCCGTTCTGACTTTTGAGTAAGATATTCATCAGCGGGATCAACGGATTTACCGGCACACATCTAGCGCGCAAGCTGCATAACGCGGGTTACGATGTGTGTGGCCTGTCCAGGGTGCATACGCCCGCACCGTGGAAGATTCACGTTGGAACAATGCTGGATCGTGAGGGACTCGGCCAAGTGTTGGCTGCGGAGCGACCAGATGTGATCATCCATCTTGCTGCGATTTCATCGGTGGGCCATTCGAATCCCGCCGACACGTATGCGGCAAATGTAATTGGTACGCGCCATTTGCTCGAAGCGGCCGCAGGTCTCGGATCGGCGATCCGTTCGGTGTTGCTCGCTAGTAGTGCATCGGTATATGGCGGTGCCATCGAGGGTGCCGTTCTCGAGTCTGCGCCGTTTTCCCCACAGAGTGACTATGCTGTAAGCAAGGTATCGATGGAGTACCTTGCGTCCCTTTGGCATGCACATCTACCCATCACCATTGTGAGGCCGTTCAATTACACAGGAATTGGGCAGCAGGTAACCTTTGTATTGGCCAAGATCGTCGATCATTTTCGCAACCACACACCGCAGATCGAGCTCGGCAATCTTGATGTTGTGCGCGACTTTTCCGATGTTCGAGACGTGGTTTACATCTATAGCTTACTCGCGGATGGAAGGCAGGCAGGGCAGGTGCTAAATATTTGCTCGGGAGTCGGTTATAAGCTACGCGATATCATTGGAACCATGTGCGAACTGTCGGACTTTGAGCCGAAGGTGATGCAAGTGGATGCGCTGATACGTAAAGGTGAGGCGGCACGATTGATTGGTGACCGCGCGAGACTAAATGAAGCGGTAGGCGATATTCCTCGCATTCCACTGCGCGAGACGCTTCGCTGGATGTTGGCGGGTGACGCGTGAGGCTGATACTTTCTGTCGATGCTATCGCTCCGCCGTTGACAGGTATTGGACGATATACATGGGAGCTTGCGCATCGGTATGCGGAAATGGCGACGGAATTCGAATCGCTGCGTTTCTACCGCGGTAAGCGGTGGATCGTTGATCTACCCGGGTTATTGACGGACTCGACGAGCGTACGACGCGGGCTAGACTGGCCGCGGCTGGCTCCTAGGGCTGCGCGCAACTGGGCGCTTCGGCGAAAGATGCGTACCCACGTGTTCCATTCGCCCAACTATTTTCTTCCGGACCTGGCGGAAAGTGGGGTTGTGACCATTCACGACCTCTCGGTGTTTCGCTATGCCGAGACGCACCCGCTTGAGCGAGTGCGTCAGTTCGAGCGATCGTTTGCGTCGACGCTTGCGCGTGCGTCCCATCTCATTACCGACTCCGACGCGATCCGCGACGAAGTGTGCCAATACTTCGGATGGAGCGACCAGCGCATCTCGACCGTTGGATTGGGGGTCTCTCGCGACTACCGCCCCCGCGACGCCGTCGACCTCATTGAGCCACTGCGGTCCTGGGGAATCGTTCCGGGGGGGTATGCGCTTTGCGTGTCGACGCTGGAACCTAGAAAGCGCGTTGATCATTTGATTGACGCGTATGGAGCCTTGCCTGAACGGTTGCGCGAACTCTATCCACTCGTGCTCGCGGGAGGACGTGGGTGGTTGAGTGACACGCTCCGGGAACAGATTGCGGTTGCGGAGCGGGCCGGCTGGTTGAAATATGTCGGATTTGTGAGCGAAAGCGAGTTGCCGTTGTTATATGCGGGCGCTCGGGCGTTTTTCTTCCCATCGCTGTATGAAGGCTTTGGCTTGCCAGTACTCGAGGCCATGAGTTCCGGCGTGCCGGTGCTTACGTCGAACTGCTCGTCATTGCCCGAGGTGACCGATGGCGCGGCGAGGCTTGTCGAGGTTTCGGACCGCGTGCACTTTATTGACGCGATTCAGCAAACGCTGCTGGACGACGGATGGCGTACCGAGGCAGTCAAGCGGGGATTGACCGTTGCTGCCCGCTACGACTGGCGCACGTGTGCGAACCAGACACTCGAGGTTTGCCGGCAGCATGGTTGAAACCCGGGGCTTGGGTCCGCAGCAGAATTGCCGCACTATTAGCGAACGTTCCCGCCTCGGTCGTGCATCATGTGCCGGGGCGAGGCTAAAGTAAAAAGGACACGGTGCCGATATTCATTCGATGAACCAGATGTCGATTCGGACGCAGGCGAGGCTGCAGACGTGCCCGCCGAGGCCGCGTTTGGGCCGCGGAGGTGCGCCTGATGGAGGTGCCCTCGTTGTAGTGAGCCCGACTTGCAGGCCCGTGGCTGCGGACCGGCTGTACACGGCTGCGCCGAGTGAATCCTGGGTGGTATCGACGAGGTACCTGATCGTGAAAATTGGCTGGTAATCAAAGAATTTGACATCTATTGTATATATTCACCTATGAATGTAAATCAAGATCAATCCAGCGTTGTCGATACAGTCACATTTGTGCACGCTGTGTTCAATGCTTTTCTCGGTCGCCCTCCCTCACAGGCGGATATTGAATGGCATATCGCTGAGATCGACAAATTCAATAATGTCGAGGCGATACTGAAGATGTTCCTGAGCATGCCAGAATTCAAGGGCAAGTATCGTGAGCGTCTCAATTCGGAGTCGATACCGTCTCTGCCGAGCTTGCTGGGCAAGGCTGACGAAAGATTGAATTTGCTGGTTCTCGGAACATGCCAGATTGCGCCTATCGTCGACGCGGCTACCCGGCTCGGGCATAGGGCTAACCACATGCTCTTCGAGTCATTTCGGCGGTCGGAAATCCCGCAAATCGAAATCAGCCCGGCGGACGCGGCGGTTATTGGTTTTACTTTGAGACACGTGCTGACCGACGCAGCCAGTGAACCTTCGCTATGGTCGACAGATATGCGGTTTGCGCGAATGGTGAGTGATGCTGAAGCGCAGTTATTGCTGGATCGGTGCGAAGAGCTTCTCCGCGAAAAACTCGCGGCACTGCATGAAAAATTCAAGGGAATTCCTACATTCTTTGTAGCATTTCTAGAGCCAAGCTTCAATTATCTCGGAAATTTGGTCGGTCGATTTCAATTGTCATCGCCGAAGATGTTTGTTCGAAGGTTGAATGAAATTTATGTGAATGTAATCGCAGAATTTTCCAACTTTCACTTCCTCGATTCAAATGAATTTGCAGATTATGTAGGAAGAATGTATTTGCAGGACGACGTGATGTTCAGCGGGACTCATGCGTCGTTCATCGGCTCTTTTGATGGTGATCAGGATCGCAATCGTCTTATTGCACCCGCTCCGATCATTGCGCGCGACGACGCGGTTCGGGCTGTTTCGATGTACGGCGAGATTGCTCTAAAGACAGTCGTCGATAATCTCAAGGTGTTGCGCCAACAAGATGCGGTCAAACTCGTTATCGTGGATCTCGACGACACGCTTTGGCGGGGGGTGGCGGCAGAGGAGAGTATTGCAGGCCCGGAGCGCGTGGAGGGCTGGCCTCTCGGCTTGGTTGAAGCGCTGTTGTTCTTCAAGAGGCGGGGCGGCTTGCTTGCGATATGCAGCAAGAACGACTACGAACCAACCGTGAAGCGGTTAGGAGAGATATTTCAGGGCGCGGTTAATGTTGCTGATTTTGCATCTGTCAAGATTAACTGGCAACCGAAAAGTCAAAACATCACGGAAATTCTTGCTGAGACGAATCTGCTCGCACAAAATGCGGTCTTTATTGATGACAATCCGCGTGAAATTGACGAGGTTAAGGCTCACCATCCGACTATTCGTTGTCTAGGCGGCAATCATTATGACTGGCGCCGCCTCATTCTGCGCGCTCCGCAGACCCAGGTGCCATCCATCACTGCGGAATCCGCGAAACGAACAGAACTCGTCAGGGCACGCGTCGAGCGCGAGGTGTTGTCCCAATCGATACCGCGTGAGGAGTGGCTGAAATCCCTAAATATTGAGCAGCGATTTTATATTGTCGATAGCGATGTGAATGAGCGATTTGCACGAGCATTTGAGTTGATTAACAAAACGAATCAATTTAATACGACTGGAAAACGATGGCAGCTCGCAGAAATGCAGGAATTCTTCAATGAGGGTGGTGTCTGTTTGTTAGCATCCTTGAAAGACAAGACCGTTGACAATGGCATTATCGGCGCGATATTGATCCGTGCGGGTGAAATTGTGCAGGCGGTGTTGTCGTGCCGCGTATTTAGCCTCGGCGCTGAAACTGGCATGGGCAGCGTTGCAACTGCTATAGCGCTCAAGCAGGCTGCAAAGGCGACCGGAAGAATCGTAGATACCGGGAAAAATTTTTCCTGCCATGCCTACTTCACGAATCTTGGATTCGAGAAGGTCGACGACCACTTCGAGGCCGTGGCGGCCTGTGAGATGCCATCGTGGATCACAGTGACGGAGTCGATCCAAGCGGTCGATGGCTGAAGTCCGTTCAGACTGACAGGCGAAGATTGTCACTCGGGCCTGCGACCGCAGGCCGGGGGGTGACTTGAGCAGCGGCGCCCCCTGGCCGCCGTTTGCATGTATAAACGTTACTCTGCGCCTTCGACTCGATTTCCGGTGTCTCGCACTAGCAGGAGTCCGAGCAGTAGCATGATCGAGTCGGCAGCTATCATGTACGTCACGTCGTATTTGGCTGTGACCAGCGAGCCGAAGTAGCCTGCACGAAGCATTTCGGTGCCGTGTACCATCGGTAGCCACAGGATCAGTTCCTGGGCCTTGGGCGGCAGCCAAGAAACCATGAAGCCGGCACCCGACAGGGGAAACAGCAGGTAGGCGAATGTGTGCCATAGGCGTTCAATCATTTCGCTCCGCTCGCTGATCGATCCGACGATCAAACCAATCGACGCTCCGAGGACGCACATGTAAATCCATGCCGCGATCATCAGGCTGACATCTTCCGGCATCCGCATCAGTCCCACAAATATGAACAGAGCGGAAATACAGACCATCGAGACTGTCGCGCCAGCGATTTCGAGAACGATGCGCGCCCAGAACAGGTCAAGTACTCGCACGTTACGGTGAAAAAGTAGCGACTTGTTTGGCGTAATCGCGAGCGCGCACCGCGATCCGCAGTTGCGCCACACGAGGACGGTTGAGTAGCCGGTTACTGCAAACTCGGTAATCGGAAGATTCGACCCGTGTGACAGGTGGGCTGCATTCCAAAGGGCAGTGACACCCAATGTAAACATCATGGGTTCAAAGAATACCCACAGGAAGCCTACATTGTGGCGCCCATATCGAGTCAAAATCTCGCGCATCAGCAAAGCGCCAATCACTCGAAATTGGATTCGAAAGGATTGAATCAGAGTGGTATCTTGCATCGATATTCGTAACGCAGAATCGGGGCGCGGAGGGAGGCACCTCCGTCCGGACGGAATTGTTGTACATGACGACATGTCCGTTTCGCGAGACTTCTGGAGAGTGTGTGCGAAATGCTGGGGGACATGCCGTCAGATGTCGTGCCGGTTTCGGATACAGCCTCAACCAAGCGTAAAGGCGCTGGCATTGTATAACGACCGGCCGGGATGATCATCAGCTTGTTCGAGATGGCCGAAACAGTGTGGTGTGAATCGGAGTTCATGAGTTGTTGGGGGCGGCTCATACTCGTGACAGCAACGTCTTCAAGCGTTCGGTAGCGGCATGCCAGCTCATGACCGGAAGTTGTCCGCTGTCGGGCGCCGTTCCGCTTTTTATCGCGACAAGCCATGTAGCAAGCTGGGATGCGATATCTGAACTTTCGCGATCGTCGAAGTAACTGGCATGTGCACCGGCGATTTCACGAAATACCGGCAGATCGCGTGCAAGTATCGGCATTCCGTACTGAGCAGCTTCGATAAGTGGCAGGCCGAAGCCCTCTGCCTCGGACGCTTGGAGTAGTCCGCTCATGTTCCGATACAGCCAGGCGAGATGTCCGTCGTGTGCATTTTCGAGCCATATCAATCGTCGTCCGCTTTCCGGGTGGGATCTCAGGCGCTCGATTAATTCACTCATATGCCAGCCTGCGCGACCGGCAACAACCAGTACCGCATCATGCCCGTTTTGCCAGAGGCGTTCGAAAGCGTTCAGGACCTGGGCATGCCCTTTCCTTGGCTCGATGGTTCCGACCATCAACACGGTGCTTCGCGTGCTTCGTATGTATTGTTCGAGGAGCGGTGTCGGGCAGGCGACTTCATGGCTTGGGGGCGGAACGTCGGCGCCCAAATGGAACCACTCAAATGATGGTTTGGGTGCCGAGAGTCCGTACTGCTTTTCTAGCCATGCTTTCGTATCGTCCGCGACAGCATTCGAAATGCAAAGTAACGAATCGGCCTGAATAGAGATCAGCCGCAGCCATCGTTCGAAATCACGCTGCGCCCGTCGGGTGAACCAGTGGGGGGAGCTGGCCGGAAGCAGATCGTAGACGACAAAGGCGAGACGTACGCCGGCCGCCCGCCACGTGAGGAACTCGCGCTGGCGGTTGGGTGCGACGCGGCTACTGAGATCGAGGCCGAGAAACACGTCGCCTTCCCTGGCTTCAACGAATTTGTCGAGTTCCGGAGAAGGAGCGGCGCCGAGCGTAGACGCGTACGCATGGGCGTACCGGTACGGTTTCTTGCGAGTGGCCATGACTGGGCGCACCACAAATCCCGATGGCGGGGCATGGATGAGCTCTGCGAGTATGGACCGTACGACTCGTTGAATACCGGTGCCGCCGTCGTGTGTCGCGATAATCGAGACGTCGACGAGCAGTTGGCGGGGCGTTGTGTTATCGAGGCCTGCGTCGTTCGAGCGGACCTGACCAACGGCTCTTCGGGCCTGCGCAACCCAGCGCGACGAGCCAGAAATTGCGGCCGCCTGCAGCAACGCCGCAATCACGTGTGGGATTTTCACGCGACGCTTTCGTGATAGAAGGAGTAAGCGTCATCGACGTGCTCGAAAGTGTGCAATTTGCCTTGGACGAGGACGGCAGCGCGGTCGCAGTGCTCGCGGACAAAACCGGCGTCATGGCTGACGACAATCAGTGATCGATCGCGACGTCGTTCGAACAGTTCATGGTGACATTTCGCGTGAAAGCGATCGTCACCTACGGCAATGATTTCATCGATGAGAAAACAGTCGAATTCGACTGCCATCGAGATGGCAAACGCGAGGCGTGCCCGCATCCCCGCGGAGTATGTTTTAACGGGCTCGCGCAAGTAGTACCCGAGTTCGGAAAACTCTTGGACAAACGGCTCGGCAGCCGCTGCATCTGCTCCGTACACGCGACAGATGAAGCGCAGATTATCCATCCCCGTCAAGCTTCCCTGAAATGCACCGCCAAAGGCGAGTGGCCAGGAAACACTCATGGCGCGGCGAATGTTTCCAGACGTGGGGAGTTCGGCGCCGCTGATGATCCGGATCATCGTCGATTTGCCGGCGCCATTTCGCCCAAGTATGCCGATCTTTTCGCCTGGCCGTACTTGCAGGTTGATTTGACTAAGTACGCGACGGCGGCCTTGCCGCGTATGGTAGTCCTTGCAGACGTCCTTGAGATCGATCATTGCGTTGTTGGGCAAACGGAAGTTGCCGAGCTTGTTGCGGGAGGGGGATCTCAGTCGTGATGCTCACGTACGCCGGCGAGCAGGAGGCTGAGGATACCCCACATGATCAACCCGAGGCCGAAGACCTCGAAAATGCACTTCAACCGCTTCGGTTCGATGGCGACGTCAGGTGTGTTCGGCTCAACCAGGCGTTCGAGATACAGCTGCTTTCGCTGTGCTTCTGCGCGAGCGGTTTCTAGGGCGGCCATCGCTGACGCTAACTGACGATCTGCGAATTGCGAATCGAGTTGCAGTCGCGCGTAGCCGGTGGCCTTGTCGGAGAGCGAGTTCTTGCCTCCTGTGACGCCTCCGGTGGCTTCCTTGATTTGCTTCTCGATCGCCGCGATGCTGTTTTTGAGCACTGGGATTTGCGGGTTCTGCGGTGAAATCGCCTGCAGTTGAACCAGTTGGGTTTGCGACGAGAACAGCTGTGACTGCAAGGTGGCGACTTGCTGCAGTTGAAGTGCGGACTGCTTGTCGGGATCGAACACAGTGTGAGCATTGCGGAATGCCGCCAGAGCTGCAGCTGCGTCTTTCGCTTTGGATGCTGCGAGTTCTACTTGCTTCTGTGCGAATGATTGCGTGTCGGCTGCGGCGCGTGCATTCATCCGATTAATGAGGCGCTCGCTGATTTCCAGCAGCGTCTCGTTGATTTTGCTAGCGTCCTGTGCCGTGTACGCGTTGATCTTGAGCGTCGTAATAGCGGAGGTCGTGTCGTAATCTACCGTGACGATTTTTTTAGCGTAGTAGCGCCACAACGCTTCGAAGCTGCCGTCGAACCATGCATGAAACCGGCTGACAAAGTCACCGTGCTGAGAAAAGGCATCGAAGATGTAGTGGCCGCGGTTCAACTCGTTCAGTGCATCTCGGGACTGAATGTAGTCAATGACCGGATATGCGTCGTCCTGAGCATGTCCGATGCCGGTGCTCTGAAGCAACGCCCCGACAACGCCAGGTTGACTTTGTTGTTGCGCACTACGAACGACAAACCGGGATTCCGAAACGTAGACGTCCGACGCAACCAGTCCAAAGTAGACCGTCGCGATCGCCGTTGGTACGAGTACGGTCCAAGCAAAGATCCGGTTGACGCCCTTTACCCGCTCGAGCAAACCCTTCTTCGATTTCTGCGGTGTCACCGCTGTGTTGCCAGATACGTTTTCCAACTTCTTTTCATCCAGGCTGATTGGCTCGGTCGGCCGTTGCAAAAATTACCGATGCGGCCATTGGCGAGCGGTTGCCGATCACGCGCTGCTACGGCGCTTGCCACGGCAGCATCGTTCGAGAGGGGGGCTCTATCCCAGCGGCGTTGTTTCTCGCGCTCGTTACTTCGATGGCGGCAAATTATATCTGTCGCATAGGATTCGCGCCATCTTGGTCAAGCGGAGCCACGCAGGTGTCATATTGGGCGAGATTTTTGGGCTGCCCTGTGCACTTTTTCATCCGGATGCTATATTTGCCGCGTTCCAGGAGCGGTGCGGGTATCGGCTGCCTGCTCAATTTCAACTCATATACTGGTACTCATCCGGCGCGGTAGCGGCAACGGCGCTCGGTGGGGGGTGCTCGTCCGTTGGTACGTTGGTATCTTGATGCCTCGCTCATTTCTTGTGCTGCAAGGCACTGCTTCGTCGTTTTTTAGCCAGTTGGGTCAGGCTCTGACACAAAAGGGACATGCAGTTCTGCGTGTCAATTTTTGTGGCGGCGATCTGCTGTATGGCAGGACGGGGGTAACAGTCAGTTATCGAGGCGCACTGGGAGACCTGCCAGATTGGTATCGGCAGATCGTCCAGAAACAGGGGGTCACCGATGTCCTCATGTTTGGTGACTGTCGAGAAGTGCATCGACATATGCATCCGGTTGCACAGGCGTTCGGGTTGCGCACCTATGTATTTGAAGAGGGGTATGTCCGACCACATTGGTTGACGCTCGAGCCGCATGGTGTCAATGGGAGGTCGTTGTTGCCAAGGGATCCCGCATGGTATCTCCAGCAGCGATCCGTCGTCCCACGGGGTATGCCAGGTGTTCCGACCGGATATAACCTGTATGAACGGGCCTTTCACGATATCTCGTATCGATGTGCCAATGCATTGTTTGCGGCACGTTTCCCCAACTACCGAAGTCATCGTCCGAGAAACGGTTTGGCCGAGTATACCGGGCTTGCGACTATGGCTCTTCGGCAGGGGGGGCGAGAGCGCGAAGCAAAAGAGGTTACGAATGCACTGCTTGCGGGGCAGAAAAAGTACTTTCTCTTCCCTCTGCAATTGAATTCGGATGCGCAGATCGTTGTTCATTCTCCCTTTGAGGGAATTCGTGAAGCTTTATCGCACGTCCTGCTTTCTTTTGCGAAGGCTGCACCTGAAGATGCCGTGCTAGTCGTAAAAAATCATCCTCTGGATACGGGGCTGATCGATTATCGACGTTATGCATTTCGTCTTGCAAACGAGCTGGGGATTCAGCATAGGCTGCTGTTCATTGATTCCGGTCATTTGCCGACCTTGCTTGAGCACGCGCGAGGAGTCGTGGTTGTCAACAGTACCGTGGGGTTGTCGGCGTTGCATCACAAGCGTCCGCTGGCCGTGTTAGGGGCGGCCGTGTACGACATGGAGGGGTTGACGTGGCAAGGGTCGCTGGACGATTTCTGGAGAAGTTCAGAGTCACCTGATATGGATCTCTATCACGCGTTCCTTGATTACGTGATGCACCATACGCAAATCAACGGTGATTTCTACACGCGAACCGGGATAGCAATGGCTGTTGCCGGCTCCGTCGAGCGCCTTGAGGCGGCCCTATGAAGCGTATTGCACCGCGTAATATTGTTATAACCGGAGCGAGCGCCGGACTGGGGTATGCGCTCGCACGCGCATATGCGGGGCCTGGCGTAGTGCTTGGCATTGTCGGACGAGATCCTGCGCGGCTCGAACAATGTGCTGCTCAGTGTAAATCTGCCGGCGCCAGGCAAGTGATCATCGGGGCAATTGACGTCCGAAATGCAGATCACATGCGTTCTTGGCTTTTGGAATTCGATGGCGCACATCCAGTTGATTTGCTGATTGCTAATGCCGGAATTGCAAGCACAATCGCCAATACCTCCGACTGGGAGGATCTGGAGCGAACTGCAGCGGTTGTCGATACGAACTTCTATGGAGCGATGCACGCTGTACTGCCTGTCATCGAGCAGATGCGTGCACGACGAAGAGGGCATATTGCGATGGTCAGCTCGATTGCTGCATTGCGCGGCATGGCGATTTCGCCGGCATATTGTGCTAGCAAGGCCGCAGTCAAGGCATATGGGGATTCAGTCCGACCGCTCCTCAAGCGAGATGGCGTGACGTTGTCGGTAATTTTGCCAGGGTTTGTAAAAACGGAGATGAGCGACGCTTTTCCCGGTGACAAACCTTCGATGTGGTCTGCGGAAAAAGCAGCCTATCATATTCGCCGCAGACTGCTGGCTGGGCAAGCGGAGGTCGCTTTTCCGGGGCACCTCGCGCTTGGGACTCGAATTCTCGCATTGATGCCGGCGACCCTCGCAGACGCCATTCTTGAACGATTGTCGTATTTGCCAGGAAAGGGACGTTAGCGAGATGGCGTTGCAATTTTCGATTCTACTTGCATGCGCGATCGCGCTATCGCTCGTGCTGGATGTATTTGCGCTGCCAAGAACATCGTTGCGTCGGAGTGGAGTGGCGGTCGTGTTGCACGGTACGGCGGTGATGTTCTTGATCTGTATCGCATTCCTCGCAACGAAACGCCCTTTTTTTTCTACGATTGTCGCCGTAGGTGTTGTCGGACTGACCGCTGCGGTCAGCAATGCTAAATATGAATCACTGAGAGAACCATTTGTATTTTCTGATTTGAGCCTGTTCAGTCAGATTTTCTCACACCCAAGGCTTTATTTGCCATTTCTTAGTATCGGCAAGATTTTGTTGATCGCGGCCGGCGTGTCGTTGCTCGTTGCGGGGTACTGGATCGAGGTGCCTTTAGCGGCAGCGTGTGGATTGGCAACAGGCTTCACGGCGATAGCATGCGTGATTTTTGGGCGATGGTTGGCTGGCAGAATGACGCTCACATTGGCGCCGGAGGTTGATCAGCGGAATTTTGGTTTTTTCGCAGTGTTTGTTGCATATCTGCTAAATGGTATGCGATTGCGAACGCTGCGCTCTTTTGAGAGGGCGGTAGCGGCTGGCCCATATTGCGATGGTGAGTCCCCCGACGCGCGCCCGGATGTGATCATGATTCAGAGTGAGTCTTTTTTTGACGTAAGGCAGATTTCACCGGCCATCTCATCGGCAATACTTGCGAATTTTGACCGAGTACGTGAAGAATCGGTATGTCACGGAGAACTCGAGGTCCCGGCGTGGGGGGCGAATACGATGCGCACGGAGTTCGCCGTATTGACCGGGATACCGTCTGTGGAGCTTGGGTATGCGCAATTTTATCCGTACGCGTTTGTGCGCCGAAAGTGTGCTTCGCTTGCACGTTGGTTTGGGCGCAGTGACTACGACACGATAGGAATACATCCTTACTATGGCAGCTTCTTCGGTCGGCGGCGTGTATTTCCTTTAATGGGATTCGGGCGCTTGATCGATATTTCGGATTTCGGTAGTGCGCCACGAGCGGGCCCGTACATTTCAGATGCAGCAGTTGTAGAGAAAATCATTTCCGTACTGGATACGCCGCGATCATCTTCCCTTTTTATCTTTGCGATGACAATGGAGAATCATGGCCCTCTCCATCTGGAGTCGGTGGAGCCCGGAGAGTCGGGCAGATATCATGAATTCGGCGAAGGTAGGGAATGGCGGGATCTCACTGCTTATCTTCGCCATGTTGCAAATGCAGATGCGATGCTCGGCCGATTGATTGAATTTATACGGGCGCGCCAACGGGAGACGATTGTCTGTTTCTATGGGGACCACGTTCCTGCGCTGCCGCTTGTGTTCAATAGAATCGGAATGACGCCGGAGCGTAGTCACTATCTCATCTGGAGAAACTTCGGGAGGAGGGCGGCTTCTCGCCAGGATGTGCGAGCCGAATCTCTTGGGGCGATGGTGCTCGACTCTGTACACATCGGCGAGTTCTCTGCGACGGCATTGAACGAAGCCGCTCGGTAGCGAATTCAAGTTCGCAATTGCGAAATCCGTATCCTTCGGTGCGCTACGTCCGAAGTTGATGCGAATACAGAACGACAAGAAGCCTCCGGTACTCGGCAAGCATTGCTGCGGTCTTGAAGTGGCCGCGCATCACCCGGATTCGTGTTGCTTTTTTTGAATCGAGAAAGCTCCGGTTTTAGGCGGAGCTTCCATGTTATTCCGAGCTCAAATCCCTAGGTGACGCAATGACTCTCGTGTATGTTGCTTGTGCCTCTTCGAAGAGAATAGAGTCAAGCTGTGTCATGGCAAGCACAGGCGGAGTGTATTCTACCTTCAGGCTGTCCGGCGTCGTATTATCTTTGATGAGTGGGTCGAGTTGCGTTAATAGCTGAATGGTATGGTCGTGCCGAACATTGAGGTGGCCGCAGCTCAAATTATAAGAAAGCAGACGGCATGATCGTTCAAAATCGTGCTGCATGCCGATGAATGTAAATCGTTCCAGATGCTCTCGGATTTCTATCCGAAATTCATCGAGCATCTTATCCGTGTCCTCATCGTTTAAAGTAACATCGTCGCAAAGCCGATGAGCCCAGCTCCACCAGGCTCGGTTTCCGAGGATGACCCATGTCATGTGATTCCATGTATCGGAATGGGGCGTCCGCCGTTGCTCTATGAGGAAGTCCTCGAACTCGAGCCGATTTGCGGCTTCCATGCCACTATGGAAAGAGGGGTGCGAAGGGGCGTGTGCACGCCAGAATCGATAGAGAGATGCCAATCGATCCGCAGGATCCCGCAGGAACGAAATCAATTTCAGATTGCGCTTGGGAATATATGCCAGCGAATCGTAGTTGAAGTGTCCCATGAACGTATTGAATTGGGACAGTTCAGCCGGAGATCGGAGGTGCAGGGTATCGGCATATTCCAGATACATCTGTTGGTCATCGAACGCGTCGATAAACATATTCTTCAGTGATGTCCCGCCCGTTTTCTGGACATGCAGGAATACCGTTGCAGGTTCGTCGAAAGTGAGTTCGGGGTGCGGTAATTCCGGTAAAGTGCGAGAAAACCGCTGACGAAACTCACCAGATTCCACAACGGAGATCAGGGCGTCGCGGACGCCGTTTGGTTTGGTAACGATCTCCGAGTAATGTCCTAGTGCCTCCTCTTCAGCATCGCGGCCGAGTAGTGCCGCAAATATATCTCTCACGATCTGTAGTGCAAACGTGGAGGGAATGGCGCTGCTCAATGCGTACGAGTTGGCAACGGCGTCCAGATACCAAGTTTCCACAGCATCGGCGAGTAATTTTTGCTGCTGTGGGTCCTTGAACACGGTGTCTACCGATTGAATAAGTGTCTCTGCTGGTCTCATGGGGTGAGTCTTGTGATTTTGAACGCTGCGATCGTAGCCGTGGGCGATGTTGCGGGAGTCAAGTCGACCGGAGACGGAAGTATGTCGAGGGGGGGTAAGCCTGTCTAGTGGGGGAATGAAGATATCGGGTGGTGCGGCGCGCAGTCAGTGGTCAACGCGGCTAGCCGGGCGCATGGAGGTTGATTCGGCACCTTTCGAGAGCGAGCGATGGCATGTGATTTTCAGGGCCAGAGTGATGAATGACAAATTGGTCACGGAGGGATGTCCGGGGCCGTTGCTGGTGATCTGCTTCGATGGTTAGGCATGCATCCATACGGGGGAGGAGGCGCACGCCAAGTGGGGGTAGCGGGCCAAATTGCTTTGGTCGGATGCGCGGTTACTTGATGGAAGGATTGCGGTTCGTGGAAGAAGGCGATTGAGTTGAAAGGCATCTCAGTAAAGATGAGGTGGTAGCGCTTATTGGCGATGTATTGAATTGAACATGACCGTGGTATTTTTTAAAAAATCATGAATCAAATGAATGAGTTGTTGATTGGCGTGAGAGGGTGCTTGTTCTAGCCGGGCGGGTGGCTGGCGCGTGGGTCATATTGGCGCCTTCTGAGGTGGAGTAGTGTTTTTTACTTGAATGAATATTTGATTGAGATTCATCGAGGAAGGGATTAAAGGGCAGGCATTGGATGGTGTGGTTAGTTTGTTTTTGTAAGGTATTGTAGTGTTTTGAGTTGTATGGTATTTGATCGGCGTAGTCCAGTTGCGTTGCGTACGCTGCTGCTGATGGGCAAACGTTAGGGAATTGAATGCCGAGAGAAGGATGGCGGAGCGGTTCTGCGGTCCCCAAGCATTGGTTGGAGTCCGCAGAAAACGAGGGGCAATGCCGTAGTCTATTCGTTAGGATAAGGAACTTCAGAAGTGCGATGTCCGCGTGCGGGGGCGTACGACTGTGGGACGAGTGGTTTGCGGATGCTATCATCCTACGCTCACGAGGATCGACGTGGCTGTTACGATCTCGACGCCGAAGTTCCGTAGTAGCGAGTCGGCAGGTCAAGTGCGTGTTGGATGTGCTTGCGATCAAATAACCAATCGAACGTCGGCGTCAAATATCGGGTGAGCGATGAGACCTAGCGTGTGCCGTCGAAACGTGAGTGAGTTGATTGGCCATTGATCGGTCATCTCACTATGACATCATGGTAGATGCATCGATATGGTGCGTCTTGAGGGCGTGGATTGCGCGCCGTCAATAACCTGTTCGTGCTGCAGCGGCTACGCACAGTTTTTCATATCACAAAATTTGAATTTTTCCACGATCACCGGGCGTGATAGTCTCGGTCGGCGATAACGTTTGCAACAATGCAGAAAGAGCTTGCGAGCATAGGGTCAGAGTACGCGTTTCGGCCGGCGGCAGCATGATGATGAAAAGAAAAGTTGCAATTATTGGGATGGCGTGCCGTTTCCCTGGGTGTGTCGAGAACCCTGGCGACTTCTGGCAACTGCTGCGCGACGAACGCGACGCAGTGACCGAAATCCCCGCCGATCGCTTCGGCACCGATTTCTACCAGCACCCGTCCAAGCGCGAACCGGGCAAGAGCTACACGTTCTCGGCCGGCGTCGTCGACAACGTCGCCGGCTTCGATGCCGCATTCTTCGGCATTTCCCCGCGCGAAGCGGCACAGATGGACCCCCAGCAGCGCCTGCTGCTCGAACTCGCATGGGAAGCGTTCGAGGACGCGGGCGTGCGCCCGGCCGACATGCGCGGCAGCAACTGCGGCGTCTTCGTCGGCGCCGCCAGCATGGATTACGGCAACCGCAACATGGACGATCTGAACGTGATCGATCCGTATTCGGCGACCGGCAACACCCTGAGTATCGCGTCGAACCGCGTGTCCTACCTGTTTGACCTGCGCGGCCCGAGCATGTCCGTCGATACGGCCTGCTCGTCGTCGCTCGTCGCGCTCCACCAGGCCGTCAAGGCACTGCAGTCCGGCGAAGCCGACATGGCGCTCGCGGGCGGCGTCAACCTGCTGCTGCACCCGTTCGGTTTCGTCAGCTTCTCCAAGGCGTCGATGTTGTCGCCGCGCGGCCGTTGCCGCGCGTTCGATGCAACCGGCGACGGTTATGTCCGCTCGGAAGGCGGCGCGTTCGTGCTGCTCAAGCCGCTCGATCGCGCGCTCGCCGACGGCGACACGATCCATGCGGTGATCGCCGGCTCCGGCGTGAACTCGGTCGGCCACTCGCCGGGCGGTATCAGCGTGCCGGGCGCGGCCGCGCAAGCATCGCTGCTGCGCAGCGTCTACGCGCGCGCGGGCATCGATCCGCAGTCCCTGGCCTATCTCGAGGCGCACGGCACCGGCACGGCGGTCGGCGATCCGATCGAGGCGCGTGCGCTGATCGACGTCGTGTCGGGCGAGCGCCCGGCCGATCGTCCGTTGCTCATCGGTTCGGTGAAGACCAACATCGGCCACCTCGAAACGGCATCCGGCATGGCCGGGCTGCTGAAGGCCGTCCTGTGCCTGAAGCATCGCGCGGTACCGCGCTCGCTGCATTTCGTCACGCCCAATCCGGGCATCGATTTCGACGGCGGGCGTCTGCGTGTCGTCGATCGCTTCATGCCGCTCGACGCGGGCGACGCGCCGCTGACGGTCGGCGTCAACTCGTTCGGCTTCGGCGGGACGAACGCACACGTCGTGCTGACCGAGGCGCCGGCTGCAAACGAGGCGTCGGCGGCCGCGCCCGAGCCGACTCACGCGCAGTTGTCTCCGCTCGTCCTGACCGCGCGCAGCGCGAATGCGCTCGGCGCGCTCGCGGGCCGCTATCTGTCGATGCTCGACAACGGCGGCGACTGGCAGGCGCTTGCCGCCGCGGCCGCACGTCGTCGTCAATGGCTCGAGCATCGCGCGATCGTCGCGCCGGCCGACGCGGCCGAAGGCCGTGCGGCACTCGCGGCGCTGGCCCAGCCGGCACCGGAAGGGTTGCCCGCCTGCGTGGCGACCGGCCAGGCCCCGGCCGACACGCCACGCACCGCGCTCGTCTTCTCGGGCAACGGCTGCCAGTGGGTCGGGATGGGCAACGAGCTCTATGCCGAGAACGCCGTCTTCCGCGCGGCGCTCGACGAAGTCGACGCGCTGTGGTGCGCCGACGGCAGCCCGTCGCTGGTCGACGTGATGCGCGGTGGCCCGAGCGCGGAATGGCTGGCCGGCGCGGGCGCCGAATGGCTCGCCGCGACGGAGAACGCGCAGCCGCTGCTGTTCGCGATCCAGGTCGGCATGATCCGCGTGATCGATGCGAGCGGGATGCGTTACGACGCGGCGATCGGCCATAGCGTCGGCGAGATTGCGGCGGCATGGGTGACGGGCGCGCTGTCGCTCGCCGATGCGGTGCGCGTGATCAAGATCCGCAGCCGCGCGCAGGCGATGACGCGCGGCAGCGGCCGGATGGCGGCCATCGGTATCGGCGATGCAGCGGCGCGCGAACTGATCGCGCGCCACGGGCTTGCGCGCCGTGTCGAGATCGCCGGCATCAACAGCCCCGATGCGGTGACGCTCGCGGGCGAGCTGCAGGGTCTGCAGGCACTGGAAGCGGCGCTGCGCGGCAGCGGCAAGTTCTTCCAGATGCTGGATCTCGACTACGCGTTCCACAGCAGCCACATGGATCGCATCGAGCCGGTCGTGCTGGCCGAACTGGCGAGCCTGCGGCCGCAGTTGGGCAACGGCACGTTCGTGTCGACCGTGACTGGCGGCGCGCTTGCCGGTACCGAGCTCGATGCGCGCTACTGGTGGCGCAATATCCGTGAGCCGGTGCGCTTCGGCGACGGTATCGCGCATCTGATCGAGCAGGGCGTGCGCCTGTTCGTCGAGGTTTCGCCGCATTCGATCCTGCGTACGTACGTGAAGCAGGCGCTCACGGCCGCCGGTGCAACCGGCACGGCGCTGCCGACGCTCAAGCGCGGTCACGGCAGCGCGGCGACGCTGCGGCAGGCGATTCTCGCGGCGATCGCGCACGGCGCGAGCGTCGATCCCGACCGCTTCGCGCCGGGCCAATCGCGTGCCGCGTTGCCGTCCTATCCGTGGCAGCGTGACCACTTCTGGCTGACGCCGACCGTCGAAGGCTACGGCCTCGTCAATCGCCGCCGCGAGCATCCGCTGCTCGGCTATCGCCTGCATGAGCACGCATTCGCGTGGGAAAACCAGCTCGATCCGGCGAAGCTGCCGATGCTGGCCGATCACGTCGTCGACGGCGGCGTGGCGTTCCCGGGCGCGGGTTACGTGGAAATGGCCCTCGCCGCGGCACGGACCTTCTTCGATACACCGGATGCGGCACTCGAAAACGTCGAGATCCGCACGCCGGTCGTATTCCAGCCGCAGCAGGCGAAACTGTTCCGGCTCGTGATCGAGCCGCGCACCGCGACCTTCACGATCGAGACGCGCGACCGGATGTCCGACAGCGCGTGGACGCTGAACGTGACGGGACGGATGCTGGAAAGCGGCAACGTGCTCGGCGATACGAGCGTCGTGCCGTCCGCCGCGCTCGATCGTCTGCTCGCGCTGCCCGCAGCCGACGGCGACACGCTGTACGCAAACACCGCGGCCATCGGCCTCGGCTACGGGCCGGCGTTCCGCTGGGTTCGCACCGTGCGGGTTGCCGCGAGTGACGGCGCGGCGCTGGCGGACGTCGCCGCGCCGGCCGCATGCGGCGATGCGCGGGCCTTGTCCGCGTATCTGCTGCATCCGGCGCTGATGGACAGCGGGTTTCATCCGCTGTTCGCCTTGCTGGCGGCGCACGCACGCGAAGGCGAGCATCCGGCTTACGTGCCGGTGCAGATCGGCCGGGTCGACTATCTGCGCGGCGACACGGTCGAGCGGGTGCTCGTGCAGATCGACCGGCACAGCCCGCATTCGATCGTCGCGCATTTCGAATTCCTCGACGCGCGGGGCGCGATCGTCGCGCGGCTCGGCGGTTGCCGGTTCCGGCGTGTCGATCTCGTCGGCCGTCGGCAGAACCTGCCTGCACGCTTCGTCTATCGCCTTGAAGACATGCCGCTGCCGGGCGACGTCGATGCAGCCGGTTTGCCGGCCCCCGACGCGCTGCTCGCGCAGGCCGTCGCGCGGCTGGAGGCAACCGGCAACGACGTCCGCCGGACGCAGCATCTGACCGAAATCCTGCCGCTGCTGGACGTGCTTGCGAGCCTCTACGCGCTGCGCGCGTTCGATGCGCTCGGCGCATTCGCCGGCACGTGGCAGCCGGCGGCCGGGTGTGCGGCGCTGGCCGCGCGTCTTGCCGACATGCTGGTCGAGGATGGTCTCGCTCATCGCGACGGCGCGCTGCTCGTGCGCGACGACGCAGCGTGCGCGGCGCTGCCGCCGCTCGACGAGCTGTGGCGCGGGCTGCTGGCCGAATCGCCGGGGCACGTGGCCGAACTGACGCTGCTCGCGCATTGCGGCGCGGCGTTGGCCGACGTGCTGGGCGGCGCGAAGGATGGCGCCCGCTTGCTGTCGCCGACCGGGCACAGCCTGGTCGAGCAGCTCCTTGCCGCGTCGCCGACGTGGCAGCACGTGCACGCGTTGCTGACCGCAAGCGTCGAGCAGGCGGTCGATGCATGGCAGCCGGCACGCCGGCTGCGCGTGCTCGAACTGGGCGCGACGGACGGCGACGTGCTGCAGACGCTCGGCATGCATCTCGCTGCGGCGCGCTGCGACCACACGATCGCGGCGACGGCCGGCCAGCTGGCCGGTTTCGACACGGATGCGGAAGCGGTGGTGCGCACGGTGGCGCTGCAGTCGGGCGAGCGGCTGTCGTTGTCGGCCGATGACGCCGGGCCTTACGACCTGATCGTCGCGAACCGCGCACTGAGCGACCGTCATGATGTGGTCGATGCACTGAATGCGATGCGGTCGTGGCTGGCGCCGGGCGGACTGCTGCTGCTGGCCGAGTCGCGTCACGGCCGCTTCTCCGACATCGTGTTCGCCTCGCAGGCAACGTCGACGGAAGCCGCTGCCCCCGCGTCGCTGGCGCCGGCGGATCTCGAGGCAGCGCTCGCACGCGCGGGTTATGTCGACGTCGTGCGGCACGTCGAGCAATCGCTCGATCTGGACGGTACGCCTACGTTCGTCATCGCGCGCAACCCCGCGAGCGCCGCTGCTGCGCAACGCACCGGCGACGCGAGCGATCTCGACACGCTCGCACGCAACGAACAATGGCTCGTGATGCACGCGCCGGGTGCCGCCGGCGGTTTCGGCGGGCAGCTGGCCGATGCGCTGGCGCGCGCGGGTTATCCGGCCGACATCGTGGACATCACGCATGCGGCCGACGCGATTGCGTCGTTGCCGGCCGGGCAGCCGGCGCACGTGGTGTTCTGCGCACCGGAAACGCCGCTGGCCGAATCGGCGACGGGCGACGGCCTGATGGCTGCGCAGCGTCACGGCGCGATCGCGCTGGCGGCGCTCGTCCGCGCGCTCGGCGCGCAGCCGAACGCGGCCACGCGCTTGACCGTCGTCACGCGCCGCGGCGCGCCGTTCGCCGGGGCCGCGAATGCGCATCCGGAACAGGCAACGCTGTGGGGCCTCGGTCGCGTGCTGGCGAACGAGCATCCCGAACTCGCGTGCCGCCTGATCGACGTCGATCGCGCGGTGGACGGGATTTCCGACGCACTGATTCGCGAGCTGACCGGCTCGGCAGTCGAGGAAGAAGTCGTCCTGGGCGCACACGGGCGCCTGGTGCCGCGCATGCTGACGGCCGCGCAGGCCGCAGCCCGCAGCGATGGCGCGATTGCGCGTGCGGCCGTGCTCGCGTTCGATGCACCGGGCTCGTTGCGCAATCTCGAATGGTTCGCGTTGCCGGAAAGCGCGCTGGGCGCGGACGAGGTGGAGATCGAGCCGGTTGCGACCGGCCTCAATTTCCGCGACGTGATGTATGCGATGGGGCTCTTGTCCGATGAGGCGGTCGAGACCGGTTTCGCGGGCGCGACGATCGGCATGGAACTGTCCGGCCGCGTCGTCCGCGTGGGCGGCGCCGTGACGGCATTCGCGCCGGGCGATGCGATTCTCGGCTTCGCGCCGGCCTCGTTCGCGACGCGCGTCAGGACGCGCGCGCAAGCGATCGCGCTGAAACCCGAGCGTCTGACGTTCGAGGAAGCGGCGACCGTACCGACCACGTTCTTCACCGCGTATTACGCACTCGTCGAACTCGCGCGGCTGCGCCGCGGCGAACGCGTGCTCGTGCACGGCGGCGCGGGCGGCGTCGGGATCGCCGCGATCCAGCTTGCGCGCCACTTCGGCGCGGAAGTGTTCGCGACGGCCGGCAGCGACGAGAAGCGCGAGTTCGTGCGCCTGCTCGGTGCCGACCACGTGCTCGATTCGCGCAGCCTCGCGTTCGCCGACGACATTCGCGTGCTGACGGGCGGGCAGGGCATCGACATCGTGCTGAATTCGCTCGCCGGCGAGGCCATGGTGCGCAGCATCGACACGCTGCGTCCGTTCGGTCGTTTCCTCGAGCTCGGCAAGCGCGATTTCTACGAAAACAGCCACATCGGGCTGCGGCCGTTCCGCAACAACATCAGCTATTTCGGCATCGATGCCGACCAGTTGATGGGTGCGTTGCCGGAGCTGACCGAACGCCTGTTCGGCGAAGTGATGGCGCTGTTCGCCGCAGGCGTGCTGCATCCGCTGCCGTATCGCGCGTTCCCCGCCGAACGGGCGGAGGATGCGTTCCGCTACATGCAGCAGGCGCGCCAGATCGGCAAGGTACTCGTGACCTATCCGTCCGGCACGCCGGCCCCGACGCGCGGCGTCACGCGCGCGGGCTCGCTCGCGCTCGATCCGCACGGCACGTACCTGGTGGTCGGCGGCACGGGCGGGCTCGGGTTTGCGAGCGCGCGCTGGATGGTCGAGCGCGGCGCTCGCCGGCTGACGCTGGCGAGCCGTTCCGGCGAGCTTGCCGGTGCGGCCCGCGAGGAGGTCGAATGCTGGCGCGCGACGCTCGGCGTCACGGTCGATGTCGTCTCGTGCGATGTGACCGATGCCGCGGCGGTCGATGCGATGATTGCCGCGATCGTGCGGCGCGGCAGCCCGCTCAAGGGCGTGCTGCATTCCGCGATGTCGATCGACGACGGTCTCGTGCGCAATCTCGACGATGCGCGGATGGCCGCGGTGCTCGCACCGAAGGTGGCCGGCGCGTGGAACCTGCACCGCGCGACACGCGCGCTGCCGCTCGACCTGTTCGTCGTCTATTCGTCGGCGACGACCTATCTCGGCAATCCGGGGCAGTCGAACTACGTCGCGGCCAACACCTTCCTCGAGGCGCTCGTCGAGCATCGCCGCGCGGCCGGGTCGCCCGGCACGTTCATGGCGTGGGGCCCGCTCGAGGACGTCGGCTTCCTCGCGCGCCACGCGGATACGCGCGAGGCGTTGCAGTCGCGGATCGGCGGTGCCTCGATCACGTCCGACGAGGCGATGGCCGCGCTCGAGCGCGCGCTGGTCGCGGGCGCGGCCGGCGAAGCCGTGGTCCGGCTCGACTGGCATGCCGTGGCGCGCGGGATGCCCGCCGCGAAGGCACGCCGGTATTCGCTGCTGCAGTCGCATGCGAAGGGCGGCGATGCGCGCGACGGCGGCACGCAGTTGCGGGAAGAAGTGCTGGCCTTGCCGCGCGACGAAGCGATCGCGCTGGTTGCCCGGACGCTGCAGGCGCAGATCGCGCGGATCCTGCACATGACGCCGGATCGCATCGCGCTCGACAAGTCGGTGCTCGACATGGGCATGGATTCGCTGATGGGGATGGAACTCGGCCTGGCGGTCGAGGAAGCGTTCGAGGTCAAGCTGTCGGTGATGGCGATTGCCGAAGGCGCGTCGGTGACGACGCTGGCCGGACGCATCGTCGATTCGATCGGCGCGTCGGCCGATGCGTCCGACGCCGGGGCGGCGACCGATGCCGCTCAGGAGGCCGTCGCGGCGCTTGCCGCGAAACACGCGATCGAAGGCGAGGCGCGCGCGACGCTCGATACGCGGCCGGCGCCCGTGGCGGGCCAGGTGTCGCCGACGCTGGAGGTCGCGCGATGAGCGCGCCGTCCGGCTGGGCGACGCGCCAGGGCACGCTGGCAGGTCCGCTGGCGATCGACGGCCACGGGCTGCACACGGGGCGCCGGGTGGGTGTACGGATCCTGCCCGCGCGGCCGGAAGACGGCGTGACGGGAATCGTGTTCCGTCGCGTCGCGCAGGGGCGCACGCTCGCGACGCTACCGGTCGATCCCGCGCTGCGCCGCGCCCAGCCGCTCTGCACGATGCTGCGCAATGCCGACGGCGTCGGCGTTCGCACGATCGAGCATCTGCTCGCGTCGCTGCTCGCGTGCGAGATCGATCACGCGATCGTCGAGATCGACGCCGAGGAAGTGCCGATTCTCGACGGCAGCGCCACGCCGTGGGTGGATGCCATCCGCGCGTGCGGCCGGGTCGCGCTCGATGCGCCGAAACGCTTCATCCGCGTGCTGCGGCCCGTCGTCGTCGGGGATGGCGAGGGTGACCAGCGGCGCGAAATGCGGATCGAGCCGGCACCGCGTTACGAACTGAGCGTGCGCAACGACCTGCGCGGCTTCGGCGACATGCATTGGGACGGTGCGCTGACGCCGGCCGCATTCGAAACCGAAATCGCGCCGTCGCGCTCGTACGGGCGCGTGAAATGGGCCGTGCCGGCGATCGTCGCCGGCTATCTGCGCGGTGTGCCGATCCTGCGCGGCGCACGGCCGTCGTGCACCGCGTCCATCGTCGGCAGCCGCGTGCTGGGCGGGATGCGCTTGCCGGATGAATTCGTCCGGCACCGCGTGCTCGACCTGGTCGGCGATCTCGCGCTGGCCGGCGCGCCGCTGCTGGCGCGCGTGAGCGCGTTGCGGCCGAGCCACGAGATGAATTTCCGGCTGGTCGACGCGCTGCTGGCCTCGCCCGACGCGTGGCAGTGGGCCGAGTTTTCGGAAGCGTGACACCACGTCTTTTCATGACGCGCGGCGTAACATAGCGTCTTTTCGAGATTAAGCGAAGGAAGCAATGGCACTGGGAGAGCATCTTCGCCAGCAACTGGCGGCGAAAGCGCTGAAACGGCAGCTGGAGCGCGCGACGGATGCTGCCGCGGCACCGGGCGTGCCCGGCACGCAGGCAGCGCAGACCGCATCGGCGCGCAGCCGCTTCGAATCGATGCCGCAGTATCAGCAGGTCCGGATCATGCGCGAGATGGGCGAGAAGCTGCGCGTCGACTCGCCGTTTTTCCGCGTGCACGACGGCGTCGCGGGTGCGACGACGCAGATCGGCGGGCGCGAATACCTGAACTTCGCGAACTACAACTACCTCGGCCTGGCTGGCGATCCGGACGTGTCCGCGCGCGCGAAAGCCGCGATCGACCGGTACGGCACGTCGGCATCGGCGAGCCGGATGGTCGCGGGCGAACGCCCGGTGCAGCGCGATCTCGAACGCGCGTTGGCCACGTTCTACGAAACCGACGACTGCGTCGCGTTCGTGAGCGGCCACGCGACGAACGTGACCGTGATCGGCGCCCTGTTCGGCCCGGGCGACCTGATCGTCCACGATGCGCTCGCGCACAACAGCATCGTGCAGGGCGCGCAGCTGAGCGGCGCGAAGCGGCTGAGCTTCGCGCACAACGACTGGCAGGCGCTCGACGAGCTGCTCGCGCGCGTACGCCGCGAATACCGGCACGTGCTGGTCGCGATCGAAGGGCTGTACAGCATGGACGGCGATTTCCCCGACCTGCAGCGCTTCGTCGACGTGAAAACGCGCCACGGTGCATTCCTGCTGGTCGACGAGGCGCATTCGCTCGGCGTGCTCGGCGCGACCGGCAAGGGCATCCGCGAGCATTGCGGCGTCGCGCCCGACCAGGTCGACATGTGGATGGGCACGATGAGCAAGACGCTGGCCGGCTGCGGCGGCTTCATCGCCGGCTGCCAGCCGCTCGTCGACATGCTGCGCCATCTGGCGCCGGGCTTCCTGTACAGCGTCGGGCTGGCGCCGACGCTCGCCGAAGCGTCGCTGGCCGCGCTCGAGCGCCTGCAGGCCGAGCCGGAGCGCGTCGCGCGACTGCAGGCGCGCGGGCGGCAGTTCCTGAACGAAGCGCGCGCCGCCGGGCTGAATACGGGCACGAGTGCCGGGTTCGCGGTCGTGCCGGTGATCACGGGGAGCTCGCTGAAGGCCGCGCAATGGGCCAATGCGATGTTCGACGAAGGGATCAACGTGCAGCCGATCTTCTATCCGGCCGTCGAGGAAAAGGCTGCGCGCCTGCGCTTCTTCATCTGCTCGACGCACGAGCCGGAACAGATCAGCCGGACGGTCGCCGTGTTGTCGCGACTCGCGGGGCGCAGCGGATGACGCTGGCCGGTGCGTTCGCGCAAGCGGCTCCGCGTGCCGGCGAGCGCGTGCGGTTTCGTGCGGCCGAGGCGAATGACGCGGCGTCGTGCGGGCCGCTCGTGTTTGCGTCCGGCGTGGCGGAATTCGGGTTTTTTCTCGGCGAAAGCGATGCGCGCTGCATCGCTTTCCTGCAGCAGGCATTCCGGTCGCGCCATGGGCGCTTCTCGTGGCGCCGGCATCGCGTCGCGGTCGCTGAAGACGGCACCGTGCTCGCCGTGATGGCGATTCACGACGGGCAACGGACGATGTTCGACGACGTGCATGTCGTGTGGGCACTGGCGCGCTTCTTCGGCGTGCGCCGCACGATTGGGCAGCTGTTGCGCGGGCTGATTCTCGAAACGGAAATTCCGGCGCCGAAGCGTTCGCAGATTCTCGTCGCGCATTGCGCAACCGACGAGCGACAGCGCGGCACGGGGATCTTCAGCGCGTTGTTCCGCGACGCGCTGGACACGGGGGCATTGCCGGCCGACGGCAGCCGCGATGTCGTCCTCGACGTGCTGACCCGCAACGTGCGGGCCCGCGCGCTGTACGAACGGCTCGGGTTCACCGCACTGCCGCGGCCGCGCGCCCGTTCGCGTCGGCTGCCCGCCGGACTTGATTCGGTTCGGATGCGGTTTGATCGTCGCGGCTGACCATGACAGTTGGTCGGCGAAGCGTAAAGCAGGCAGTTCAACCGTCGCCCGCCAAAATGGCGCGCCGAAAAAGGTGAGGGTAGTAGGCGAGCTGACGAGCCGGCGGTCGTGCCGGTATCAGCCGTTCAATGGCAATTTCTGAATGATTGCGTGCACGCATTCCAGCGGGCTTGCTTTACCCGTGCGCACATGCACGTCGGGCGATACCGGTTTTTCATAGGTCGATTCGATGCCGGTGAACTGCCGAATGGCCCCTTGCCTTGCCAACGCATACAGCCCCTTTGGGTCGCGCGCTTCCGCGACATCCAGCTCAACGTCGACAAAGACTTCGAAAAACTCCCCGGGCGCAAAGCGCGCGCGCGCCCGGGCGCGCGCTTCCTGAAACGGCGAGATCAGGGCGACGATAACGACAAGCCCTGCATTCACCATCAGGCGCGCGACCTCGGCCGTCCGACGGATATTCTCGTGGCGGTCCGCGTCGCTGAATCCCAGATCCTGATTCAATCCTTCGCGGAGCTGGTCGCCGTCCAGCAGAAAGGACCGAAGGCCTCGAGCATCGAGTTGTTCCTTCAGGAGATTCGATAGCGTCGATTTCCCGGCACCGGAAACCCCGGTGAGCCATACCACGAAGGCATGATCCTGCTTCATGCTGGAAAGCACGGATTGATTACCCATCAGCGTGACAGGGAGAGAGGTCTGGAGATCTTGAGTCATCTCGGATTCGATGTGCCGGAAACTGCGTCGCTACTTTATTGTGGGTTCGGATTCGTCCGTAGGCGAATTGTAACGTGCCTTCTGAATTTTTGTAACTTGAATATTTTAATCAGGAATAAAGCTTTGTCCATGTATGGTGCGACGGCTTGCACGCAGTATCTGTTCGGTAATGATTTCCGGTTCTTCGTAACGGATCGAAATAAACGCGCGTGGCCGAGAAGGCGTAAAGGCGCGTAGAATTTTCGCCCCTTTCGCCTTCCAGTCGCGCTTGCAGCTAGTCCCGGTGGGGGGCCGTGCCACCGGGGGAGCCGGGAGAGCAAACGACTGGTGCCGTATTTGTTAGAAGAATGACGACGATTTCCAGAAGAGGTGCCGCAGAATTCCTGCAAACATCCCCGACCGTCAGCTGATTATGTCACTCGATTCCTGGCTGGCATGAAATTGCAAGAGTATTAATTTTTTATTCAGCAGAATCTGCAGAAGCGTCCTCGCGGTTTGCTTCCGTGGCTCTACTCCGTCGCTGAGTTATTGAATCGGCGCATTATTGGCGGAGTCCTGCTCGATTATTTTTATCGGGCACGGGTGCGCATCCCTTCCGGCTACCGTCGCGGTAGCGAGTGCCGGCTACTGAAAACGGGACGGCCGCGATTACCATGTCGCGCTGACGTGCTCGATACCGGAATGCGCTCCATTTCGTCAGGACTGCAGTGCGTCACTTCCGCCGCGGCGCGAACGGCCGCTGCTGCACATCAGCACCCTGCGCGACGATCGCCATGCTCTCCGGCACTTCCTCCCACGCGCCGCGCAGGTCGACGAGCGGCTCGGACACGACCATGAACGCGTCGTCGCCGGCTTCGGCGATGCGCGGGTTGTGCGGATACAGCTCATGGAGGTGCTTGAACGACGTGCTGTGGAACAGCGAACGCGACTGTCGTTCGCTCGAATAACGCACCGCGATGATCCGCTCGCCGTCGGTCGCGCAGATCGTCATGTTGAGCGGTTCGGCCACGCGGTGGCGCGCGGCCGTTTCCTCGACCATGCCGACCATCCGCTCGAGCGCGGGCAGCGGCATCTGCTCGAGGCCGTAGGTCAGCGCGAGGCGGAACATCAGTTCGGAGTCGGTCGAGCCTTCGAGCGTCGGGAACAGCGCGGGATCGACCTTCATCGTCAGGTCGCGGCGCAGCTTGTGGAAGTCGCGGATCAGCCCGTTGTGCGCGAACAGCCAGCGGCCGTGGCGGAACGGGTGGCAGTTGGTTTCCTGTACCGGCGTGTCGGTGGCCGCGCGGATATGCGCGATGAACATCCGCGAGCGGATCGCGCGTGCGGCTTCGCGCAGGTTGCGGTCGTTCCACGCGGGATGCACGGAGCGGTAGCGGAACGGCAGTTCGTCGGGGCGCCCGTACCAGCCGATGCCGAAGCCGTCGCCGTTGGTGGTCGTCGCCCCCAGCTCCGAATGCAGGCTCTGGTCGATCAGCGAATGCTTCGCGCGGAACAGCACGGTCTCCAGATGGATCGGATTACCCGTATAGGCGAGCCAGCGGCACATGGAGCGCTCCTTCACGATGGATCGTTCGCGCATGGTAGCCGACTTCGCAGCGCATCTTCGCCTGCGTGCGCCAAGCCAGCCATTCGGGCGGGTACGCTGGCCAATCGTCATACGTCATTTGCCCGGATGCGCGGTGCGCAACCGGGCAGACATGCAGCCATGAAACCATGCAGCCGGGCGCCGCCACGCGACGGCAGCGCCGCGGCCGTCAGGTTCAGTCGCCGAGCGCGTCCATCACGCGCGCCGAATAGACGAGCGCCGCACCCGCGTTCAGCGCAATCGCGACGCCGAGCGCTTCCGCTACTTCCTCCTTCGTTGCGCCATGCTTGGCCGCTTCGGCGGTGTGCACGGCGATACAACCGTCGCAGCGTGTCGTGACCGCCACCGCGAGCGCGATCAGCTCGCGCGTCTTTGCGTCGAGATGGCCCGTCTTGGCGCCGGCGCCGGCCAGCGCCTGGTAGCCGGCCAGCGTGTCCGGCGACAGCTTGGCGATGTCGCCGATGCGCGTCGAGAGTTCCTTCCGGTATTCGTTCCAGTTCAGCATGATGCGTCCTTTTCGAGAAGAGGTGAGGAGGGCGGCGGGCGCCGCGATCTCGGGCGATGCAGGCTTATTCTGATCGTTCGCGCTGAGGGTTTCGATACGCTAGAGTGTCAATTTTTAGCGCAATCGTCTCATGGATGCCCTGAGTCAACTGCTGTCGCTGGGCCGCAGCCATGTCGAGCTCGACGTGCGCTGCCTGCTCGGCGGGCCGTTCGCGATGCCGCACGACCCGCTGCCGCCGGGCGAGGCGGCGTTTCACCTGGTGCTGGCCGGGACGTGCCGGCTGCATACCGCGGAAGGGCGCACGCTGCAGCTCGCCGACGGTGATTTCGTGCTGCTGCCCGCGGGCGGCGCGCACGAGCTGCTCGACGCTGGCGCGGGCCGGTCGCGGCCGGTTGCGGCGCTGCGCGAACACGGCGCCGGCGGCGGCGCGGTGCTGCCGGTCAAGTCGAATCTCGATTCGACCGAACCGGGCGGCGCGAGCGTGGATCTGCTGTGCGGACGGTTCGTCTATGCACGCGGCGCGGGCGAACTGCTGATGCGCACGCTGCCGCACGTGCTGCATGTCGGGCTGCGCGAGGCGTCGGGGTTCGCACCGCTGCAACTGCTGACGAGCGTGCTGCGTACCGAGGCGTCGAATGGGCAGCCGGGCGCCGGCGCGATCGTGAACGCGCTCGGGCAGGCGCTGCTCGCGTATGCGTTGCGCGCATACGGCCGTGGCGCGCGCGTGCCGTCCGGCTGGCTTGCGCTCGCTGCCGATGCGCGGCTCGGCCCGTCGGTACAGGCCGTCCTGCAGGCACCGGAGAAGCCGTGGACGGTCGAGTCGCTCGGCGACACATCCGCGATGTCGCGTGCGACGTACGCCCGGCATTTCCGTGAGCGTGCCGGAATGAGCGTCGGCGCGTTCGTCGCGCAGATCCGGATGATGCATGCGTGCGCGCTGCTGCAGGACACGCAGCGCGGGCAGGCGGAGATCGGGCAGGCGGTCGGTTACCAGTCGGAAGCCGCGTTCGGCAAGGCGTTTCGCGCGGTGCTCGGCACGACGCCGGGGCGCTGGCGACGCGCGCAGCGCGAATCGTAAGACTGCAAGCAAGCCGTCTTGCCGCGTGCCAAAGCTGCTACCATGCGCGAAACGCAGTTCAACGAAAACGATTTCGAACAAGAAGAAAGAGAGGGCAAAGCAATGAACCAGACCACCATCCAGCAACCGTCGTTCGCGTTCGTGGCCGCGTCGTGGGCCGCGCTGCTCGCCGGTTTCGCAGCATTCCTGATCGGTCTCTGGAACGCCGGCATGCAGCTCAACGAGAAGGGCTACTACTTCACCGTGCTGGTGTTCGGCCTCTATGCGGCGATCTCGCTGCAGAAGAGCGTGCGCGACCGCGCGGAAGGCATTCCCGTCACCGGCATCTACTACGGCCTCAGCTGGATCGCGCTGCTGCTGTCGATCGCGCTGCTGATCGTCGGCCTCTTCAATGCGACGCTGCAACTGAGCGAGAAAGGCTTCTACGCGATGTCGTTCGTGCTCGCGCTGTTCGGCTCGGTGGCCGTGCAGAAGAACACGCGCGACCTGCAGAACGCGAAGCCGCGCTATACCGACGCCGAATCGGCGCCGTCCGTCCAGGAGTGACCACGCGCGAGGCGGGCGCCTTCCGGGCCGCCCGTTTTGCGACGACGGTCGCGGGCGACCCGCACCCGCCAATGCGCGCGGGTTCGTCGCCCATTCGTTTCATCCATGCTGTCGCGCATGACGATGGAGACATTCAGGATGCCGGACATCACGGAAACCTCGCCGCGCACGCGCACGGCGGCTCACGCCGTGGCGGCGAAGGCCGCGCTCGTGCTGGAAACGAACAACCTGCGCGGCGGTGCCGGCCTCGCGCAGGCCGTCGATAGCCTGAAGCGCCTCGTTTCGGCGCTGTCGAAGCAGACCGTGCCGCCCGCGGCACTCGCGCAATGGATCATCACGCACGACGGGCTGCCGGCCGATGCGTGTGCGGAGATCGTCGCGCTGGCCGGCCGCCCGATCGACTTCGTCGAGATCGGCGCGAGCACCGGCTACTACGATGCGAAGAACGACGGGTTCGATCGCGTCGACGCGGATCGCTGCGACATCGTCGTGTTCGGCGATGCCGATTGCCGGCCGGCCGACGACTGGCTCGAGCACCTGCTCGCGCCGTTTGCACGCGAAGCCGGTGACGCACCCGTCGCGGTGGCGGGGCGCACCAGCTATGCGTCGAACGTGCTCGGCATCGCGCTGACGTCGATCGATTTCATGTATTTCCCGAGCCCGCTGCGCGCCGGCGCGACGCGCAACTTCTACGCGAACAACGTCGCGTTCCGGCGCGACGTGTTCGCGCAATTTCGCTACGAGCCGCTCGACGGCGTCTATCGTGCGCATTGCCAGGTGATGGGGCTGCGGATGCAGGCGGCCGGCGTGGCCGTCGAATTCGCGCCGGCCGCGCATACTGAGCATCGGCTGCCGGACACGCATCGCGAATCGCTGAAGCTGCGCTGGATGCGCGGCGAGGACAGCGTCGGGCTGACGCCGTATCTCGTGAACGCGTACCTGCCGCGCGGATGGCAGTGGCTCGGACGCAGCGGCCCGCTCGGCCCGTTCTGCGTGATGGCGATGCGGCTCGGCTACAGCCTGCGCGCGCTCGATCGCCAGCAGTTGCCGCGGCTCGGCGCCATTCGTTATCTCGCGGCCGTCGGCGTCACGATCGCGGCGTCCGCCGTCGATACGCTCGGTGCGCTCGCGCGCGGTTTCGGTCTCGCCGGGAGCGCATCGGCCCGGCGCGATCTCGACGCGCTGTCCTATCACCGTCATTGAACCGGCGCCGCGCATCGCGCGCGGCCACGACACGCCGCACCCTGCCTTCATTCCGACCACGACCATGCCTTCTCTCGCCACCCGTGTTGCCTGCATCGCCCTGTTTGCCGCCAGCACCGGCGCCCATGCCGCGCCGGTCGATCACGCGGGGCGCGGGATCTACCACTTCGCGTCGCAAAGCGGCTGCCCGTTCGCGAACGCGGCAGCCGCCGACTGCAATCGCGTCGCGCTCGATGTGCCCGACGTTCACGCGAGCATCGATACCGATGCGCACGCGATCGTCTTCTCGAGCGATGCGACGCGCCGCACGAAGGACGTGCTCGGCGACGTGCTGCTTCAGGGCACGGGCGTCGACCGCGACGGCCGGCGCGTGCCGTTGAGCGTGCACGTGCTGCTGCGTCGCGACGGCGCGAAATGGGACCGTGACGTGTACGTCCATGCGCCCGTGCACGGCACGTTCACCGATGTCCGGATCGATCCGTATCGCGTGCGCGTGAAGGAGGGCGATGGCGAGCGCGACGTGCTCACGCCGGACGAAACGCCGGCACTGTTCGCGCATCCGTCGCTGGCATCGCGGCTCGCGCGGCATCTCGTGAAGGTGAGCGCGACCGATCCGAAGCAGCCGTCCGCGGACGACATCACGATCGCACTCGGCGTCGGCGGCCTGACGAAGTCGGTCGCGCGCGCGAGCTTCACGTCGAGCGCGCCGCACGATGCGGACGTCGATCAGGCACTGGCATCGGGCACGTGGTCGATCCGTTTCGACGCACTGAGCAATCACATTCCGGTGTGGGTCGCGCAGCGCGAGCTGTTCCTGTTCGGTCTCGACGGCAGTGCGCTGCTGAAAGACGTGCGCGAGCGCGGTTTCCGCAAGAGCGACCGGATCGAGTTCGGCGCGCGCGACGGCAACGGTTATCTGCGCGTGAACGGCCGCGAGGAGGCATTCGCGGGGGCGACCGCGTCCGCGCATGCGTTCATGCAGGAAAGCTTCATCGGCCTGATCCTCGGATGGCGTCGCGATCCGGCCGCCGCCGCGGCATCCGCGACGAAATCCGCGTCCGCACGGGGCGTGCCGGCATGACCGCGGCAGGCGAGCTGCCCGCGTCGCCGCCGGCGTCGCCCGATGGGCGCTTCGACTGTCTCGATGCACCCGCGCCGCGCGGTGCGGCGCGGGTGCGCGCATACCTCGTCGATCGCATCAAGCGGGCGGCGATCCGGCAGCTTCATCGCAGCACGCATGGCGAGCGCTGGGTGCTGCGCATGTACCTGATCGGCGAGGAAGCGACCGAGTGCGCGTTGCACGAGGACTGGACCGGCCAGCCGCCGGACTGGCTCGCGCCGCGGATCGAGCAGCATCTCGCGGACGAGCGTCGCCACGCGGCCGCGTTCGCCGAAGCGCTGCGCGCACGCGGCGTCGCGCCGTCGACCGCGCCGCACGAGCCGGACTGGCTGAGCCGGCGCAAGATCATGCGGTGGCGCCGGCTCGCGCAGCGCCATGCGCCGCATTTCGCGCAAGGCGTGCTCGTGCCGGCCTATGCGACGGGGCTGTGCGCGGAGCAGATGGCGATGCGCGTGCTCGCGCGCCACTGCGCGACGATCGGCGCTGCCCATCCGCTGTATCCGCTGCTTTCGCGCGTGCTCGCGGACGAGACGCGGCACGTCCGGCTCTGCGCGGACACGCTGCGCCGTCTCGTCGCGCCGTCCGAGCTTGCGCGGCTCGCCGCGTTGCTGGACGAGATCCGCGCGATCGAAGCCGGTTTCGGCGTGACGGGCGCGCTGGCGATGTACGCGGCCGGCTGGCTCCAGTCGCTTCGTCCGCGCGCATGATGCCGCGGATCGTCTATCTCGCGACGGCCGACGCGCGCGGCCACCTGATGCGTGCACAACTGCTCGTGCATGCGTTGCGCGCGGCCGGCGCGCAGGTCGACGTGCTGACGACGTCCGATGCGGGGCAGGCGTTCCTGGCGGCGTTCGACATCGACGCAGCCGTGCTGTCCCGTCACTACGCGGTGCAGTTCGACGAGCAGCAGAACATGCTGCGCGATGCGACCGATCGTAATGTCGCGCATTACGTGTTCCGGCCGACGCGCATGCTGCGCGACATCGCGCGGCTGCGTGCGATCGGTCGCGATGCCGATCTCGTGATCAACGACTCGTTTCATCCGGCGCTGCTGTTCATGGGCGCGATGCCGGGTTGGCGGCGCCGCGTCGTTCACGTGTACGGCGGCAGCCTGCGCCGCGCGTTGACCGCGAATTTCGATGCGCGGCTGCCGCGTGTGCTGGCGCGTGCTTTCGCACGGATCGTCGACTGGCAGATCGATTCGGCGCGATGCTGCATCGAACATGATTTCGCATACGATGCGGCCGACGAAGTCCAGCAGGCCCACGCGCATTGCCGTCTGCCGACTCCGGTGCCGATCTCCGCCGAACGGCCGGCCTCGGAGCCGGCTGCCGCAGCCGTCTATCTGAATCCGCACTTCCGCGATATCGCGCTCGCCGATGCGTTGTCGGCCGGCATGCGCGACGCGGGGCTCGCCGCACACCGTGTGGGCGAGGGCTATGCGGGGCACGACGGCTGGACCGGCGTCGACGCCGACTGGGTGACGCGGGCCGCCCATGCACCGCTGATCGTGTCGGCACCCGGCATGGCCGCGCTGTCGATCGCACGCGTGTATCGCCGCCCGATCCTGCTCGTGCAGTCCGACCAGCCCGAGCAGGCGAGCAACGCCGCACGCGCCGCACGCCTGCAACTCGTGCACCGTGTCGTCACATGGCGCGGCGATGCGGCCGCGTTCCGGCGGGAAGTCGGGCAGGCCGCGGGCGAGCTGATGCGCGATCCCGGTACGCAGGCAGGAACGATCGCCGGCCGCGAGCATGCGCGTGCGCGCGTGGACGCATGGACGTCGCGCCTCCTGGCGCTGCGTCCGTGTGCGCAGGTGGCCGATTCCGATACGCGATGCGAGGCGCCGGCGCCACGATGAATTCGCTGACGTTTCGTGACGATCGCCGGCCCGATATCCGGCAGATGCTGGCCGCGACGTTCGGCATGGCGGCCGGTCTCGCGATCTTCTTCCTGCTGGAGCGCGGCGTCACGCCGCGCCATGTGTTCGCCACGGCGATCGATGCGCGGATTCCGTTCATCGCGTGGTCGTGGTTCGTCTATGTCGGCTTCTTTCCGTTCGTGATTGCGCTTGCCGGGTATGCCCGGCCGCCCGCGTTCGCCGCGTTCAAGGAAGCGGTGCTGATCGCGTTCGTGCTCGGTGTCGTGTGTTTTCTGCTGTTTCCGGAGGCCGTGCCGAGACCCGACGTCGCGGAGATCGGCAACGCATTCGTACGCCACCGCCTCGCGCGCATGTGGCAGCTCGATCTCGCGGCCAACGGCTTTCCGAGCCTGCACGTCGCGGTGACGTGCCTGGCTTGCCGGATGCTGGCGGACCGGCGGCGGCTCGTGACCGTGACGGTCGGCCTGCTGATCTGCGCGTCGACGCTGACGCTCAAGCAGCATACGGTCGCCGATGTACTGGGCGGCGTGGCGCTCGCGATGGTCAGTGCGCTGTGGGTCGAGCGGCGTTCGCTGCGCAGGAGGCTCGCTTGATGGATACCCGTGTTCACCCGGCCGGGCCGAATGCCGAGCTTGCGCGGTTCGTGCCTGATCCCGCGTTGTTTCGCGTGAGCGCGGCGCGTGTCGGTGCGGCGCTGGCGGGCGACTGGCTGATGATTGCCGCTGCGTTCGCCGTTGCGATCGCGTTTGCGCATCCGCTCGTGTACGCGTTGGCCGCGATCGTGATCGCGCGCAGCCAGCTGGCGCTCGCGGTCATGATGCACGAAGGCGCGCACGGGTTGCTGGCGCGGAACCGGCGCGTCAACGACGCGCTGGGCCAGCTGCTCGCGGCCGGCCCGCTGTGGCTGTCGCTGCGTACGTATCGCGCAGGCCATCTGAAGCACCATCGCGCGCCGATGCAGCCGGACGATCCCGTCGCGCTGCTGTTCGGCGTGCACGACTATCCGGTGACGCGCAGGTGCCTGATCGGCCGCCTGCTCGCGTACGCGTGCGGGATCGGCTACGTGACGAGTGTCGTGAAGCTTGCGCGCGGCGAGTTTGCGCATGCGTTGCCAAAGGTCGGGAAATCGCGCGCGTATGCCGCGTGGGAGGTCGTGTCGATGCTCGCAGGCAACGGTGTGCTGCTCGGTGCGCTCGCGTGGGCCGGACATCCGCTGCTGTACGTCACGTTGTGGATCATGCCGTCCGTCACGCTGCTGCCGCTCGCCGGGCAGGTTCGCGCGATCTTCGAGCACGCGGGGCTGCCGGCAGGTGCCGACCAGAGCCGCAACGCGCGCACGATCGCCCGGCGTTCGTGGCAGACGTTCCTGTTCGGCCCGCACGCGATTCATTTTCACATCGAGCATCACCTGTTCACGCGGATGCCGTTCCATCACCTGCCGGCCGTGCATCGGCAGCTCGTGCAGCGGCAGTTGCTGCCTGACGGCAATCTGTATGCGGGATATGGTGAGGTGCTGCGCGACGTCAGCGTGCATTGATGCGCGAGAGGGGTCGACAAGCCTGCGAGGTTCAATTACGTGGCGCTGGCGATCGGCGCGATCCTGGCGGGGTGGGGTGCGGAAACGATCGACGAACGGCTCGCGTTTATCGGATCGTCCGTTGCCGTGCAGGGGGCGGTCGTCCGGTTGACCCACGGCGCGCATCACCCGTTGATCGAGTTCGTGTCGAAAAGCGGCGAACGCGTATCGTTTCCGGGGAGCTTCGTGACGGTGGAGTTCGGCGACACGGTGCCGGTGCGCTACGACCCGGCCAGGCCGCGAGCCAGCGCAACAGTCGACACGTTCACGAACATGTGGCTCGAGTCGATCATCTCGATCGCGTTCACGATGGCGTTTCCTTACGCCGGCTTGAAGGGAAAGTCGCTTCTGCCGAAGCCGGGGGGAGGCGCCGAGTAGTGCGGCAGGCATCGCGGAGATGCCTGCCATCGACACGGATGCGACAGACGCAAAAAAGCCTCCGCTTGGGAGGCTTTATTTGCACTATCAAAGATAGTTGGTAGGGTGGGAGGGACTCGAACCCTCGACTCTCTGATTAAAAGTCAGATACTCTAACCAACTGAGTTACCACCCCACGTTCTTGAAACCTGTCGGTTCGTTGCTTGAACAACTTGGGCAACGACCCAAAGAGCAAAAGATTATAGCGACGGAATGTCAGGCTGTCAACATTCCGCCGCGATAATTATTTGATCGTTTCAAGCTTGCCCTGCGCCGTCTGTGCAGCATTCGACCCGGCGTACTGCGAAACGACCTGCTCGAACGTCTTCTTCGCGGCCGCCTTCTGGCCTTGCTCGAGCTGGTTCGTGCCGATTGCCACGAGGGCGTCGGCCGCGCGCGGGTGCTGCGGGAACTTGCTGACGATCCCTTGCCACGTTGCAGTCGAACCGCGGTAGTCGCGCAGTGCGTATTGCGCATTGCCGTACCAGTACTGCGCGGTCGGCTGGTAGGGGCTCTGCGGATACTTCGCGATGAACGCGCGGAACGAAGCCGCAGCCGCCTTGAAGTTGCCGTTGCGGAACTGCTGTTGCGCCGCATTGAGCGCATCCGTTTCACCCGGCTGCACGGTGCCTTCGACACCATCGATCGTCGCCTGCTGCGGCTCGAACTTCTTGAGCCGCGTGTCGAGATCCTGGTAGTACTCCTTCTGCTGCCGTTCGAGCGTCGTCAGCCGGTTCGTCAGATCCTCGTTCTCGCCGCGCAGCGTCGCGACCTGCTGGTTCAGCTGGTCGAGACGGCCGGATTGATCGAGGATCGTACGCTGGGCGGCCGACAACTGGCTGGCCAGGTTGTCGGTCTTGGTGCGCAGATCGAGCACGGCGCGGCGCGCTTCGTTGTCGTCGAACACGCCGGCGTGCGCCGGCGCGACCGACCACGCCGCGCCCGCGACGCAGAATGCTGCGGCAACGCGCAGCAGGGATACACGGTGCGTCATACGGCGATTCTTCCGTTACTTACTGTTGGTAGACGAGGTCGGCGCGACGGTTCTGCGCCCACGATGCTTCGTCGTGACCCGTTGCCTGCGGCTTTTCCTTGCCGAGGCTCACGGC
>Ga0209147_100217_pt1 | contig 59789 bp, 49 predicted proteins | sample AraplaCol_mLB_r2_FD_184278 | JGI IMG/M metagenome (GOLD analysis project Ga0209147, IMG submission 184278) | Arabidopsis root microbial communities from North Carolina, USA - plate scrape CL_Col_mLB_r2 (SPAdes) (version 2) | ecosystem: Host-associated > Plants > Roots > Endosphere | place: USA...
TGGCGCAATCGGTTCGGATCTACAACCAGGAACGGCCGCATACGGCCTTGAAATACAAAACGCCCGATGCGGTGCATCGGGCGTCTTTGTTGCAATAAAACCTGTCAACCTATTTTAGGACTGGACACGGCGAATCTCAGGGCCTGTTCACGGCCCCGCAGCAAGACGCGAACGGGTCCTCAGTACTTCCAGAGGATGTCCTGCAAGGCCTGCCGGTCGTTGGTCTTGGTCAAGGCCAGCGCCATCAGGATGCGCGCCTTCTGCGCGTTCTGGTCGCCCGTGACCAGCCAGTCGAAACGATCGTCCGGCTGTTCGCCGTCACGGATCACCACGCCGTTGCCGGTGCGCGACGCACGCACCACATGGACGCCCTTGCTGCGGATATCCTGCAATACCGGGATGACCTGTTCGGCGACGCTGCCGTTGCCGGTGCCGTTGTGGATGATGGCTTTGGCGCCGGCGTTGACCAGCGCTTCATAGGCCACCGGGCTGACGTTGCCGTAGTTGTAGACGATGTCGACACGTGGCAGCGTGCTCAGCTTGTCGATGTCGAACTCGCTCGTCATCGTGTGCGGACGCGTGGGCTGGCGATAAAACATGACCTTGCCTTCGATGACCAGGCCGAGCGGGCCATAAGGGGAACGCAGCGTGTTGGTCTTGACTGCATCGTTCATGGTCACGTCGCGGCCGGAGTGGATTTCATTGTTCATGACTACCAGCGTGCCCTTGCCGGCGGCTTCCTTGCTGGAGGCAACCAGCACCGCTTCGTAGAGATTGAGCGCGCCGTCCGAGCTGAGCGCGGTGCCGGGACGCATGGCGCCGACCAGCACGACCGGCTTGCGGCTCTTGAGCGTGAGGTTGAGGAAGTAGGCTGTTTCCTCGATCGTGTCGACACCGTGTGTGACGACGATGCCGTCGACGTCGCGTTGCCTGAGCAGCTCTGCGAGACGCTTGCCGAGTTTGATCAGGCGCTCGTCATTGAAGCTTTCACTGGGGACCTGGAATATTTGTTCGCCGCTGACGTTCGCGACTTTGGCGATGTCCGGTACGGCGGCGATGATGCGGTCAACCGGTACCACGGCCGACTGGTAGGCCGGTGAGCGTACGCTGGAAATACTGGCGCCGGCGATGGTGCCGCCGGTGGCGACGATGACGATGCGGGGCTTTTCTTGCGCCTGCAGGCAGGATGAGGCGAGGAACAGAAGCAGGGACCCGGCGAAATGTTTCGTTTTCAGATGCAGCATTGCGTCTCCTTAGCGATGAACGAAGAAAGAAGCGGGGACGGTCTGTGTCGGCCCGGGCGGGCGCGATGGCCATTGCAGGCCTGCCGTTGGTGCATGTCAGCGACGAACTTTGTCCATGGTGCGACCTTGATTGTGTTTTTGATACTTTGAACAGAACCGGAAAAATGGAAGAACTCCGGCTATCGCGGGTAAATGTACAAGTCTGACGCGCAATGAAAAACGCCCGATGAAAGCCATCGGGCGTTTGTCGGATACGTCATCCGGCGGCGATTGCGGCAGCTAAAACCGCCGCAATTGCCGCCAAGAACTTGTTCACGGCGTCATCAGTACTTCCACAAGATCTTTTGCAGTTCCTTGCTGTCGTTGGTTTTGGTCAGCGCCAGCGCAGTCAGGATGCGTGCTTTTTGCGGATTCTGATCGTCGGTGACAACCCAGTCGAACTTGTCGTCGTTCTGTTCGCCGTTGCGGATCACGACGCCGCTGCCGGTGCGCGTTGCGCGGACCACTTGCAGGCCCTTGCTGCGCACTTCCTGCAAGACCGGGACGATCTGCTCGGCGACGCTGCCGTTGCCGGTGCCGTCATGGATGATGGCCTTGGCGCCGGCGGTGACGAAGGCGTCATACGCGGCGCGGCTGACGTTGCCGTAGTTGTAGGCGATGTCGACGCGCGGCAGGCTGTTGATCTTGTCGATGTCGAACTCGGTCTGCGTGGTGTGCGGACGGGCCGGCAAGCGGTAGAACATCAGCTTGCCTTCGACCACATAACCCAGCGGGCCGTATGGCGAACGGAAGGTTTCGACCTTGAAGGAATTGGTCTTGGTGACGTCGCGGCCGGAATGGATTTCATCATTCATGACCACCAGTGTGCCCTTGCCGGCAGCGTCCTTGCTGGATGCCACCAGCACGGCGTCATACAGGTTCAGCGCGCCGTCGGCGCCGAGGGCGGTGCCCGGACGCATGGAGCCGACCACGACGACAGGCTTGCTGCTCTTGAGGGTCAGGTTGAGGAAGTAGGCGGTTTCTTCGATGGTGTCGGTGCCGTGGGTGATCACGATGCCGTCAACGTCGCTCTGCTTGAGCAGTTCGGAAACGCGCTTGCCCAGTTTCAGCAGACGCTCGTCGTTGAAGCTTTCGCTGCCGATCTGGAAAATCTGTTCGCCGCGCACGTTGGCGATCTTCGAGATTTCCGGCACGGCGGCGATGATCTTGTCGACCGGGACAACGGCGGATTGATAGGCGGCAGTGTTGACGCTGGATGCGCCTGCTCCGGCGATGGTGCCGCCGGTGCCGATGACGACGACATTGGCTTTCTTTTCTTGTGCCTGTGCCGACAGCGACATGGCGGCCGACAGCAGCAATACGCCACCGAGTTGTTTCAACTTCAGATGTTGCATAAGGATCTCCTGAGCAATAGATTGGTCCCGCCCTTGCACCCATTGAAAATGCGCACAACGGCGACATTCGTACCGGTTAGTTTTACGTTATGAAACGGCACGCAAGGATAGTACGGAATAGCGATTGCGAAGTCTTATGCTTTTAAAGCATGGATTTTGAAAGATTATGCGGCGCGCGCATAGGCTTTCGAAAAACAAAAAAGAAGTTAATTATTTAGAAGAATTCGACGATATCGTTAGTCGAAATTTCGTTGCTGAGGACGCCGGAAGTGACCAGTTCATCGTAGTAGCAGATGCGGTTGCGACCGTTCTTCTTGGCGTGGTACAGAGCCTGATCGGCATGGCCCAGGATGACCACCGGCGTTTCCTGCGAAATGCCGACGAAGCCGAGGCTCACGGTAACCTTGCCCACTTGGGGGAAATCGTATTCCTGCACGTGCTGGCGGAAGCGGTCGAAGATCTTGCTGGCGTCGGCCAGCGTGGTCGAACGCAGCAGGATCACGAACTCTTCGCCGCCGAAGCGGAAGATGCGATCGTGCGAGCGGAACGAGGTGCGCAGGATATTGGCGACCAGAATCAGTACTTCATCGCCGTACAGGTGGCCGAACTGGTCATTGACCTGCTTGAAGTGGTCGATGTCGACCACGGCCAGCCAGTGCGCCTTGGTCTCGCCGCCGTTGCGGCGTTCGTTGTTGTCCAGCGAATGCGCTTCATGCGGCGCCAGCGCAAAGGCGTGGCGCGAGAATTGTTCGTCGAAGGTCTTGCGATTGAACAGGCCGGTCAGCGCGTCGCGCTCGCTGTAGTCGAGCAGGCTCTGGTAATTGCAGTAGATGCCGAAGATGCCGTCGATCAGTTCCAGCGTGCCGGTGTCGTAAGCATGCGGATGACGGATCTCGAGACAGGTGTTGACCTTGCCATGCAGCCATACCGGCAGCCACAGCACATGCCAGCCGTCGGCGGCGATTTCATAGTGTTCGTTCTTGTGCTGGCGGATGCATTCGACGATGGCGGGATAACCGCTGAGTGGTTCCTTGGGATCGTCTTCGGTGTGTTCGGCGATGGTGCTCAGATGGCCCTCGTTGAGGTACATCTTTTCTTGCACGAACATCTCTTCGCGCAGCGAAAAGATATCGAGCACGCGAATTTGTTTGACCTTGGTCAGTTCGTACAGGCCGGTGATCACTGCGCCGGCGAGGCGAGAGTTTTCACGCTGGGCTGTGATATCTACCAGGTTCTTTAGAAGCTGTTTCATCATTCGGATGTCGACTCCTGCTTGAGCACATTATTCTATGTTTAGTGGGTACTCTAGGGCCTGTTCACATTAAATCTGCGAGATGCGTTGCTGCCAGAAAACGTGCTGGCAAGGCGCGTGGCGTAGCAGGTGGCGGGCCCACCTGCAAGCCATGCAACGCGGCCGGCGCGCTTTCTGGCAGCAACCCTTCGGGAACGGCTGCAGGCGTCGCCTGCCGTTGTTGCAGCTCCTTGCCGTAGTGCCGCTACGTCGCGTCGCTGCGCCTAGGCAGTCAACGCCTGCCGCGCGTTCGCACTCGCAGCTTTAATGTGAACAGGCCCTACAACCTGCTTGCGCTTGTGTCGCGTTGCGTTGCGCGCGAGCACCGCCGGCAGGTTTTGATAGGCTTTACCATTCATAGAATGCATAAGAACTTACGCAAGAATCACGCCATGAATCAAGCCATGAAGCAGGGGATTTTACACGCTGCTCAGAGGAACAGCTATTGAGTTAACGCAAAATCAAAAGGAAAAATTTGCTTTCATTTCCGAGTGGAAATTTTCATTGGATTTTATGTCCAATGTCCGCCCTATATTGACGTTGCGCGATCCGATGCGTGTCGTGCCGCGATGTGTGCACCGATGATTTTTTTCTCAATCCGGCACCGATTGCTCAGCTGCGTGCCGTCGCGGTGCAAATTATTTCCGGTCAATATGAAAGAAGCTTTGTTCTGATGCGCGGGGAGTGTTGCAGCAGGGGAAAACAGCAGGGGCGGGAAGAATGCGGCGCATGCTGTCCGCATAGCGCCGCTGCAAAGCGGAAGTAATTACAGGTAGATGATGGCCAGCGCGACGGCGATGATCAGGCCGAACTTGGTGGCGCGATAGGCGTTGCGGTTCCAGTTCTTGAACTTGCGACGGTACTGGCCGGCGAGCCAGACGAAACGGAACAGCTTGTTGATGCGGCCGGTCTGGTCGCCGGTCTCGTTGGGCGAGCTGGCGGCGGTCATCATGGTCTTTCCCAGCCACTTGTTGATGGCCTGTGCCCAGCGATAGCGCAACGGTCGTTCGACGTCGCAGAACAGGATGATACGGTTAGTCTCGGCGCCGTTTTGGGCCCAGTGGATGAAGGTCTCGTCGAACACCACACTCTTGCCGTCCCGCCAGCTGTAACGCTGGCCGTCGACTTCGATAAAGCAGCGATCGTCATTGGGCGTGACCAGGCCGAGGTGATAGCGCAGCGAACCGGCATATGGATCGCGGTGCGGATTGAGCGTGCCGCCGGGGGCCAGTTCCGCGAACATGGCGGCCTTGACGCAAGGGATTCGACGCAGGATTTCAACGGTCTTGGGGCAGAACTGCTCGGCCGAAGGATGGCTGGCGTCGTACCACTTCAGGTAGAAGCGCTTCCAGCCGGCCTTGAAGAAGGAGTTGAAGCCGGCGTCATCGTTCTTCTCGGCGGCCTTGATCTTGGAGATGTTTTGCAGGTTGACGGCTTCGGCCTTGATGATTTCCCAGTTGTCGTCGAGCAAATGCAGATTCTGGAAACCGCTGACCGCCGGATACGGCACGGCAGGCACGCGCGAGAAGGCGTACATGAACAGGTTGATCGGCGCCATGATCGACGAATGGTCGAAGAATTGCCGGAAAAACGGCAGCCGCACCTTTCCACGGAAATGAATGAAAAAGATGGAAAACAGATAAATTCCGACAACGACCCACTTCATTGCAATGTCCTCATGACGATGGCTGCAGCTGCGGCCATCTTGTATAGATACGCACCAGATAAGCGCTTGATGCGCGATATCGATGCTGTAAGAGTTTGATCTGGAAATCGGGCGGATGCGCCGCGATGGATAAGGCTGATTCTACACCAAGCAGTTTGGGGGAGCTTTGCGGTGCATCAGTGAAAAAAGGTAAAAAATGCCGACCGGGCCTGAAAAGGAGAACAGGCCGGGTCGACAAGGAGGGGCAAAACGGTGATTGGCGGCCTGCGAGGGCCGCCGGTTTGGTCCCGATTATGCCGGTTGCGCCGCCAGCTTGCCCGGCGCCTTGCGTGGGAGGCCGGTGAAGCCGAAGTCGATCTCGGGTTGACGGCCGGCAATGATTTCGGCGATCGCGCGGCCCGAACCGCAACCCATGGTCCAGCCCAGGGTGCCGTGACCGGTATTGAGATAGAGGTTGCTGAACTTGGTCTTGCCGACGTAGGGAATGTTCGACGGCGTCAGCGGGCGCAGGCCGGTCCAGTAGACCGGATTGTCGTAATCGCAACCATCCGGGAACAGTTCGCGGGTGCGGCGCGTGATGGCGTCGCAGCGGGTGGTGTTCAGCTCGCGGGTGTAGCCGTTCAGCTCGCAGGTGCCGGCCACACGCAGGCGATCGCCCAGGCGCGAGACGACCAGCTTGTAACCGTCGTCGGTCAGCGAGACGGTCGGTGCGGCGTCCGGATTGGTGACCTTGTAAGTCGCAGAGTAGCCCTTGCCCGGATACAGCAGCAGGTTGATGCCCAATGGACGCAGCAGCGGCTCCGAGAAGCTGCCCATGGCGACCACGAACGCATCGGCGCGCAGCACCTTGTGGCGGCCGGCGCCGTCGATGACTTCAACGCCGGTGATTTTGGCGGCGGCGCCGGTGCCTTCGGTCAGCAGGCGCGTGATGGTGGTGTTGAACTGGAAGTCGACGCCGGCGTCTTCCGCCTTTTGCGCCAGGCCGGTGGTGAGCTTGTAGACGTCGCCGGATTCATCGGTGGCGGTGAAGTCGCCGCCGACGATCTTGTCGCGGATGCCGGCCAGCGCCGGTTCGATCCTGACGACTTCATCGGCGCTGATCGAGTCGCGCTGGCAACCGAGGTCGCGCATCAGCTTGGCGGCCGGCAGCGACAGTTCGAATTCCTTTTCTTCGGTGTAGAAGTGCAGGATGCCCTTGTTCAGGTGGTCGTACTGGATGCCGGTTTCGGCACGCAAGGCCACCAGCGTCTGGCGGCTGTATTCGCACAGTGCGACGATCTGGCGGATGTTGGCGTCGGTGCGCGCAGGCGTGCATTCGCGCAGGAAGTTGACGGCCCATTTCCATTGCAGCCATTCGGGGCGGAAGCGATACAGCAGCGGGGCGTCTTCCTTGCCCAGCCATTTCAGGACCTTGAGCGGAGCGGAGGGATTGGCCCATGGCTCGGCGTGCGAGACCGAAATCTGGCAGCCGTTGGCGAAACTGGTTTCCTGGGCGGCGCCAGGCTGGCGGTCGATGACGGTGACGTCGTGACCTTCACGCTTGAGGAACCACGCGGACGCGGTGCCGATGATGCCTGCTCCCAATACGATGACTTTCATCACATTCTCCTTGTTCGATGATAAAACCCGCTCAAACCATGATGATTTGCGTGGGTCTTCAATGGTGAAATTGTAAGAAGTAATCGATTTTTTAGGTAAGCAATCGGCGTGCCCGTATTTCTATTTTTTAATGAATGGGGCGCAGATACGTTTGAAAAACAAAATATTTTTATTTAAAACTTAATATTTTGCATTTTCAAATTTTGCCATTTCTTCCGCCAGCGCCTGCGTCACGGTTTCAGCCAGCGCCTGTTCCAGGCTGGCGCGCACGCGGGTCTTGAGGATGTCGGCCATGTTGTCGAGGATCACCGCAAGGTGATCCTGCAGATGCTGGTGCAACACATTGTCGACCTGGCCCAGCAGCGTCTGCATGAGGTTTTCCTGGATGTCCTGGCGGATCTGGCGCAGTTGTTCGGCGCTGGGCTCCGGCGCGACCGGCGGCAGCGGGGCGCTGACCGAAACGGACACGGGCGCGGCGTCGTAAGTGGGCTGGTACTGCGGCTGGAAGGCCTGGATCGGCTCCGGCTGGAAGTGCTGCTGGTAGTCGGGCTGATGATATGGCTGGTGTTGCTGAGGCTGGTGATGGTACTGGGAGTCTTCCCATTGCAGCGCCTGCGGCGCTTGGTTTTCCGCCGCAGCGGGCGGAGCGATGACCTCGGTCAGGAGCGGGATGCTGTTGTCGGCGGAAGATTGGCTCATGATCTCAGTCGGCGACGAAGTGGCTCAGGGGATAACCGCGCTCTTTATAGAAGCGGTAACGGTCGCGTCCGGCGGCCTTGTCGGCCTCGTCCGAGGAAATGATCTCGAACATGCGCTCGAAGCGGGCGAAATGTTCCGGCGTATTGCCCGACAGATTGATCAGTACATGGTGGTGCGGCAATTCGACGGCTTCGCTGTCGGTCAGGATCACAGGCGTTTGCGCCGCCAGCGGATCGGCGGCGTGCACGTGGGGAATGAAATCCTGTTCCGAGAAGGACCACAGCAGTTGATCGAGTTGTGTCAGTTCGCCGCGGTCGCGGCCGAGCAGCACGATCTTGCACTGCGCGGCGCGCGCCTTGCGCACCAGGCGGCAGGCGTAGGCGAGTTTATTGGGGACGTTGCTGTGGAAATCGATACGGGTCATGGACGAAGTATAGAACTCATTTCATAAATAGTCGCGCCGGTAGCGGGCCCGCAATGGCAAAAACCCGCGAAGCGGACTTCACGGGTCTTGGCTAAAGCACTGCTGCGGAAGGTTTCCGGCCCGGTTCAGGCGGCCATGCCGCTGTGGCGCAGCAGGGCGTCAATGCTAGGCTCGCGGCCCCGGAAGGCCTTGAACGACTCGATTGCCGGACGCGAACCGCCGACGGCCAGGATTTCCTTCTGGAAGCGCAGGCCGGTTTCGATCGAGACCACGTTGTCGCCCTTGGCCGCGGCTTCTTCAAATGCGCTGTAGGCGTCGGCCGACAACACTTCCGCCCACTTGTAGCTGTAGTAGCCGGCCGCGTAACCGCCCGCGAAGATGTGGCTGAACGAATGCTGGAAGCGGTTGAATTCCGGCGGACGGATCACGGCGAACTTGTCGCGCACGGCGTTGAGCACCGACTGCACGCTGTCCTTGCCGGAAGCGTCGTAGTCGTAGTGGATGTGCATGTCGAACAGCGAGAACTCGACCTGGCGCAGCATCTGCAGGCCGGACTGGAAGTTCTTGGCGGCAGTCATCTTGTCGAACAGTTCACGCGGCAGCGGTGCGCCGGTATCGGCGTGGGCGGTCATGTGCTGCAGCACGTCCCATTCCCAGCAGAAGTTTTCCATGAACTGCGACGGCAGTTCGACCGCATCCCATTCCACGCCGGAGATGCCCGACACGCCGACTTCGTCGACTTGCGTGAGCATGTGGTGCAGGCCGTGGCCGGATTCGTGGAACAGGGTAATGACTTCGTCATGCGTGAACAGTGCCGGCTTTTTCACCCCGTCAACGGTCATTGGTTCAGTGAAGTTGCAGACCAGGTAGGCGATCGGCGTCTGCACGCCGCCGGCGGTCATACGGCGCGCGCGCGCGTCGTCCATCCAGGCGCCGCCGCGCTTGCCGCTGCGGGCGTACAGGTCGAGATAGAACTGGCCGACCAGCTTGCCGTCGCGCTCGATGCGGAAGAATTTCACATCCGGATGCCAGACCGGCGCGCTGTCGGGTTTGATGTTGACGTTGAACAGGCGCTGGATGACCTGGAACAGGCCTTCAGTCACCTTGGGTTCCGGGAAGTACTGTTTCACTTCCTGTTCCGAGAAGGCGTAGCGCTGTTCGCGCAGCTTTTCGGCGGCGTAGGTCATGTCCCAGGCTTCGAGCGTGTCGAGGCCGAGTTCTTCGCGGGCGAAGGCGCGCAGTTCGTCCCAGTCTTTTTCGCCGTAGGAACGCGCGCGGCGGCCCAGGTCTTCGAGGAAGCCGATGACTTCCTGCGGCGATTGGGCCATCTTCGGCACCAGCGACAATTCGGCGAAATTGTTGAAGCCCAGCATGGCGGCTTCTTCATGGCGCAATTGCAAGATTTCCTGCATGTTGGCGGTGTTGTCCCATTCCGGCCTGGCGCCCAGTTCCGAGGCCTTGGTGGCGTTGGCGCGGTAGATCTTTTCGCGCAGGCTGCGGTTATGGGCGTATTGCAGGATCGGGAAGTAGGACGGGAAGTGCAGCGTGAACTTGAAACCGCCTTTTTCGTCCTTTTCGGCCGCGGCGCGCGCGGCTTGCCTGACGTCGTCCGGCAGGCCGGCCAGGTCGGATTCGTCCTCGACGAAGAGGGCGAAATCGTTGGTGGCGTCGAGGATGTTTTCCGAGAAGCGAGTAGTCAGCGCGGCCGACTTTTCCTGGATTTCGGCGAAGCGTTCCTTCTTGTCGTCAGGCAGCTCGGCGCCGGACAGGCGGAAGTCGCGTACGGCGTTATCGATGACCTTCTTGCGTGCTGCCGACAGGCCGGCGTATTCCGGACCGGCTTGCAGCGCTTTGTACTTGTCGAACAGCGCCAGATTCTGGCCCAGCGCGGTCCAGAACTCGACCAGGCGGGGCTGGTTTTCATTGTAGGCGGCGCGCAGTTCCGGTGTGTCGACTACCGAATTCAGATGCCCGACGATGCTCCAGGCGCGACCGAGCTGCTCGGTGGCGTTTTCCAGCGGCTCGACGAAATTGGCCCACGTCAGTTGCATCGTGGGCGCCATCGGCGCTTCCAGTTCGGTGACCAGCGCGCCGGCCTTGGCCAGCAGGGTGTCGACGGCGGGCGTAACGTGTTCGGGCCTGATGGCGTCGAAACGCGCCAGGCCGGAAAAGTCCAGCAGCGGATTGTGGTCGGGAGCGACGGTGGTGGTTGCAGTATCTGCGGTATCTGTCTTGGTGGTCATGGGAACTCAGGTTCTTTCAGCAGCTTCAATGGTGTTGACCAGCAACATGGTGATGGTCATCGGACCCACGCCGCCGGGCACGGGGGTGATGTAACCTGCGACTTCCTTGGCATTGGCGAAATCGACATCGCCGCACAACTTGCCGTTATCGTCGCGGTTCATGCCGACATCGATAACGACGGCGCCGGGTTTGACCATGTCGGCGGTGACGATGTTGCGTTTGCCTGTGGCCACCACCAGAATGTCTGCCTGGCGGGTATGGTGGCCGAGATCGCGGGTCTTTGAATTACAGATAGTGACGGTTGCCCCTGCTTGCAAGAGCAACATGGCCTGCGGCTTGCCGACGATGTTGGAGGCGCCGACCACGACGGCGTTGGCGCCGCGCATCGGATAATCGATGGATTCCAGCATTTTCATGACGCCGTAAGGCGTGCACGGGCGGAACAGCGGCTGGCCGGTCATCAGCAGGCCGGCGTTGCTGATGTGGAAACCGTCCACGTCCTTGTCGGCGGCAATGGCCTCGATCACTTTATTGGCGTCGATGTGCGCCGGCAGCGGCAGTTGCACCAGGATGCCGTTGATCTTCGGATCCTTGTTGAGCGCATCGATGCGCGCCAGCAACTCGGCTTCGGTCAGGGCGGCGTCGTACTTTTCCAGCACCGAGTGCAGGCCGTTGTCTTCGCAGGCCTTGACCTTGTTGCGCACGTAGACCTGCGAGGCCGGGCTGTCGCCGACCAGAATCACGGCCAGGCCGGGCTGTTTGCCCTTGGCGGTGAGGGCGGCGGCGCGTTTGGCGACGTCGGCGCGCAGTTGTTGGGAGAGCAGGTTACCGTCGATGAGTTGTGCTGGCATGGTGGCTGGGGCAGGAAAAGAGGGAAAATAAAGCGCCATTATAAAGGGCCTTGCCCCCGGCGGTCGCGGCGGCGTGGACAGGCAGGATGCGAGCCGGTAGTGTGTTTTTCGGAGCGGGTCGTCGGACGACGCCGATTTTAATTTTCGGTTATGCTCCGCCAACCAATCAAATTGAGTGACATCTGAGGACTTTGCATGACCGATCTGCTGACCCGCCGCCTAGCTCTTTTTGCCAGCCCGGAAAACCGCGCGCTGCTTGGCCGAGGCCTGCGTGGCGTGGAACGTGAAACCTTGCGCGTGACCCCGGAAGGACAGCTGGCGACCACGCCGCATCCGGCCGTGCTCGGCTCGGCGCTGACCAATGAGCAGATCACCACCGACTATTCGGAGTCTTTGCTGGAGTTCATCACCCCGGCCAAGCACGACATCGCCGATGCGCTCAAGCGGCTCGATGAAATCCACCGCTTCGTGCACGCCAACCTGAACGGCGAGCTGCTGTGGAACGAGTCCATGCCATGCGTGCTGCCGCCGGAAGAAGACATTCCCATCGCCTGGTACGGCACCTCGCACATCGGCACGCTGAAACACGTGTATCGCCGCGGCCTGGCGCTGCGCTACGGCAAGACCATGCAATGCATCGCCGGCATCCATTACAACTTCTCGCTCAGCGAAGACGTGTGGACCCTGCTGCGCGAGCTGGACGATCGCGAGCAAAACGTCGAGCCCTCGTTTTCGGCGCGCGACTATCAGTCGGAAAGCTACATCGCCCTGATCCGCAACTTCCGCCGCTATAGCTGGCTGTTGATGTACCTGTTCGGCGCCTCGCCGGCGCTGGCGACGAATTTCCTGCGCGGCCGCCCGCACCAGCTGGAGACCTTGAGCGACGACACGCTCTACCTGCCGTACGCCACCAGCCTGCGCATGAGCGACCTCGGTTACCAGAGCAACGCCCAGGCCAACATCACGCCGCACTACAACAACCTGCACAGCTATATCAGAAGCCTGTCGCAGGCGGTCAGCCAACCGTATCCGGCCTACGAAGAAATCGGCACCAAGCGCAACGGCGAGTGGATCCAGATCAACACCAATATCCTGCAGATCGAAAACGAGTACTATTCGGCGATTCGCCCCAAGCGCGTGATCTACAGCGGTGAACGTCCGGTGCAGGCGCTGGCTGCGCGCGGCGTGCAATACGTCGAAGTGCGCTGCATGGACATCGATCCCTTCGAGCCGCTAGGCGTGAGCCTGAAGGCGTCGCGCTTCCTCGACGTGTTCCTGCATTTCATCGCGTTTGAAGAGAGTTGCATGACCTCCGACGCGAGCGGCGCCGAAAGCCGTTGCAACTTTGCGCGCGTGGTCAAGGAAGGCCGTCGCCCGGGTTTGCAGCTGGAGCAAAAAGGCAAGCAGGTTGGTCTGCAAGACTGGGGCCTGGAACTGCTGGAACGCATGCAGCCGATTGCCGACCTGCTCGATGCCCAGGCCGGCGGCGCGGAACATGCGCAGGCGCTGCAGGAACAACGCGAGAAGCTGCGCGACGCCGAGCTGACGCCGTCGGCGCGCGTGCTGCGCGAAGTGCGCGCGGCCGGCAACTCGTTCACCGCCTTTGCGCTGAACCAGAGCAAGGCCCAGGCGGCGCAATTCCTGGCGCGCCCGCTGAGCGCAGAGCAAACCGCGGAATTCGTCGCCACCGCCAACGCTTCGATCGAGGATCAGCAATCGATCGAGCGCACCCAGGTCGGCGATTTCGATACCTTCGTCGCCGCCTACCGGGCCAGTACGCTGGGCAATATCAGCGTGTGAGCGACGTGCCGCACGGTCATCCCTGACCGTGATGCCGGCACCCGGCTCAGCGTTTCAATTTTCCATGGGCAGCGTGCAGCCGCGTCACCCCGATACGGATTTCGTCCGGTGCGGCGGTAGCGAACGACAGCCGTAGCCGCGCCGGATCGGCGGCGCCGGCGTAGAACGCGCTGCCCGGTACATACATCACGTTTTCCAGGACCGCCTGCTGCAATAGAGCGTTGGCTTCCGTGCCGTCGCGCCAGCGCGCCCAGACGAACATGCCGCCTTGCGGGACGGTGACTTCCAGCGTGTCGGCGAAGTATTGCTGCAAGGCTTCCAGCATGGCCTCGCAACGTTCCTTGTAGGTCGCAATGATGGTCGGCAAGTGCTTCGCCAGGCAGCCGTCGCGCAGATAGCGCGCGGCGGCGAGCTGCATCCACGGCGCCGTGCACAGATCGCCGGTCTGCTTGGCGATGACGGCGCGCCGCAGGATCTCGGCGGGGCCGCTCATCCAGCCGATGCGCAAACCGGGAGCCACGATCTTCGACAGGCTCGACAAATAGACCAGCCAGTCGTCGCCGCCCGGCACATCGGCGGCGACTTCCAGCAGCAGCGGTTGCGGCGTGCCGGCAAAGCGCAATTCGCCATAGGGATCGTCCTCAATCACCAGCATCTGATAACGCACCGCCAGCTCCAGCAGATGGCGGCGGCGCTCCAGCGGCAGTGTCGCGCCGGTCGGATTGGCGAAGGTCGGCACTACATACAGCAGCTTGGGCCGGGCGCCGGCCAGCAGCATTTTTTCCAGCGCTTCGGTATCCATGCCGTCGTCGTCGCTGGGGACTTCAAGCATGTCGGCATTGGCCAGGCGCAGCGCCTGAATGGCTGCGGGATAAGCCGGCCGCTCAATCGCCACGCAATCGCCCGGACCGACCAGCACCCGCAGCAGCAATTCAAAGGCTTGCTGCGAACCGGTCGTGACCAGCACGTTTTCAGCCGTCACCTTGCCGCCGGTGCGTTCGCGCGTGAGCGCGCGCAGCGCTTCAGTCAGCGCCGGCACGCCTTCGGTCGCCCCGTATTGCAGGCAGGCGGTGGGCGACTCCTGCAACACGGCGGCGCCGCTATGCGCCAGCGCTTCGGCGTCGAACAGCGCCGGCGAGGGATAGCCGCCGGCAAACGAGATCATGCCCTGTTGCTGGGTGTACTTGAACAGCTCGCGAATGGGGGAACCCTGCGGCGTCTGAAACGCGGGGTTGAAGCGATAGACTGGTTTCATCGGGGTGTGCAGGTGTATGCAGAATTCGGAAGGAGAGGAAAACGGCAGGCGGCGCCGCCGGTTCCTGATAAATCCTGATGTGGCGAGATCAAGGGACGGTGTGGCGGGACCGGCAGCAGTCCCGCCACACCGTCGCGATTACTGCTCAACCATGCGGTTCCAGCGGTTGTTCCACTCGGTGCGCTTTTCGTTGACCGAATCCCAATCGACGGTGTTCATGTTCTTGGTCAGCACTTCGGTCTTGCCGCCCAGTTTGGCCTGCGCCGCTTCGGTCAGCTTGACGTTGCGATTGACCGGGATCGATGCGGCCATTTCCATGCCCTTGGTTTGCGCCGGCACGCTCAGCAGGTACTCGATCAGCTTCTGCGACAGGTCGGGTTCGCTGTTGTTCTTGAGCGCACAGGCGCCGACCATCAGCAGCACGCCGCCTTCTTTCGGCGTGACGAATTCGGCCGGGATGCCCTTGGCCTTGAGGTTGGCGATCGCAGTCACGGTCAGCGGGAAGATCGCGGCTTCATTGGTTTGCACCATTTCGGAAATCTTGGCCGAGCTCGACAGGTATTCGAGCACGTTGGGGCCGACCGACGTAGGCCATTTCTTGAAGCCGGGCTCGACGTTCTTGTCGGTGCCGCCGACCAGGCGGTTGAACATCATGAAACCGTACAGGCCGAAGGTGCTGCTGGAGATGGACTGGAACACGACCTTCTGCTTGTACTTCGGATCGGCGAAGTCCATCCAGGAGGTCGGTGCAGGCCAGTTCTTTTCGGCGAACAGCTTCTTGTTGTAGCCGATGCCGACCACGCCCATGTCCACCGCTACGGCCTGGTCGTTGGCCAGGCGAGCGAACGGATAGAGGTCCTTGAGCACCGGGGTGTCCCTGACCTTTTCGCACAGGTTCATGTTGACCGCGCGGTACATCACGCCGTCGTCGAGGAACACCACGTGCATTTGCGGCTTGTCTTTTTGCGCCTGCATCTTGGCGATGATGTCCGACGAGGTGCCGGGCACGACCACGACCTTGACATTATTGGCTTTCTCGAAATCGGGGAAGATCCCCGAGGTGTAGTTCTTTTCCATGGTGCCGCCGTTCATGCCGACGTACAGGGTTTTGGTCTGTGCCTGGGCAGGCGACCACGCGCCGAGGACGGAGGTCAGCATGCAGGTCAGCGTCAGATATTTCATGTTCATTTTTGGATCTCCTTGGCGGTAAAAACGAAATTCAAACTTTTCAACTTGAACGGATGGTTAAACCTTTGATTCTTCTTGTATTAACGAGGCGGCAAAGCGCTTGATCGAAAACGCCTCGATGGGGGTGCTGCTTTCTCCTTTGGTGACCAGTTCGGCGAGTACTTCGCCGACGGCCGGGGCGAGCTGGAAACCCGCTCCCGAAAAACCGAATGCATGCAACAGGCCCGGCGTGGTGGCGCTCGGGCCGATGACCGGCTGGTGATCGGGCGTCTCGCCCTCGACACCGCTCCAGGTACGGATCACCAGCGCGTTGCGCAGCGCCGGCACCATTTCGGTCAGCGCCGCCAGGGCCTTGAAGCTGGAGCTCGCACACGGTCGCGTCGCATCCAGCGCCAGGTTGCCGATGCCGCGACCGCCGCCGAGCACGACGTTGCCGCGCTCGACCTGGCGTGCATAAAACGCGCCGCCAACCACGCCCAGGCTCAGGTTCATCAGCGGCGGCAGCGGCTCGGTCACGCACATGTTGGGATAGATCGCCTGTTCGGAGACGGTCTCGCCGAAACGTTCGGCGATTTCCTTGCCCCAGGCGCCGCTGCAATTGAGCAGGAAGCGGCTGCGCATGCGCACGCCCCGGCTGTTATGCAGCACGAAATAGTTGCCGTCGAAACTGCAGTCTTCGACGGCGCTCTGTTGCAGCAGTTGTGCGCCGGCCTGTTCGGCGGCGCGTGCAAAGGCGGCTGCGATCAGGCGTGGATTGGCGTGGCCGTCTTCGGCGCACAGCGAGGCGCCACGGGCCTGCTCGCCGATCCATGGATAGCGGCGGCGCAGTGCGTCCGATGCGAGCAACTCGAGTTCCAGCCCATACGCGGCGGCCATGTCCCGATAGGCGATCAGCTCCTGCATGTCGGCGTCGCTGCGCGCCAGTTTCAGATGGCCGGAGGCGATGTATTCGCCGTCGCTGCCGATGGTTTGCGCGAGCCGCCGCCAGATGGCGTGGGCGCGCTGCGACAGCGGCAACTGGCAGGCGGCGCGTCCCTGGCGGCGTACGCCGCCGTAGTTCACGCCGCTGGCCTGGGCACCGCACCAGCCTTGTTCCAGCACCACCACCGAGCGTTGCTGGCGGCGCAGTTCCAGCGCTGCGGACGTGCCCATGAGGCCGCCGCCGATGATGGCGACATCGGTGTCGATGACCTCGTTGATGGTCTTGCTCATGTCTGTTCTTCCGCAGCCAGCGCGGCGCTGACCGGTATCGGCTTGACCGGAGCCTGCGCACGCAGACGACCCGCTTCGGCGACGCTGACGCCGGTGGCGTGCGCCAGGATTTCAGCGGCAGCCGCGCCGCAGACGCGGCCCTGGCAGCGACCCATGCCCACGCGGGTGAGCGCCTTGAGCCGATTGATTTCAACCGTGCCTTCCTGTTGCACGCTGCGGCGCAATTGTCCGGCGGTGATTTCTTCGCAACGGCAGATCACCAGATCGTCGTCGCAGTGACGCGCCCAATGCACGGCGGTAGGGAAGGCGGTTTCCAGTCCCTGGCGGAAGTGCAGGTTGCTGCGCAGGGTCTGCGCCAGCTGCCGACTTTCAGTTTTCGAGGAGGGCAGTCCGAGGTCTTGCAGCAAGGCCAGCGCTGCGGCGCGTCCGCTCAGTTCGGCGGCGTCGGCGCCGGCAATGCCGCTGCCGTCCCCGGCCAGATACACGCCTGGCACGCTGCTGCGTCCGGCGTCATCGCGTTGCGGCAGCCATTGCTGATTGAGTTCATCGAAGACGAACCGGCAACCAGCCAGTTCGGCCAGTTGGGTTTCCGAGCGCAGGCCGAAGCCGGTCGCCAGCGCATCGCAGGCGATCTCGGAGGTCTTGCCGCCGCGTGTCCAGCGCAGGTTTTGGATGCGTTGCTTGCCGGTTGCGGCAAGCTGTTCAACGCCGGCCAGCAGGGGAATCCCCCTGGCGCGCAGCCAGCCCATGAAGTACAGGCCTTTGGCCAAGGTCACCGGCTGGCGCAGCAATGCGGGCAGTGCGCGCAGCTTGCCGGCGAAGCGGGCGGTGTCGAGGACGGCGACGACGTTCGCGCCGGCCTTGGCGTATTGAGAGGCCAGCAGATACAGCAGCGGGCCGGAGCCGGCGACGGCGACACGGCCGTCGAGCACGCAGCCCTGCGCCTTGAGCGCCACTTGCGCTGCGCCCAGCGTATAGACGCCGGGCAGCGTCCAGCCGGGGAAGGGCATGACGCGGTCGAGCGCGCCGGTGCACAGGATCAGGTGCGTGTACGGCTGTTCGGCATGGCGTTGCGCGTGCAGCAGGTCGAGTTGCCCGGGTTGTCCGGGCATGCAGTTCCACACCAGCGTGTCGGGACGGTAATCGATGGCGGGCCGCAGTCGTTCGAAGCTGCTGTGCAGCGCTTCGGCCTTGGCGGCTTCGAAGCCGTAGAGTTCTTTCTTCGAGCGAACAAAACCCGTCGGCGGCTGGCGGTATATCTGGCCGCCGGCGCGACGGTTTTCGTCGATGACGATGGGGCGCAGGCCGGCTTCCACCAGCGTCTGCGCTGCGCGCACCCCAGCCGGTCCGGCGCCGATGATGACAATGTTCGGGGATGTCGGGGCGGCGCTCATGCTGCGTCTCCTGAGGAGTCTCCTGCAACCGCAACCGTGCCGCTGAGCAAGCGCATGCCTTCGGCGATCTCGGTGGTGCAGGCGCGCACGGACTGGCCGTCTTCGCTGCGCATCCAGCAATCCTGGCAGCAACCGATCAGGCAAAATCCTGCGCGCGGCGCGCCGCTGAATTCGGTGCGGCGCAACTGATCGGCCTGGGTCAGCACCGCCGTCAGCACGCTGTCGCCGGCGCGCGCGTAGAGCGTCTTGCCGTCGAGTCGGAACGAGACGCTTGCGCGCTCCTGCCCGGCCACGCGCTTGAGCAGGCTCATACGCGTTCTCCGATGAGGATGCGGTCGAGGCCGTACAGGCGATCAAGAATCAGCATCGCGCCGCCGGTGATCAGGATCATCAGCGCCGACACCGACGCCATCATCGGATCGATCGATTCGGTGGCGTACATGTACATGCGGACCGGCAGCGTCACGGTCGCCGGCGTGGTGACGAAAATCGACATCGTCAGTTCATCGAAGCTGTTGATGAAGGCCAGCATCCAACCGCCGCTCAGGCCCGGCAGAATCGCCGGCAGCGTGATGCGACGGAACACCGTCCACGGCCCCGCCCCGAGCGACTGCGCCGCCTGTTCGCTGCTGCGGTCGATGCCCATCACTGCAGCCAGCACCATGCGCAGCACGTAAGGCGTGATGACGACGGTATGGGCAATGACCAGCCAGAAGAACGAACCGCTGATGCCCATCACCGAAAACATGCGCATGAAAGCCACGCCCAGCACCAGCGAAGGAATGATCAGCGGCGACAGGAACAGGCCGTTGAGCGCATCGCGGCCGGGAAAACGATAACGGCCCAGCGCCAGCCCGGCCGGTAAGGCGATGCAGACCGACAGCGTGGCCGAGAGCAGCGCCAGTTGCAGGCTGTTGTAGAAGGATTGCAAAAAGTCGGGGTGATCGAACACCGCCTTGAACCAGCGCAGGGACGCGCCGGCGAAGGGCAATGACAAGGTGTCTTGCGCCGTGAAGGCGACCAGGCATACCAGCACCAAGGGCGCCAGCACGAAGCTCACCACCAGCGTGTGAAAGAGTAGGGCAATCGGACCGTTGCGTCGCATGTTCTTGTGTCTCCGTCAGCCCAGGGTCTTGGAATACCGGCGTTCCAGGATCCGGTTGTAAGTCATCATGATGATCAGATTGGCGACCAGCAGCACGATGGCGATCGATGCGCCCAGCGGCCAGTTGAGCGAGCCGAGGAATTCGTCGTACACGGTGGTGGCGACCATCTTCAGGCGGCGTCCGCCCAAGAGTCCGGGAATCGCGAACGCGCTGGCGCTCAGGCCGAACACGATCAGGCTTCCCGAGAGCACGCCCGGGGCAACCTGCGGCAGCAGGATGCGGCGCAGCACGGTGGCCTGCGAGGCGTTGAGCGACAAGGCCGCGTGTTCCACGGTCGGATCCAGCCGCTGCAAGGCGGTCCATACCGGAATGACCATGAACGGCAGCATCACGTGCACCAGCGCCACCACGATCGCGCCGGAGGTGTAGAGCATCTTCACCGGCGCCATGCCCAGCGCTTGCAGGGCATGGTTGATGAGGCCGTCGGCGCTGAGCAGCATGCTCCAGCCGAACGCGCGCACCACCACCGACACCAGCAGCGGCGCCAGGATCACGATCAGGAAGAAGGCCCGCCATTTGCGGCCCATACGGCTGAGCACGTAGGCTTCCGGCGCGCCCACGACGATGCAGATCAGCGTGGTTAGTCCGGCGATCCAGAAGGTGCGCCAGAAAATGCGCAGGTAATAGTCGTCGCCGAAGATCGCCAGGTAATTGTGCAGGTCGTAGGTAGATTTGATGCCGACGCTATCGTCGTAGCTGTTGAGCGCAAGCAAGGCGGTCAGCAGAAGCGGCACCAGCACCATCGTGACGAACAGCAGCGTGGCCGGCGCCGTCAGGAGGTAAGGCAGCGACCGCTTCGGCTTGAGATTGGACGAGGCGCGCTCAGACATGCGCGCTCCGCATGCTTGCAGCGTCTGCCGCAGATTCGACCGCACGCATGGCCGATGTCGGCCATCGCAGCGACACGCGCTGGCCCGGCTGGCAGGAGGTCTGGCCGTTGTTCTTCAGGATCACCAGGATATCGCCGCAATCGGTCTCGAAGCGGTACAGCCATTGATTGCCGAGGAAGAAGCTGGACGCCACCACGCCGCCCAGTTGTTCTTCGGCTTCGGTACAGCATTCGATTTTCTCGGGGCGGATGCACAGCGTGGTGCGTTCGCCGACCGTCAGTGCGGTGCCTTGCACTTCCAGCACATGATTGCCGACGCGCACGCCGGCGCTGCCGTCCCTGACCCACTCGACCGTGCCCGGCAGCAGATTGGCCTTGCCGACGAATTGCGAGACGAAGGCATTGACCGGGTTTTCGTAGGTTTCCAGCGGTTTGCCGACCTGCACCGCATGGCCGGCTTCCATCACCACCACGCGGTCGCTCATGGACAGCGCTTCGGACTGGTCGTGCGTGACCATGATGGTGGTGGTGCCGACCTTGCGCTGGATCTCGCGCAATTCAATCTGCATTTCTTCGCGCAGCTTGGCGTCGAGATTGGACATCGGTTCATCCAGCAGCAGGATCGGCGGCTGGATCACGAGGGCGCGCGCCAGCGCCACGCGCTGACGCTGGCCGCCGGACAATTCACGCGGATAGCGATGGCCGAATTTGTCCAGATGCACCAGCGCCAATGCCTGCTTGACGCGCTCGGCGCTTTCCGCCGCGCCGACCTTGCGCATCTCCAGCCCGAACTTGACGTTGTCGGCGACCGTCATGTGCGGGAACAGCGCATAGCTCTGGAACACGATGCCCAGGCCGCGCCGGTTCGGCTTCTCGTCGGTGATGTCGCGGCCATTGAGGAGGATGCGTCCGGCGCTGGCTTCGACGAAGCCGGCGATCATTTGCAACGTAGTGGTCTTGCCGCAACCGGAAGGGCCGAGCAGCGAGACGAACTCGCCTTTCTCGACGGTCAGGTCAAGGTTCTCCACGGCGGTGAAATCGCCGTAGCGCTTGGACAGGTTTTCCAACTTGAGGAACGACATCGATGCATCTCCGGTGGCTATATGGCTAACTGCTTGTTCTGCTTTTTTCTTTTATTTGGCGCGATGACGGTCAGGCGGGTGTTCAGTCGATGTCGAACTTCACTCCTTGCGCCAGCGGCAAGGTCTTGCTGTAGTTGATCGTGTTGGTGGCGCGCCGCATGTAGTTCTTCCAGGCATCGGAGCCGGATTCGCGGCCGCCGCCGGTTTCCTTTTCACCGCCGAAGGCGCCGCCGATTTCAGCGCCGCTGGTGCCGATGTTGACGTTGGCCAGGCCGCAGTCGCTGCCGACGGCGGAGACGAAGGTTTCCGCTTCGCGTACGTCGTTGGTGAAGATCGCCGACGACAAGCCTTGCGGCACGGCGTTGTTGAGCGCGATGGCGTCGGCCAGGTCGTCGTACTTCACGACATACAGGATCGGCGCAAAGGTTTCGTGATGCATGATGGCCGTCTGGCCGGGCATGCAGACCAGCGCCGGCCGGACATACACGCCGTCGCCGAGTACGTCGACGCGTTCGCCGCCGGTGACTTCACCGCCTTGTCCGCGCGCTTGCTGCAGGGCGCTTTGCATGGCGTCGAAAGCGGCCTTGTCGATCAGCGGGCCGACCAGCGTGTCGGCCGCCAGCGGATCGCCGACCTTGACGCTGGCGTAGATGCGCTTGATTTGGGCGACCACCTGGTCATGGATGCTGCTGTGGACGAACAGGCGGCGCAGGCTGGTGCAGCGCTGGCCGGCGGTGCCGACGGCGGAGAAGGTGATGGCGCGCAGCGCCAGGCTCAGGTCGGCCGAAGGTGCGACGATCATGGCATTGTTGCCGCCCAGTTCGAGCAGGCTGCGGCCAAGGCGTTCGGCGACTACGGTGGCGACCTTGCGGCCCATGCGCACGCTGCCGGTGGCGCTCACCAGCGGCACCAGCGGCGAACGCGACATCACTTCGCCGATGTTGGCGTGACCGATCAGGATCTGGCACAGCTTGGCCGGCACCACGTTTGGACGCTGCGCCGAAAAGCGCTCGACCGCCTTGGCGAACAGCGCCTGCACGGCGAGTGCCACGACCGGGGTTTTTTCCGACGGCTTCCACACCACTGAATTACCGCAGATCAGCGCCAGTGCGGCGTTCCATGCCCAGACCGCGACCGGGAAGTTGAAGGCGGTGATGACGCCGCATACGCCCAGCGGATGCCAGGTTTCCATCATGCGGTGGCCGGGACGTTCGGAGGCGATGGTCAGGCCGTGCAGCTGGCGCGACAGGCCGACGGCAAAGTCGCAGATGTCGATCATTTCCTGAACTTCGCCGAGACCTTCGGAGAGGATCTTGCCGGCTTCCTGCGTCACCAGTTCACCCAGCGCCTGGCGATGTTCGCGCAGCACTTCTCCGAGCAGGCGCACCAGTTCTCCGCGCACCGGCGCCGGCACTTCGCGCCAGGCGAGGAACGCGGTCTGCGCATCGGCCAGTGCGGTTTCGGCTTGCGCGGTGGTGTGCGCCTTGAGCGTGGCGAGCAGTTGCCCGTCGCGCGGCGACCGGATAGTCAGATCGCTGCCGGTGTAGGCGGACAGGTCAAAATTCAGGGTGGCGAAAAGACGGGACGATGGCATGAAATTCCTTTGTGGCTGAGTAAGTTGCAAGAGCGGTGCAATGGCAATGCAATAGCGTTCGACGCCCGAGTATAAGGAATAAGGCAGCGTTTTTTAAAATCAAAAAATGTCACGACATCATTACATTTGCTAATGCACGAAAATGTTCTTGGGGGAGCCGGCATGATGCGCTGCGATGGTGCGATGCATCAATTGCAATATCGCGCCAAACGCCAAGCTACATAGCGTTGGGGGGTATTCCAGGAAAGAGGAAAGGCGTGGTGGTTTGCGTTATTGCACCATGATGATGCGTTGTGGAAATAGCATGCCGGGTCGTTTCAACATGACTTTTAGTGTGTTTGAGCGCATTTCCGGAATGACGGGGCGTCAGCTTCAGCCGGCTTGCAGTTCGCTCAGTATCCAGTCGCGGAATTTGATGACGGCGGGTTTGCTGGCGTTCTTCTCGGGGTAGGCCAGGTAATACGATTGCGGGCTCTTCACCGCGAACGGGAAGGGCACGTGCAGCTGGCCCAGGCTGATCTCGGTTTCGACCATGAACTTGGGCATCAGCGCCACGCCCATGCCGGCCACGGCGGCCTGGATCACCATCGCCAGTTGTTCGAAGCGCGGTCCGGCGAGCGCATTGGGACAATCCACGCCGACATGGCGGAACCAGTCCTGCCAGGCCTGCGGGCGCGTGGTGTGTTGCAGCAGGGTGATTTCAGCCAAGTCGCTGATGGAAGAGATGCGGTCGTTCATCGCCTTGCTGCAGACCGGCACGACTTCTTCGCCCATCAGCCGGACCATGACGGTGTCGGGCCAGTCCGGCTCGCCGAAGTGGATCGCGGCGTCGACCTGGCGGGTGTTGAAATCGAACGGTAGGACCTCGGTGCTCAGATTGAGCAGCACGTCGGGATGGGCGGCGGCGAATTTGGTCAGGCGCGGGATCAGCCACTTTACGCCGAAGGTCGGCAGGATCGCCAGGTTGAGCACGCTGGCGAGGCTGTTGTAGGTCATCACCTGGAAAGTCGCCATCTCGATCTGCTTGAGAATGCTCGAGACCTGCGAGGCGTAGTCGCGGCCCGGCTCGGTCAGGATCAGGCGACGGTTGATGCGCTCGAACAGTTTGACGTTCAGGTAGTCTTCCAGGATGGCCACCTGGCGGCTCACGGCGCCCTGCGTCATGTGCAGTTCGTGCGCGGCCTTGGTAAACGACAGATGGCGCGCCGAGGTGTCGAAGGCGATCAGGCAGGACGTGGACGGGATGAATCGGCGCATGGAGCGGAATCCGCTGGAAGGATGACCCCGCACTATAGCAAAAGCGGTGTCGCCATTGCTACCGTTGTCATGAGTATTCGTCATGGCAAGGCTCCTTCTTCAATGCGGTTCGGCGGGCCATATCCCGATATCCCGGCGTGAACGGGTTCTCACCCAAAGCGCGTATTGCCAAGCAGGTAATGCGGATCGAAAACCGGTTGCATGCGCGCCGCCAGCTGTCGCTGCGCCTGGCCCTGGTAGCGATCGTAATAGTGCTGGTTGAACGGGCCGATGCCGTGTTCGGCGCTGAAACTGCCTTGATAACCGTGCACCACCATGTCGTAAATGGCGGTGCGCAGGGCATCGATGCGCGGTGGCGGGAAATGTTCCTGCTGCGCCGGCGCGATGGCGATGTTGAAATGCACGCCGCCGTCGCCCCAATGGCCGAAGTCGTATACGTCGGCGCCGGCAAAGTCGCGCGCGATCAGCGCCAGCGCTTCTTCGCGGAAGGCCGGCATGCGCGAGCGCGGCACCGAGATGTCGAAGGCCACCACCTTGCCTTCCTGTTTGACGCTGTCGCTGATGGCGTGGCGCAAGCGCCAGAGCGTGTCGGGTTTGTCCACCACGGCGTCGACGATGGCGTCGTCGAAGTGGCGCTCCAGCCAGCTCATGAACAACTGTTCCAGGTTGAACTGTTCGTTGGCTGAGGCCGATGAACTCAGTTCGATCAGCAGCGCATACGGCGGCATCGGGCTGAACGGCGCGATTGCCTGCGGCAGATGGCGCAATACGGCCTCCAGCGCGTTTTGCGACATGCCTTCGAAGGCGCTGAGGAAGTCGGCGAATTCACGTTCGGCATCCTGCAACAGTCGCAGGGCTGCTTCCGGCGAAGACGGCACCACCAGCGCGGTGGCGCGCTGGCGCGGCAAAGGATGGGCGCGCAGCACGGCTTGCGTGACGATGCCGTAGCTGCCGGCGGTGCCGATGAAGAGTTGCTTCCAGTCCGGGCCGGTATTGTTCTTGCGCAGGCGGTTGCCGAGTTCCAGCAGTTCGCCGGGCGGCTGCATCAGCAGCGCCTGCAGTCCCAGCGTGTTGTGGCGCACGTCGCCGTAGCGGATCAGGCGTGCGCCGCCGGTATTGGCGGCGAGCATGCCGCCGACCGAAGGATCGGCGCCGAGATCGATGGGGAAGCACAGGCCATGGGGTTCCAGCGCCTGATTCAGATCCGATAATCGCGTGCCGGCCCAGGCCTGGATCACGCCGTCGACCGGGTCGATGTCGATCACGCCTTTGATGCGTTCCATGCTGAGCACCAGCTGGCGGCCTGACGTATCGGGAGAGGACGCGCCGACCAGGCCGGTATTGGCGCCTTGCGGGATGATGCTGATCCGGTCCGCCGCGCACAGCCGCATCAGTTCGGCGGCTTCGGCGATATCGGCGGGGCGGGCGACGCACAGCGCGGCGCCGGCGCCGTAACGCGGACCGTGCTCATACGGCGCGCGTGCGGCCGCTTCGACGATGCAGCCATGCGGTCCCAGCAGCGCGGTGATTTTTTCCAGCACGGCCTCAGCGGACATCGCCGCCGCTTTTTGCCGCCGCATCGGTCTCTGTCGCGGTGGTTGCACCGGCGGTCATCTTGAAGATCCCCTGTGCGTTGCCGCTGTCGAAGGTCAGGTCGAGCTTGCGCACGCCGGCGTCATCTATATAGGTATCGCGCGAAATGAACTCGTAAAACGAACCCGGTACGGTGACGTCGATCAAGGCGCCGTCGGCATCCTTGAGCTGATAACTCACTTTGTCGGCGCGGAAGGCAGTCTGGCGTACGCGGCCGTTGCGCGAGACTTCGACCAGGTCCTTGATCGGCCGGCCCAGCTGGCGCTGGTGCTCGGCGGTGGCGTCGACGTCGGCGACGCGGTCGGTGGCGTGGTTGAAGACATTGCCTTCGGTGGAGATCCAGGCCATTTCGGCGGATTCGGCGCGCAGCGCATCGTATTGCGGCAGCGTCGGCAAGTCGTGGTGGCGGGCAAAGCAGCCCAGCATCGCCGGCAGCAGGCGCTGTGCGGAGGTGATCGGCAGCGCGCCGTCGTCGGCCAATTTGTCGAGCAGGGCCAGCATGTCGGCCTGCAGCGGGTCGCGCGAGGTCGCCAGCAGCGCATCGACGGTGTCCTGGAATCCGGCTGAGAATTTTTCCGGATGCAGCTCGCTGACGAAGAATTGCGCGATGTTTTCCGGATCGTCGGCGTGGGTGTAGACGTGACCGGTCATGTTGATGCGCGGCAGCGGATAAAGACCGGCGAGGCGGTAGCCCAGCGGCAGCAGCATGCGCGTGAACAGCGCTTCGCCGTCGGGGAAGGACGCGGCCTTGCCGCGCAGCACGGTGCGCACTGCACCATGGTCGAAACGGATTTTGGTGCCGGCTGCCGCGGCATCGGCGACGTAGTCGCGTCCGGCCGGGACTGCCTGCAGCAGTTTGTCGAACAGCAGCATATTCAGCGCCTGCGCCAACTCCAGCCGCGTGACGCTGATGGAAGCCGGGTGCAGGGCCGATGCCGGGACCTCGAGCAGGTTGAACAGGCGCTCGACGGCATTGTCGTTCTGATATGCCGAAGTGAGCAGGAGGTGCAGATTGCTGTCGCGGACTGGGGTGGTCATGCTGGCCTTGTTTGCTTCCTTATTGGATGGAGGCATCTTAAGACGCTCCGGATGACTGACAAAACGATTAATACTGATGTTCGAATGCATTTTTCTCATGCAAACGCAAAATGGGGGAGGGGGGCGTAGCACTGAAGTCGGGTTCGTGCGCACGCCGGCGGGACTGGCCGATGTCCGTGTCGGCTTCAGGCGCTGCACGGTTCAAAAAAACTTACCGTCCGCCATTTCCATCAGATGGCTGCGCCTGAATTTTTCAGGCCGGGAGAGGGATTCGCCTTCATGCCGGAACCTGGCGGAGTCGGTAGCGAGGTTTTCGATGCACTGCAACCAAGCCCGGATTTTCCCGTTTCAAGAGAGATGTCCAAAAAGCACCTCCCGGGAGAGTGAGTGTTTATGCCGCTTTGCAGCAATTTACCATAATATGAAATCAAATATCGCTATTTGAAAATTAAAAAAGCCCTGTTAAAATGCCTCGTCCACGCGGCGCAAAGACCGTAAAGTGTTGGCACAAAGAATTCCAAGAAATCGTGTTACGGCGTATTTGCAGCTTGAACGAGCGGAACAAGCGCCTGTAATGCAGCTTAACGATCGCAGCTTAACGATCCGGCCTACCCGCCGATCCCCATCAACTCAGGAGACGTACCATGTCAGCCCAAATCGACCAAGTCCTGGCGCAAGCCGCCAACGATCCCGATGTGATTGAAACGCAAGAGTGGCTCGACGCCCTCGAAGCCGTGATCGACGCCGAAGGCCCGGAGCGCGCGCACTACCTGATGGAACGCATGGTCGATCTGGCCCGTCGCCGCGGCGCCCATATCCCGTTCTCCAGCAACACTGCTTACGTCAACACCATTCCTGCCGACCAGGGCGAACACTGCCCGGGCAACCTCGAATATGAAGAGCGCCTGCGCTCGTGGATGCGCTGGAACGCCATGGCGATGGTCGTCAAGGCCAACCGTGTCGACGGCGACCTCGGCGGCCACTTGTCCTCGTTCGCTTCGCTGGCGAACATGCTGGGCATCGGCTTCAACCACTTCTGGCATGCGCCGACCGAAGACCACGGCGGCGACCTGCTGTACATCCAGGGCCACTCCTCGCCGGGTATTTATGCGCGCGCATTCCTGGAAGGCCGTCTGACCGAAGATCAACTGGTCCACTTCCGCCGCGAAGCCGACGGCCACGGCCTGTCTTCGTATCCGCATCCGAAGCTGATGCCCGAGTTCTGGCAGTTCCCGACCGTCTCGATGGGCCTGGGCCCGCTGATGGCGATCTACCAGGCGCGTTTCCTCAAGTACCTGCACGCACGCGGCATCGCCAAGACCGACAACCGCAAGGTCTGGGCCTTCTGCGGCGACGGCGAAATGGACGAGCCGGAATCGATGGGCGCCATCGGCATGGCCGGCCGTGAAAAACTGAATAACCTGGTCATCGTGGTCAACTGCAACCTGCAGCGCCTGGACGGTCCGGTGCGTGGCAACGGCAAGATCATTCAAGAGCTCGAATCCGATTTCCGCGGCGCCGGCTGGAACGTCGTCAAGGTCATCTGGGGCAGCGGCTGGGACGAGCTGCTGGCCAAGGACAAGGAAGGCATCCTGCAAAAAGTGATGATGGAAACCGTCGACGGCGAATATCAGAACTACAAGGCCAAGGATGGCGCGTTCGTGCGCAAGCACTTCTTCGGCAAGCATCCGAAGCTGCTGGAAATGGTCAGCAAGATGTCCGACGACGACATCTGGCGCCTGACCCGCGGCGGCCACGATCCGCACAAGATCTACGCCGCTTTCAAGGTTGCGCAGGACAGCAAGGACCAGCCGACCGTCATCCTGGCCAAGTCCATCAAGGGCTATGGCTTCGGCAAAGCGGGCGAAGCGCGCAACACTGCACACAACACCAAGAAGCTGGACGACGAGGCCATCAAGGCCATGCGCGACCGCTTCCAATTGCCGATCTCGGACGCCGAGCTGCCGAACATTCCGTTCTTCAAGCCGTCCGCCGATACCCCGGAAATGCAATACCTGCACGAGCGCCGCAAAGCGCTGGGCGGTTACCTGCCGCAGCGCCGTCCGCAAGCCGACGAAAAGCTGGCGGTACCGGAACTGTCCGCATTCCAGGCCATGCTGGAACCGACCGCGGAAGGCCGTGAAATCTCCACCACCGCCGCGTACTCGCGCGTGCTGACCGCACTGCTGCGCGACAGCAGCCTGGGCCAGCGCGTGGTGCCGATCATGGTCGACGAATCGCGCACTTTCGGTATGGAAGGCTTGTTCCGCCAGATCGGCATCTTCAGCCAGGTCGGCCAGCTGTACGAACCGGTCGACAAGGACCAGGTCATGTACTACCGCGAAGACAAGGCCGGCCAGATCCTGCAGGAAGGCATCAATGAAGCGGGCGGCATGAGCTCGTGGATCGCTGCGGCGACCTCGTACTCGACCAACAACCGCATCATGATTCCGTTCTACACGTATTACTCGATGTTCGGCCTGCAACGTATCGGCGATCTGGCCTGGGCTGCCGGCGACATGCGCGCGCGCGGCTTCCTGATCGGCGGCACCGCCGGCCGCACGACACTGAACGGCGAAGGCCTGCAGCACGAAGACGGCCACAGCCATGTGTTCGCTTCGGCCATCCCGAACTGCGTGCCTTACGATCCGACCTTTGCCCACGAAGTCGCCGTGATCATCCATGACGGCCTGCGCCGCATGGTCGGCAACCAGGAAGACGTGTTCTATTACATCACCGTGATGAACGAGAACTACGCGCATCCGGGTATCAAGGCTGGTCAGGAAGAGGGTATCCTCAAGGGCCTGTACCTGTTGAACGAAAGCGGCAAGAAGAACAAGCTGCGCGTGCAACTGCTGGGTTCGGGCACCATCCTGCGCGAAGTCATCGCCGCCGCCGACCTGCTGCGCGACGACTGGAAGGTCGACGCCGACGTCTGGTCCGCACCGTCGTTCACGCTGCTGGCGCGCGATGGCCAGGACGTGGAACGCTGGAACATGCTGCATCCGGCCGACGCCGCAAAGAAGAGCCACTTCGAGCAATCGATGGAAGGCACCGAAGGTCCGATCGTGGTCTCGACCGACTACATGCGCACTTACGCCGAGCAAGTCCGCGCCTTCGTACCGAAGGGCCGCACTTACAAGGTATTGGGCACCGACGGTTACGGCCGTTCCGACACCCGCGCCAAGCTGCGCGAGTTCTTCGAAGTCGATCGTCACTATGTGACCGTGGCTGCGCTGAAATCGCTGGCCGACGAAGGCAAGATCAAGCCTTCCGTGGTTGCCGAAGCGATCGCCAAGTACGGCATCAATCCGGAAAAACCAAATCCAGTGACCCAATAATTTTGGAAATCTGCTGGACCTGAACCATCAGCGAGGCGGCTTGTCATGACATACTGATGTCGGCAAGCCGCCTTCAACATGAGTGGACATCAATCCGGCGCTGCATTTATCCCCATGCAACGCACCGGATCCAGAACAAACGGAGCGCAAGAGATGAGTCAAATCGAAGTAAAAGTACCGGATATTGGCGATTTCAAAGAAGTCGAAGTCATTGAAGTCCTGGTCAAGGTAGGCGATACCATCAAAGTCGAACAATCCCTGCTGACTGTCGAGTCCGACAAGGCCAGCATGGAAATCCCATCCAGCCATGCGGGCGTGGTCAAAGAGATCCGCGTCAAGATCGGCGACAAGGTTGCCGAAGGTTCCGTGGTCGTGATCGTTGACGCCGAAGGCGCCGGCGCTGCGCCAGCTGCAGCTCCGGTTGCAGCCGCTGCAGCCCCCGCTGCTGCCGCAACGGCATCCGCTCCGGCTCCGGCCGCACCTGCCGCCGCGGCAGTTTCGGGCGGCCTGCAAAATATCCTCGTCCCTGATATCGGCGACTTCGCGGAAGTCGAAGTCATCGAACTGCTGGTCAAGGTCGGCGACACCGTCAAGGTCGAACAATCCCTGCTGACCGTCGAATCCGACAAGGCCAGCATGGAAATTCCGTCGAGTCATGCCGGCGTGATCAAGGAACTGAAAGTGAAGATCGGCGACAAGGTTGCCAAGGGTTCGCTGGTCGCCGTGGTGGAAGCTACCGGCGGCGCAGCTGCTCCTGCGGCACCTGCCGCTGCCTCTGCTCCTGCCGCTGCACCAGCGCCGGCCCCTGCAGCAACTGCGCCGGCATCGGCTCCGGCTGCGGCTCCTGCAATGGCGGTCGCCGCCGTGACGCCAAGTGCCGCAAACAAATCACACGCGTCGCCATCGGTGCGCAAGTACGGGCGCGAACTCGGTGTCGATCTGACCCGCGTGGTCGGCACCGGCCCGAAGAACCGCATCCTGCAGGAAGACATCCAGAAGTTCGTCAAGGCGGCGCTGGCCGGCGGCGCGGCAGCTTCCGCGCCTGCGAAGGGCGGCAGCGGCGTCGGACTGGATCTGTTGCCGTGGCCATCGCTGGACTTCAGCAAGTTCGGTCCGACCGAATTGTTGCCGCTGTCGCGCATCAAGAAGATCAGCGGTCCGAACCTGCATCGCAACTGGGTCATGATCCCGCACGTCACGCAATTCGACGAAGCCGACGTGACCGAGCTGGAAGAATTCCGCAAGACCTCCAACGACGCCTACGCCAAGGCCAAGTCGCCGGTCAAGCTGACCATGTTGGCGTTCGTGATCAAGGCCAGCGTCTCGGCGCTGAAGAAATTCCCGGCGTTCAACTCCTCGCTCGACGCCAACGGCGAAAACCTGATCCTCAAGCAGTACTACAACATCGGTTTCGCCGCCGACACGCCGAACGGCCTGGTGGTGCCCGTGATCAAGAACGCCGATCAGAAGACCATCGGCCAGATCGCCACGGAAATGGGCGAACTGTCGGCGCAGGCGCGCGACGGCAAGTTGAAGCCTGCCGACATGCAAGGCGCGACCTTCACGATCTCGTCGCTGGGCGGCATCGGCGGTACAGCGTTCACGCCGATCATCAATGCGCCTGAAGTGGCGATCCTGGGCTTGTCCAAGTCGATCATCAAACCGGTCTGGGACGGCAAGCAGTTTGCGCCGCGCCTGATGCTGCCGACTTCGCTGTCCTACGACCACCGCGTGGTCGACGGTGCGATGGGCGCGCGCTTCTCGGCTTACCTGGCCGAAGTGCTGGGTGACTTGCGCAAGTCGCTGCTGTAATTTTTGCCGCTGCGCCGCACTGATTATTATCGGTGCGGCGCTTCAGTATCAGGCACAAACAAGGCGGCGTCGTGCATCTGTCATGTCATCAATGAGACAGCGCAGCGCAAACAAGCGAATAACAGAATTTACGGAGTAAAGACATGAGTCTGAGCGAAGTCAAAGTCCCCGATATCGGCGATTTCAAGGAAGTGGAAGTAATCGAATTGCTGGTCAAGGTTGGCGACACGATCAAGGTCGAGCAATCGCTGATCACGGTCGAGTCCGACAAGGCCAGCATGGAAATCCCGTCCAGCACGGCTGGCGTGGTGAAAGAATTGAAAGTCAAGGTCGGCGACAAGGTTGCCGAAGGTTCCGTGCTGCTGGTGGTGGAAGCCGGCGGTGATGCGGCTGCTGCGCCTGCACCCGCTGCAGCTCCGGCGGTAGCGCCTGCTCCGGCAGCACCGGCACCTGCCGTGGCAGCCGCAGCAGCACCGGCTCCGGTCGCCGCCAGCTTCGGCGGTTCGGCCGATATCGAATGCGACATGATGGTCCTCGGCGCAGGTCCCGGCGGTTATTCCGCTGCGTTCCGCGCCGCCGACCTCGGCATGAACACGGTGCTGGTCGAGCGTTACCCGACCCTCGGCGGTGTTTGTCTCAACGTCGGTTGCATCCCGTCGAAAGCGCTGCTGCACGTCGCAGCCGTCATCGATGAAACTGCCGCGATGGCGTCGCACGGCGTCACCTTCGCCAAGCCGGAAATCGATATCGACAAGCTGCGCGCCTACAAGGAAAAAGTGATCGGCACCATGACCGGCGGCCTGGCCGGCATGGCCAAGGCGCGCAAGGTCAACGTTGTGCAAGGCGTGGGCCAGTTCGTCGGCGCCAACCACATCGAAGTGACCGCAGCCGACGGCAGCAAGAAGACCGTCAAGTTCAAGCAAGCCATCATCGCGGCCGGTTCGTCGGTGGTGAACCTGCCGTTTGTGCCGCAGGATCCTCGCATCGTCGATTCGACCGGCGCGCTGGAACTGCGCCAGGTGCCAAAGCGCATGCTGGTCATCGGCGGCGGCATCATCGGCCTGGAAATGGCGACCGTGTACTCCACGCTCGGCGCACGCATCGACGTCGTCGAAATGATGGACGGCCTGATGCAAGGCGCGGACCGCGACATGGTCAAGGTCTGGCAGAAGTTCAACGAAAAGCGTTTCGACAACGTCATGCTCAAGACCAAGACGGTCGCGGTAGAGGCGCTGAAGGAAGGCATCAAGGTCACCTTCGAAGCAGCGGAAGCCGGCGCGACCGCACCGGCCCCGCAAGTCTACGACCTGGTGCTGGTGGCCGTCGGCCGCAGCCCGAACGGCAAGAAGATCGCCGCCGACAAGGCCGGCGTGACCGTGACCGATCGCGGCTTCATTCCCGTCGACAGCCAGATGCGCACCAACGTGCCGCACATCTTCGCCATCGGCGATCTGGTCGGCCAGCCGATGCTGGCGCACAAGGCCGTCCATGAAGCGCACGTTGCCGCGGAAGCCGCAGCAGGGGAGAAGAGCCACTTCGACGCATCGGTCATTCCATCGGTGGCCTACACCGATCCGGAAGTGGCATGGGTCGGCATCACCGAAGATGAAGCCAAAGCCAAGGGCATCAAGCTGGAGAAGGGCCACTTCCCGTGGGCCGCTTCCGGCCGCGCCGTCGCCAACGGCCGCTCGGAAGGTTTCACCAAGCTGCTGTTCGATGCTGAGACACATCGCATCGTCGGCGGCGGCATCGTCGGCACGCATGCCGGCGACATGATCGGTGAAATCGCACTGGCGATTGAAATGGGCGCCGACGCCGTCGACATCGGCAAGACCATCCATCCTCACCCGACCTTGGGTGAATCGATCGGTATGGCGGCGGAAGTCTACAAGGGCGTCTGCACCGACTTGCCGCCGATGCGCAAGAAATAATCCGCGCTCGCAGGCTGAAAAGAAAAACGGCTGACATCGCAAGATGCCAGCCGTTTTTTATTGCCTTGCCGATTACCGCTACGGTTTCAGGATCAGCCGTTCAGGATGCGCATGCCTTCTTCGGTATAGCGCGGCCCGCTGGCAGCATCGGCAGGGAAGAGCCGGTTCAGTTCTTCCAGATGCGCCGCTGTCAGTGTGACCGCCAGTGCGCCGCTGTTTTCTTCCAGGTATTTGCGACGCTTGGTGCCGGGGATCGGCACGATATGCTCGCCTTGCGCCAGCACCCAAGCCAGCGCAAGTTGCGACGGCGAACATGCGTAGCGCGAGGCTAGCTCTTTCACCTTCTCCACCAGCAGCAGGTTCTTCGCGAAATTCTCGCCCTGGAAGCGTGGATTGTGACGGCGATAATCGTCGGCGTCGAACTGATCCGGCCGTGTAATCGCGCCCGTCAGGAAACCGCGGCCGAGCGGGCTGTACGGCACGAAACCGATACCTAGTTTTTTGCATGTCGCCAGCACATCCCGCTCGGGATCGCGCGTCCACAGCGAGTATTCGCTTTGCAGCGCGGTGATCTTGTGGATCTTGCTGGCGCGCTCCAGCGTTTGCGATGATGCTTCCGACAGGCCGATGTGGCGGATCTTGCCGGCCTTGACCAGATCAGCCAGCGCACCGACGGTGTCTTCGATCGGCGTGTTCTGGTCGATGCGATGCTGGTAGTACAGGTCAATGGCTTCGATACCGAGTCGTTTCAGGCTGCCCTCGACCGAAGTGCGGATGTAATCGGGCTTGCCGTTGACGCCGCGCGCCGCCGGATTGGCCGGATCGCGGACGATGCCGAATTTGGTCGCGATGAATACCTGGTCGCGCTTGCCTTTGATGGCCTTGGCGATCAGCTCTTCATTGATGTACGGACCATACATGTCGGCCGTATCGAGAAAGCAGATGCCCAGTTCCAGCGCGCGATGGATGGTAGCGATGGATTCGTTGTCGTCGCGGTTGGAGTAGAAATCGCTCATGCCCATGCAGCCGAGGCCGATGGACGAGACGGTCGGGCCGTCAGCGCCGAGCTTGCGGGTGCCGACTTGCGTCGCCGGTTTTGCGTGTGCGGATGCCGGTTGGTTCGTTGTCAGGTTTGTTGCTGTGGTCATTGGAAGCGTCCTCGATCGATTGCTGATGAATGACGACGTTCGCCGGCGGCGTGGTTTCCATGTCTTCGTACATCTTGACCTTCATATGCAGGATGGACAGGTTGCTTTGCAGTTCGGCGATCGTCTCTTCCACGGTGCGGGCATGCTGTTGCAGCAATGCCTTCCGTGCAGACACACTTTCCGCCGTGTTGCCGGCGCGACGCAACTCCGCATAGCGCAGCATGTCGCGGACCGGCAGACCGGTCGAACGCAGCTTGAGCAGGAATCCGATCCAGAGCAGATCTTCTTCGCGGTACAGGCGGTGCGTATTGTCCTGGCGCGCGATCGGATCGAGCAGGCCGATCTTTTCGTAATAGCGCAGGGTATGCACCGACAAACCGGTCTTTGCAGCAGCTTGTTGTATGGTCAGGGAAGTGGTCATGTGAGGCAGTCTAGAAGTTGGAGCGCACTCTAAGTCAAGGGGGAATTTTGACTTATTTTCAGACCATTGGGGAGTTTTTGCCGAAGAGCGCCTGCGCGTGAGCAAGCACCCTTGCGGGAGGAATGGCGATCAGCCGTCGGCGTTGATGCGGGAAATCAGCGTCTTGAGCACTTCTTCGGCGCGGTCGTTTTCAATCTGGCAAGTACCGGCGTTTTCATGTCCGCCGCCGCCGTATTCCAGCATCAGCGCGCCGATATTGGTCTTGGAGGTGCGGTTGAGGATGGATTTGCCGGTAGCGAAAACGGTGTTCTGATTTTTCAGGCCCCAGAGCACGTGGATGGAAATGTTGGTCTGCGGGAATAGTGCGTAGATAATGAAGCGATTTCCCGCGAAAATTACCTCTTCGTTGCGCAAGTCCAGTACCACCAGGTTCTTGTGCACGGTGGCGCAGCGGAGAATCTGATCCTTGCACTTGTCGACATGTTCGAAATACAGTTCGCGGCGTTCCTTGACGTCCGGCGTCTCCATGATTTCATCGATGGTGTGCGTTTTGCACAGCTCGATCAGGTTCATCATGAGGTTGTAATTCGAGATGCGGAACTCGCGGAAACGGCCCAGGCCGGTGCGTGCATCCATCAGGAAGTTGAGCAGGTCCCAACCTTCAGGAATCAGCACTTCCCCTTCATTGAAGCGTGCGGCATCGCCCTTGTCGACCGCCGCCATCATGTCGCCCCACGACGCCGGGAAAGTCTTTGCGCCGCCGTAATAGTCGTACACCACGCGTGCCGCCGATGGCGCTTCAGGGTGGATCACGTGGTTCTTGCGCTCACCCGTGTGGCGAATGGTTTCGGACAAATGGTGATCGAACGCAATATGCACGCCGGGCACGAAGGGAAGGTTGGTGGTGATGTCGTTGTCGCTGATGGCGATTTTCCCGTCCTGCATGTCCTTCGGATGCACGAACAGGATTTCATTGATCATGTTCAGATGCTTGAGCAGCACCGCACATACCAATCCGTCAAAGTCGCTGCGTGTTACCAAGCGGTATTGTTTCGCTTCCGACATCATCGTCCCCTTTATAAATTAAGTATTCATCTGCGTTCCGGTGCCGTAGAAAGGTCTCTGGCACCCACCCTTACGGACCGATGATTAATCATAAACCCAAATTTGGACGTGGATCGCAGAAAAGACGCGCGACCGTCGCACTCTGGCGACGAGCCTGCCGCCAGCAAAGTTTCGGCGGCTATGCAAAGATAGCGGCTTTCGCCAGAAAGCCGTATGCGACCGGGTCCCCTCTGTGGGGCGCAGCCCCATCCGGCTTTCCCCATCCGCAACTCAGGAGAAGTGAATGAGTCACCATTTTGACCCCGCCCCCATCGCCGCAAAACTCGGCATTCCGGCAGCCGATCTCGGCATCGAACTGATCAGCCACACGCTGGACGGCGTCGAGTACGAAAACGTGCTGCTGTTCAACAACAAGAATACGGCGCCGGTGGCCGGCGTGGTTTCCATTCCCAACTATTTCGGCATCAGCCAGAAGGCGCTGGAGGTCACCGCCACCATCGTCGGCCTGAACCAAGCGATCCTGGTCGGCGACGTCTACGGCAAGACCCTGCGTCCGGCCACGCCCGATGAAGGCGTCGCGGCCATCGTTCCGCTGAAGAAGGATCGCGCCGAACTGCGCAAGCGCATGAACGCGGTGCTGGACGCATTCAAACGCCAGGACAAGGTCAAGCTGAACGGCAAGCTCGGCGCCACCGGGTTCTGCTTCGGCGGTACTGCGGCGCTGGAACTGGCGCGCTCCGGCGCCGCCCTGCAGGCGTTTGCTTCGCTGCACGGCGCCCTCGACACGCCGAACCCCAAGGATGCGGAAAACATCAAGGGCGCCATCCTGGTGCTGCATGGTGTGCAGGATCCATCGGTGCCGCGCGAGCAGGTCAACGCTTTCATCGACGAAGTCAGCGCCGCCAACCTGGACTGGCAACTGCTCAATTACGGCCAGGCCGGCCACTCGTTCACCGATCCCGAGGCCAGGAATCCGGGTTTCTTCTATCACCAGAAAACGGCCGAACGCGCCTCGATCGCGCTGAAGAACTTCTTCGCTGAAAAACTCGGTTGACTCAATTCAGACGTGCAACAAAAAACGGCCGGCATCGCAAGATACCGGCCGTTTTTCATTGAGGGCGAGAGATTACTCTTTCACCGCTCCGGTCATGCCCGAGACGTAATATTCCACGAAGAAGGAATACACCACCGCCACCGGCAACGACCCCAGCAGCGCACCCGCCATCAGCGCGCCCCAGTGGTAGACGTCGCCGTCGACCAGTTCGGTCACGATCCCCACCGGCACCGTCTTCACTTCGGAAGAAGAGATGAAGGTCAGCGCGTAGATGAACTCGTTCCACGACAGCGTGAAGGCGAAGATGCCGGCCGAAATCAGACCAGGCACCGCCAGCGGCAGGATGATCTTGACCAGGATTTCCCAACGCGTGGCGCCGTCGATCAGCGCGCATTCTTCCAGCTCATACGGAATCGAGCGGAAGTAACCCATCAGCAGCCAGGTGCAGAACGGAATCAGGAAGGTCGGATACGTCAGGATCAGCGCCCAGCGCGTATCGAACAGACCTAGCTTGAACACGATCGCCGCCAGCGGGATGAACAGGATCGATGGCGGGATCAGGTACGCCAGGAAGATGCCCAGACCGACTTGTTTGGAACCCTGGAAGCGCAAGCGTTCGATGGCATAGGCCGCGAACACGCTGGCCGCCAGCGAGGCAAAAGTCGACACCACCGACACGATGACCGTGTTGAGCAGCCACGCCGGATACTGGGTTTCAAACAGCAGCTTCTTGAAGTGGGCCAGCGTCGGCGCCACCACCCAGAACGGATTGCCGGTTTGGCGCAGCAATTCGTTGTCTGGCTTGAAGGCCGTGATCACCATCCAGTAGAACGGAAACAACAGCACGAACACGAAGATGCCCAGCGGGATATACGTCGTGATCCAGCGGCGCGGCACGGATTGCAGGAAATCCATGCCTTGCGTTTCCTGCTGCAGGTCTTTTGACTTCTTGCTCATTTGTCACCTCCTTGTTGCCAGCCGCGACGTTGCAGGCCGAAGTACGAAAACATGATGGCTGCGAGCAGGAAAGGAATCATGTAGGTTGCCAGTGCTGCGCCTTCGCCGAGAGAACCGCCGGGAATCGCCCGTTGGAACGACAGCGTCGCCATCAGGTGGGTGGCGTTCAGCGGGCCGCCGCGCGTCAGCACGTAGATCAGCTGGAAGTCGGTGAAGGTGAACAGCACCGAGAACGTCATCACGACTGCAATGATCGGCGTCAGCAGCGGCAGCGTGACGTAGCGGAACTGCTGCCACGGCTTGGCGCCGTCGATCGCCGCCGCTTCATACAGCGAGGGCGAAATGGTCTGCAGACCGGCCAGCAGCGAGATGGCGACGAACGGGATGCCGCGCCAGACGTTGGCGACCACGGTGGAAATCCGCGCCAGCCATGGATCGCCGAGGAAGTCGATGTAGTGATCGATCAGGCCCATCTTCATCAGTCCCCAGCTGATCACCGAGAACTGCGAGTCGTACATCCACCAGAACGCCAGCGCCGACAAGGCGGTCGGGACGATCCATGGCAGCAGCACGATGGCGCGGAAGAAGGATTTGAGCGGCAGATTCTTGTTGAGCAGGATCGCCAGCCACAAGCCGAGCACGAACTTCAGGATGCTGGCGGTGATGGTGTAGAACAGCGTGTTGAACAGCGACAGCTGCGCCAGCGAATCGCCCAGCAGGAAGGAGTAATTGTCCAGCCCGATGAAGCTGCCTTCGCCACCGATTTTGGTATCGGTGAAGCCAAGCCAGACTCCCAGTCCGAGCGGGTAAGTAAGAAACACGACAAGCAGTAATACGGCGGGCGCCATGAACAGTATGCCCAGCACATTACGGTTGTTCAGCAGTCGGGATAACATAAGCAGACCTCGGTAAGCGTGATGACTGCGTCCGCACGGCGGTTGCCGGTGCGAACGCATGTTTTGCTCCTTGCCTCGCCTGCTGCGGTTTCCGGATATCCAGGAAACCGCAGCAGGCGAGAGCAGGGTTGTTACGCTTTATAGAAGCGTTTGGCTCGCTCCGCCGCGCGGTCGATGGCCTGCTGCACGGTCTTGGAACCGCTGGCCGCCTCCGCCACCATGTCGACCACCACATAGTCGGCCATGCAGGCCGCAGACGCTTGTCCGAGCGGACCTTCGTGACCGTGGTCGATCATCAGCGCAGCCGAATCGCGATACACGGTAGCCTTCGGATCCGAAGTCCAGATGGCGTTCTTTTCGTAGGCCTTGAGCGATTGGCTGACATAGCCGATGGATGCTTCCATCCATGGGTTGTATTGCTCAGGCTCGAACATGAACTGGACGAAAGCCTTGGCCGCGTTCGGGAACTTGGTGTGCTTGAAGATCATCATCTGCGTGATCTGCATCAGCTCGGTCGGCTTGCCGGCAGGGCCGATCGGGAAGTGGGCGTGCTGTGTGTCCTTCGCCATTTCCTGCATCTTCGGATCGGTCGAATTCTTGGCCGCGTAGTACACCGAAATGCCGTTGGCGGTCATGCTGATCTGGCCGTCCAGATACGCTTTGTTGTTCGACGGATCTTGCCAGGACAATGTGCCCGGAATGAAGGTTGCGTACAGTTGCTTGGCGTATTCCAGCGCGGCGCGGGTTTCCGGTGAATTGATGGCAACCGCGCCTTTCTTGTCGACCAGCTTGCCGCCGTGCGACCACAGCAGCCAGTGCGCCCAGTTATTGGCATCACCGACCGCTTTGCCGAGCGCGAAGCCGACCGGGGTATTCTTGGCTTTGAGGGCCTGGCACATTTTCAGGAAGCCGGCCGTGTCCTTCGGCACGGCGTCGAAGCCGGCTGCCTTCACCTGGCTTTCGCGATAGACCAGCGCGTTACCGACCACACCGACCGGCAGCGCGATCCATTTGCCATCCTTGGTGCCGTATTTGCGGCAGACGTCGTACCAGCCACCCAGGCGGCTGCCCAGCGATGTCGCCAGGTCGGTCAGGTCGATGAGCTTGGTCGGGTATTGTTGCGGGTCATCGAACCAGCTCATCACGATGTCCGGGCCGGAACCGACGTTGGCGGCAACCGCGGCCTTCGGACGCAGATCTTCCCAGCCTTCGCTGTCGGTGCGTACGGCGACGCCGGTCTTCTCGGTGAATTTCTTCACGTTTGCATTCCACAGGTCTTCATCGCCCTGGACGAAACGCTTCCAACGCAGCACGCGCAGCGTCGCACCTTTCTCGATTTCGAACTTCAGGCCGGCGCCGGTGGCGGCAGGCGCCGCTGTCGCGGCGAATGCGTTGGTGGTGGCGACTGTCGATGCCGCAGCGACGGATGCGCTGGCGGCCAGGAAATTACGTCTGGTCAGCTTAGTCATGTCTCCTACTCCTTCTCTTCTGATGAAAGTGAATGGGCCCAGGTTTTAAGGCTTTTTATTTTTACTCGCTGTGTTACGGGACTGCTTGCTAAAAATTGCTTCCAAATACGGACGACTCGAATCCTCAGCCGCGCGCCAACGTCTTGCCGCTGTCGGCGTCGAACAAGTGCGTGCTGCCGTGTTCCGGCACCAGCGTGATGGTGTCGCCGGCCGAGAAGTTGTGGCGCTCGCGGAAGATCGAGGTCAGGCTGGTGTCGCTGAAGCGGGCATACACTTCGGTGTCGGCGCCGGTGGGCTCGACCACGACGACTTTGGTGCTCATGCCGCTGCCGGCAGGGCCGATGCTCAGATGCTCGGGACGCACGCCATAGACTACGCGCTGGCCATCGACGCCGTCCAGGCCGCGGTGTGCATACGGCGCCGGCAGACGCGTGCCGTCGGCGAATTCGACTTCAGCCTTGTCCGCGTTGCGGCGCAATGTGGCGGGGATGAAGTTCATCGCAGGCGAACCGATGAAGCCGGCCACGAAAATGTTGGCAGGGCGGTCGTACAGTTCGAGCGGACGGCCGCGCTGTTCCACCAGGCCGTCGCGCATGACGACGATCTGGTCGGCCATGGTCATCGCCTCGATCTGATCGTGGGTGACGTAGACGGAAGTGGTCTTCAGACGCTGATGCAATTCCTTGATCTCGGTGCGCATCTGTACGCGCAGCTTGGCGTCCAGGTTCGACAGCGGTTCATCGAAGAGGAACACTTGCGGATCGCGCACGATCGCACGGCCCATCGCTACACGCTGGCGCTGGCCGCCCGAGAGCTGGCGCGGATAGCGTTCCAGCAGTGCGGTCAGGCCGAGGATTTCGGCGGCCTTCTTGACCTGCTGCTGGATGAAGGACTTGTCTTTCTTGGCCAGCATCAGCGAGAACGCCATGTTGTCGTTGACCGTCATGTGCGGGTACAAGGCGTAGTTCTGGAACACCATCGCAATGTCGCGGTCCTTGGGCTGGACGTTGTTGACGACGGTGCCGCCGATGGAGATTTCGCCTTCGGTGATTTCTTCCAGGCCTGCGAGCATGCGCAACAGCGTCGACTTGCCGCAGCCTGAAGGGCCGACGAGAACTGCGAACTCGCCGTCGGCGATGTCGATGTCGACACCGCGAATAACCTGGGTGCTGCCGAATTGCTTCTTGATGCCGCGAATCTGTACTGATGCCATGCCTTGCTCCTCGTCTATATCCTCGTTTTTGTGTCTGCGATAAACCCCTTCTTGGAGGGCTACGCACATTTAATTCTGATACTGCGCCGCTTGGTTTTTATTGGTTTTCGGCGGTACTGAGAGATACAAAAATGACAGCCGCTATCACTACGTCGGTAACGCCATGACAGTGGACATAGTTACATCGTCGTTTTCGTACCTCTCTGTTTGCTCGGGGCTGCTGCTTTGCTGCGGATTGCTGCGAGTGCCGTGCTGCGCTTGCCTCAGTTACTGCTGCTGTTGCTGCTGTTGCTGCCTTTACCGATGCAGCCGGCTCTCTTGCGGTTCTTGTCTCTGCTTTTTTATTTCTTCCGGCCTTCCACCACCACATACGACGGGCGTCCATTGCGGTCCCAATCGATCAGATTCTGCGCCGCTTTGCGACGCAGTTCCTTGGCGGCGACTTCGGAATAGAAGGCGGCGTGCGGCGACAATAGCACACGTTTGTGCTGGACAATAGCGGAACTTGTCTCCGGAGGTTCGACCGGCAGGACATCCAGTGCAGCACCCTTCAGATTGGTGTCGAGTGCCTTCAGCAGGTCGTCGATATTGACCAGGCCGCCACGCGCCGAATTGACCAGGAAACTGTCTGGTTGCATCAATTTCAATACCGAGGCGTTGATCATGCCGCGGGTTTCGTCGTTGAGCGGCGTATGCAGCGACACCACGTGCGCCTGTTTGAACAATTCTTCCTTGCCGACCCGTTCCACGTAGGCCGGGAAATCGCCGTCGATGATGTGCGGATCGTACGCGATCACGCGCTTGAACAGGTTGCGGCTGATGTGCGCCATGCGCTTGCCGATGCGGCCGAGGCCAACGAGGCCGATGGTCATTTCGGAACAGCGCTGGATCTTGCCTGCGGTGGTGTAATGCCACTGGCCGGACTTGACGTCGCGATCGTAGCCGGTGATGTTGCGGATCAGATCGAGCGCCATCGCCAGTGCATGCGTGGAGACTTCGCCGACGCCATAGTCGGGCGAGTTGCCGACCCAGACGCCGTGTTTGGCGGCGTCGTCGGTGTTGATGGTGTCGAAGCCGGCGCCGTAGCGGCTGGCGATACGGATTTCAGGGCGGGCGGCGAACACCTTGGCGTTGACCGGCGCGTATTGCACCAGCAAACCTTCACAGCCTTCTGCAGCCTTGATGACGTCGTCTTCGGTACGGCATTGCGCCGTCACCACTTCCACGCCTGCATCGCGATACAGCGCCAGCTCAAGATCAACGTCGGGAAAATCGTAATCGGTAATCAATACTTTCATTGCTTCATGTCTCCATATGTCGCAGTCAAAACAGGCGGAAGTTCATTTTTCGGTCTTCGCTCCCTGAGGGGAGCGCGCCTGAATCTTCCACCGGCTTGTTTGTTGAAAAATCAATTCGGATTCTTGCCTGTGCCGTCAGTGGTTGTCCTTTGGAATGCCGGAGCCGCTCTTGCCGACCAGGAAGTCGAGATCGGCGCCAAGATTGGCCTGCTGCACGTGATCCACATACAGCTTGACCCAGCCGCGGTCGGCGGGTGCCTTCGGCGCCTGCCATGCGGCGCGGCGGCGCGCCAGTTCTTCGTCGCTGACGTGCAGGTGCAGCTTGCGCGCCTCGACGTCGAGCTCGACCAGATCGCCGTCCTGCACCAGCGCCAGCGGACCGCCGGCGGCGGCTTCGGGCGTCACGTGCAATACCACGGTGCCGTAGGCGGTGCCGCTCATGCGCGCGTCGGACACGCGCACCATGTCGGTGATGCCCTTGCGCAGCACCTTCGGCGGCAACGGCATGTTGCCTGCTTCGCCCATGCCGGGATAACCCTTGGGACCGCAATTCTTGAGCACCAGCACGCAGTTCTCGTCGACGTCCAGGTTCTCGTCGTCGATGCGTTTGTGCAGGTCGTCGCTGTTCTCGAACACCACGGCGCGGCCGGTGTGTTTCAGTAGCGCCGGCGTTGCTGCCGACGGTTTGATCACCGCACCGTCCGGGCACAGGTTGCCGTGCAGGATGGCGATTCCCGCCGCCGCTTTGAACGGCGTGTCGAACGCGTGGATGACATCGCGATTCCAGTTCGGCGCATCCTTGCAGTTGTCCCACAAGGTCTGGCCGTTGGCCGACAGCGCGCTCTTGTCGATGACGCTCTCGAGTTCGCGGATCACCGACGGCAAGCCGCCGGCGTAGTAGAAATCTTCCATCAGGTATTTGCCCGACGGCTGCAGGTTGACCAGGCAAGGCAGCTGCTGGCCGATCTTGTCCCACTCTTCCAGCTTCAGGTCAACGCCGATGCGGCCGGCGATCGCCAGCAAGTGGATCACGGCGTTGGTCGAACCGCCGATGCCGGCGTTGACGCGGATGGCATTTTCGAACGCGGCCTTGGTCAGGATCTTGGACATGATCAGGTCTTCCTTGACCATCTCGACGATGCGGCGACCTGAGTTGCGCGCCAGCACGTTGCGGCGCGCATCGACGGCGGGGATGGCGGCATTTCCCGGCAAGCTCATGCCCAGCGCTTCCACCATGCTGGCCATGGTCGAGGCCGTGCCCATGGTCATGCAGTGGCCGTGCGAACGGTGCATGCAGCTTTCCGCTTCAAAGAATTCTTCCTGCGACATGTGACCGCCGCGCACTTCTTCCGACATTTGCCACACGCCGGTGCCGGAGCCGAGTTCGCCGCCGCGGTATTTCCCCGACAGCATCGGGCCGCCGGAGATGCCGATGGTCGGCAGGTCGACCGACGACGCGCCCATCAACAGCGCAGGCGTGGTCTTGTCGCAGCCCATCAGCAGCACCACGCCGTCGAGCGGGTTGGCGCGGATGGATTCTTCGACGTCCATGCTGGCGAGATTGCGGAACAGCATCGCGGTCGGGCGCATCAGTGTTTCGCCGAGCGACATCACCGGGAACTCCAGCGGGAAACCGCCGGCTTCCCAGATGCCGATCTTGACCTGTTCGGCCAGCGCGCGGAAGTGCGAATTGCAGGGCGTCAGTTCAGAGTAGGTGTTGCAGATGCCGATCACCGGACGGCCGTCGAACTGGTCGTGCGGGATGCCGCGGTTTTTCACCCAGGAACGGTAGATGAAGCCGTCGCGGTCTTGCCGGCCGAACCATGCCTGGCTGCGGCGCGTGAATTTCTTGGTATCGCTCATGTTCTTTCCTTTTTCCTTGTGGCCCGTAACCGGAGTCGGCAAAGGGCCATGAATGCTGTCTGTATCGGATGGCTGCAGGAAGGATCAGTGGCGAATATTGCCTTGGTCGAAAAAATAGCGGGAGAAATCCATCAGGTGATACGCCAGCATGGCGTCGCCATTGCCGGCGTGGCCGAGGTGGCAAAGATAGCGCGAGGCCGACGCGGCGCAGGCGCCGGATTCTGCACGCGCAGAAACGGGAAAGGACGCCCTGGCCAGGCTGCGCAGGCGCAGCCGTGAAGCGATGGAAGTATTCCCCCGGTTAGCTAATATCTTCAATGCCTGTCTCCAGTGCTGCGGTATGGTCCGCGGGCAGTTTCTGCTCTTGTATTTTTTATGCGTGCAGATCGGTGTTGAGAATCTTGCTCGGCAACGATCTGCTTCGTCAGGATGCCAGCGAGTCTATTTCAGCATTCGGACTTTGGTCAAGTGGTAATACCAGATTTGTCATACATCTTTTTGACAGCCTGCCGCTCGTGCTTCCTGTGCGCTCTATGATGCCCAATGGTGCGTTGCGGCGTAGATGAATTATTTTCGTGCATGCTTTTCGTCCTTGACAGTGCCGGGGTGATATGAAATTCTTTTCTCGTTCTGGTAAGACCACATGACCGCTTGACAAGATTTTGTCAGGAAATAAAAGCAAACAAAAAATAAAGAAAATACCGGCACAGAAAGAGATAAGCCGGGAACAGGCAAGAACAAGCCGACACAGATCGTGCTGCGTGGTTCATCGACGGATGGCAATGCATCCGTACGCGACAGGCGAAACCGCCTGTTTTCACCATCAAAAGGAGGAGAGACAATGATCGGAATGCGTAGAAATCTATTGAAGACGGTAGTCGCCGCAGCCGCGGTTTTGACCTTTGGTGCTGCACATGCAGCATGGCCGGATCGGCCGGTGACGCTGATCGTGCCGTGGGGCGCAGGCGGCGGCACCGACGCTACTGCACGCATCATCGGCGCGCTGCTGGAAAAAGAACTGGGCCAGCCGGTCAACGTCGTCAATCGCACCGGTGGCAACGGCGTGGTGGGGCACCAGGCCATTTCGGGCGCAGCTCCGGACGGCTATACCATCGGCCTGGCCACGGTGGAGATCGCCATGATGCATCACCAGGGACTGACCCAGCTGAGCTACAAGAATTACACGCCGATCGCACTCATGAATTTCGATCCGGCCGCGCTCACCGTCAGCGCCGAATCTCCGTATAAAACCTTCGACGACCTGCTCAAGGCGGTCAAGGCCAACCCCGGCAAGCTCAAGGCCTCCGGCACCGGACAAGGCGGCATCTGGCATCTCGGCCTGGCCGGCATGCTGGGCGACCTCAAGCTGGAGCCGACCGCAGTGCGTTTCGTACCATCCAACGGCGCTGCGCCGGCGATGGTTGATCTGGCCGCGGGCGGTGTCGACATTGTCGCCGCGTCGTTGCCGGAAGCACGCTCGTTGATCGACGCCGGCAAAGCGCGTCCGCTGGTGATCATGGCCAACGCGCCGGCCGCGCTGTATCCAAAAGTGCCGACGCTCAAGAGCCTGACCGGAAGCAACTGGACCATCGGCGCCTGGCGCGGCATCGTTGCGCCCAAGAACCTGCCTGCCGACATCCAGACCAAGCTGGCAGGACATCTGCAGAAAATCTACAACAGCAAGGAGTACAAGGACTTCATGGGTGGACGCGGCTTCGGCACGATGTATGCCGACTCGGCCGAGTTCGGCAAGTTCATGGAGAAGAGCGACGGCGACATGGGGCAGATCCTGAAGACCCTGGGCATGGCGAAGTAGCCAGGCAGCGGACGGTCTTCGGTGATCGTCCGCGTGCATTTGCTTTTCCTCGCGGTTTCGCATCGCGTCACATGGCATCGTGACGTGCATGAGAAACCATGGTCGAACCTGCCGCTCCTCCGAACTCCGCTGCCATGAAAATCAACGATACCGTTTCCGGAATCCTGCTGGCGATATTCGCCGGCGTGATTTACGTCTACTCGGCAAACCTGCCCACCATGGCCCAACAGATCGGGCCGGGCCTGTTTCCTCAATTGCTGGCCGGCGCCTTCCTGATCTGCGCGATCCTGCTCATGATCAAGGGCGTGCGCGAAAGGCGCGCTTCCGGCGAAAGCTGGATCAGCTTGCCCGAATGGGCCGGCGAGCGGCACGCCGTTTTCGCTTATGCGCTGGTGCTGTTGTCGCTGGTGTTTTACATCTATGCGTCCGAACCCCTTGGTTTCCTGCCGACGGCAGTCATCCTCCTGCTGTCCCTGTTCATGACCTTCGGCGCACGCCTGGCGGTCGCGCTGCCGGTCGCACTCGGCAGTGCGCTGGGCATTCACTACATCTTCTACAAACTTCTGAAAGTCCCGCTGCCTTGGGGTCTTCTCAAGTCTGTGGCCTGGTAAAGGATCGATCATGCTTGCCAATATCTATGCCGCCTTTGGGCTGGTGTTCGACCCGTATGTTCTGGCGGTCATTTTCGGTTCATCCATGTTTGGATTGTTCATGGGCGCCATTCCCGGCCTGAGCGCCACCATGGCAGTGGCGCTGCTGGTTCCGGTGACTTTCTTCATGCCCCCGGTGCCTGCGGTGGCCGCGATGGTGTCGGCCACGGCGATGGCGATTTTTTCGGGAGACATCCCCGGCTGCCTGTTGCGCATTCCGGGTACGCCCTCATCGGCGGCCTATACCGATGAAGCCTACGCCATGACGAAAAAAGGACAGGGGGAAATCGCGCTCGGCGCCAGCCTGGTGTTTTCGGCGGTGGGCGGCCTGTTCGGTACGTTCGTGCTGATCCTGGCGGCGCCGGCGCTGGCGGAACTGGCGCTGAAGTTCTCCTCGTTCGAATACTTCTGGCTGGTTCTGATGGGCCTGACCTGCGCGATCTTCATCGCCTCCGACAATCCGCTCAAGGGTTTCGTCTCGCTGTTCATCGGCATGTTCATCGCATCCGTCGGCATGGGCAATCCGGCCGGCGTGCCGCGCTTCACGTTCGACAATCCCGACCTGCTGAGCGGCGTGTCGCTGGTGCCGCTGATGGTGGGCATGTTCGCGATGTCCGAAGTGCTGCGCTATGCCGTTTCCAAAGACCGGGCGATGACCATTCCGGACGGCAAGGTCGGTAACGTCTTCAAGGGCATGTGGGCATTGACCGTGAAATATCCGAAGTCGATCCTGCGCGGCAGTGTGCTCGGCACGCTGGTCGGGATCCTGCCGGGAGCGGGCGCCGACATCGCGGCCTGGATGTCGTACGCGATGAGCAAGAAAATGTCCAAGGAGCCGGAAAAATTCGGCACCGGCCATCCCGAAGGCATCGTCGAGTCGGGTGCCGCCAACAACTCTGCGCTGGCCGGTGCGTGGATTCCGGCGCTGGTATTCGGCATTCCGGGTGACTCGATCACCGCCATCGTCATCGGCGTGCTGTACATGAAAAATCTGAGCCCCGGTCCGATGATCTTCGTCGAAAATCCGGTCTCGATGTACGCGATCTTCATCGTCTTCATCCTCGCCAATTTGCTGATGCTGCCGCTGGGCTACTGGTGCATCAAGGTCTCCAAGCGCATACTCGGGGTTCCGCGCAATCTGCTGATGCCGCTGATCCTGCTGTTCTGCATCGTTGGTTCGTATGCCACCAACAACAGCGTGTCCGACGTCGGCATCATGCTGGTGTTCGGCCTGTTGGCCTACCTGATGGAAGAGAACGGATTTCCGGTCGCGCCGGCGGTGCTCGGCGTGGTGCTGGGCGGGATGCTGGAAGAACATTTCGTCACCTCGATGATCAAGGCCGATGGCGAGTTCCTGGCCTTCTTCAGCCGGCCGATCGCCGGCACCCTGGGCGTGGTGACGATATTGCTATGGCTGTTGCCGCTGGTCATGCGCGGTTTGCGCAAGAAACCGGCGATCGCCTGAGATTTTCATAACGAAAGGATGGTTTGCAACATGGCTGCACCCGAACGTTTTTCCGCCGTCGAACTCAAGCAGTTCTCCACACAACTGTTGCAAAAGGCCGGTCTGCCGCTGGAGCCTGCGGCTTCGGTGGCGAGTACGCTGGTTGATGGCGACCTGCTCGGTCACGATACGCACGGCCTGGCATTGCTGGCGCCATATGTGAAGGAAATCGAGAAGGGCGCAATGACCACCTCGGGCGAACCCGAGGTGGTCTCGGACCGTCCCGCCGCGCTGGTGTGGGACGGTCGTCGCCTGCCCGGACCGTGGCTGGTGCACAAGGGCATCGACGCCCTGATTCCGCGTGCGCGCGAACTCGGCACGGCGTCGCTGGCGATTCATCACAGCCATCACATCGCCTGCCTCGCGGCATACCTGTTGCGGGCGACGGAAGAAGGTTTCCTGATGGTGCTGTCGAGTTCCGATCCGGCGGTGCACAGCGTGGCGCCGTTCGGCGGCACGCGTGCGGTGTTCACGCCGAATCCGATCGCCGCCGGCATCCCGACGTCCGGCACGCCGTTCCTGGTCGATATTTCGGCGTCGATCACCACCAACGGCATGAGCAATCGCCTGCACAAAGCCGGCCTGCAATTTGAAGAAGAATGGCTGCTCGATGCGCAAGGCAATGCCAGCCGCGATCCGGCCGTGTTCGCCGCCGATCCGCCGGGCACGATTTTGCCGCTGGGCGGTTTGTCGGCCGGCCACAAGGGGTTCGGCCTCGCGGTGCTGATCGAGGCGCTGACCGGCGGCCTGTCCGGCTTCGGCCGCGCCGATCCGCCTGCCGGTTGGGGCGCCACCGTGTTCATGAGTCTGTACGACCCGGCGGCGTTCGGCGGCGAGGCGGCGTTCAAGCGCCAGATGGATTACATCGCGGAAGCTTGCCGCAGCAATCCGCCGCGTCCCGGCGTGGAAAAGGTGCGCATGCCGGGCGACCGTGGCATGGCGCGCCGCGCGCAGCAGCTGGAGCAGGGCGTGGCATTGCATCCGACGATTGCGCCGGCCTTGCGCGAGGCTGCGCAGCAATATGGTCTGAGTTTCCCGGCAGTGCTGGACTGATTGCGCATCATCGTCCGCCGCCGTACTGGCGGCGGACGGCAAGCAGATCATTCGCTTGCGGTGAGATACAATCCGGCGCCAAGATTAAGAATTTTTCATCGGACCTCTTTTATGCCTATTGAAGCGATCGAACCGCAACGACTGTATCGCCAGATCAGCGACCAGCTGCGCAAGCTGATTCTCGACGGCGAATTTCCGGTCGGTTCGCGCTTGCCGTCGGAGCGCGACCTGTCGGTGCAACTGGGCGTGAGCCGTCCGTCGCTGCGAGAAGCCCTGATCGCGCTGGAAGTCGAAGGCTACATCGAAGTCCACATGGGGTCCGGCATCTACGTCTGCCCGCCGTCGCCGGTGCCGGAAGGCGAGATCGATCTGTCCACGCAAGAAGGGCCGCTGGAGCTCATTCGCGCGCGCGCCATGCTGGAAGGCGAAGTCGCCTATGCCGCCGCCAAGAACGGCAAGAAGGCGCAGATCGACGCGATCGAAGAAGCGTTCCAACAAATGATAGAAAACACCAGCGCCGGCTCCAATCCATTGGAGGCCGATCGCCTGTTCCACATTCGTGTGGCCGAAGCGACCGGCAACAGCGTGCTGGTCGGACTGGTGACGCAATTGTTCGACGCTCGCCTGGGGCCGCTGTTCGATCGCTTGCATAGCCATTTCGACACGATCGAGGTGTGGAACGACGCGATCGACGAGCATTCGCGCGTGATGAAAGCACTGCGCGCCCGCGATCCGGAAATGGCGCGGCAAGCGATGCGGCGTCACATGGATATTGCGTTCAAGCGCTACAGCGCCAGCCTGGTGGGGCAGGGTGTACAGGGTGGGAATGCCGCAGAGATCAAGAAAAAGAAAGCCGGGCCGGTAAAGGAAATCAAGGCAGCCAAGCCCGCAGTGAAGAAAGCTCCGGTCAAGGCCGCCACGGTCAAACGCGTAGCCAAACCGGTTGCCGTAAAGAAGACGCCCGCGCCGAAAGTCGCCGTCAAGCGTGCGCCGGTTGCAGTCCTGTCCCCGGCCAAACGCCGCAGCGCTCGCGCCTGAACGCTATCCCAGCTTGCCGGCGTTGCGGTCCCAGTTGCGGCCGTCGAAGTCGACAAAACTCAGCCTGTCGTCGGACAGGTTGAAGTCGTCCAGGCAGCGTACATTGATGGTGTAGAGTTCCGGCGCGGCGCGTGGACGCGTGAAGACGTGCACGCCGCGGTGCGGACAGAAGTGGTGTTTCGCCGCCATGGTGCCGAACTGGTAAGTCGCCAATACCCCGGCGCCAGAAATCAAGCGGAAATTCTCAGGCTGCACGCGATGGTGCAAAAATCCCTTCTTGGTACAGATCGAGCAATTGCAGACGGTGATGCGTTCTATCGTCACATCGGCTTCGAAGCGGACCTGGCCGCAATGGCAACTGCCCTTGTGATGATCCATGTGCCTCGTCTCCGCCGCTGTTGGCTGCGCCACGGTCAATTGAAATAGGCTCTGGCCATTTCAAAGCGCGGCGCGAAATAAGGATTGTCCATCCGCGAAATATGCACCTTGCCGTTGCCCGACGGCGCATGCACGAAACGTCCGTCGCCGATGTAGATGCCGACATGCGAGAACGGCCGGTTGAGGGTATTGAAAAACACCAGGTCGCCCGGACGCAGATTGGTTTTGTCGATCTGGCGTCCCTGGCGCGCCATGTCGGCGGCGCTGCCGGACAGCCTGAGGCCGGCAGCGCGGTTGAAGATGTACGACACCATGCCGCTGCAATCGAAACCGGCTTCCGGATTCTTGCCGCCGAAACGGTAGCCGGTGCCGATCATATCCAGCGCAAAAATCGCGACCTCGCTGCCGTGCTCGGTGGCGGCGTCCGAGCGGACGTCGGTCGGCGCCGGTGTCGATGTTTCAGGAGCACGCATCGGCGCGCTGCCGCAGGCCGTCAGCAAGACGGCGATGCAGCAGGCGGCGAGCGCATGCAATTGCTTCGGTGGGAACAGGCTACGCATGGCTGCCGGCCCCGGATCAGTGACCCAGTTTCACCAGTACGCTTTCCAGCATGGTCAGCATCTGGTCGATCTCGTCCTTGGTCACGTTCAACGACGGCATGAAGCGGATCAGGTTCGGACGCGGCGAATTGAGCAGCAGGCCGACCGGGTTCAGGTCGCGCGCGGCTTCAACGATTTGCGGACCGATGTCCTTGCCCAGTTTCAGCGCGCGCAGCAAGCCTTCGCCGCGCTCGCCTTCAAAGCCGTGCTTGTCCGACAGCTTGATCAGTTCTGCGCTGAGATACGCGCCGGTGGCCTTGACCGTCGGCAGGAAATCCGGCTTCAGCAATTCCTTCAGTACGGCAGCGCCGACGGCGGTCATCAGCGGATTGCCGTTGTAGGTGCCGCCTTGTTCGCCGGCTTCGAAGCAGGCGATTTCTTCTCGGGCGAGCAGGGCCGCCAGCGGCACGCCGCCGCCGATGCCCTTGCCCAGCGTCATGATGTCCGGTTCAATGTCCGACAATTGATAGCCGAACAATTCGCCGGTGCGGCCGACGCCGGTCTGCACTTCATCGACGATGAGCAGCAGGTTGGCGTTCTTGGTCAGGCGGCGCAGGCCTTGCATGAATTCGCGGGTGGCGGGAATCACGCCGCCTTCGCCTTGCACCGGCTCCAGCATGACGGCGACGGTCTTCTTGCTGATCAGGCGCTCGACGCTGGCGAGGTCGTTCAGTTCCGCCTTCTGGAAGCCCGGCACTTGCGGCGCGAACATGGTGTCCCAGCCCGGCTTGCCGCTGGCCGACATGGTTGCGATGGTGCGGCCGTGGAAGCTGTGATTGAAGGTGATGATTTCAAAACGGTCTTCACCGGCGCTGTTCTTGTTGAGCTTGCCCCATTTGCGCGCCAGCTTGAAAGCGCCTTCATTGGCTTCGGCGCCGCTGTTGGTGAAGAACACGCGATCGAAGACGGAGTTCTCGGTCAGCAGGTTGGCCAGCTCGATCGACGGCGCATTGTAGAAAGCCGGCGACGGATTGATCAGTTTCTTGCCCTGTGCGACCAGTGCATCGGAGATGCATTGCGGCGCGTGACCCAGCGCGTTGACGGCCCAGCCTTGCAGATAGTCGAGGTATCGCTTGCCGGTGTGATCGGTCATCCACATGCCGCTGCCTTCGGTAAAAACGATTTCAGGGCGGTTAGTGACATACATCAGCTTGTTGATGGCGAACTCGTTGAATTCCATTGAATGACTCCTGCTAAGGATGTGTAAAAAATGTGAAAGGCGGCGGTAACCGAACTGTAATAAAAACGCGGACACGAAAAAAACGATAAAAAAAAGCCACAGGGATTGCCTGTGGCTTCGTGACCAGAATCAACTCACGCGCACGGCAAACCTCGTTGAGGTTGGCTGCGGCGTCGCAAGGAAATGATGGTAGCGTTCATGCGGTCAATATTAGGACGTTTTGCGCGATGCGTCAAAACTAATTTGGTGCAAATTGCCGCTGATTTTCAGAACGCTCACCTCTTTGCAACAGGCAGCCGCATGCGGCGGCGGCATCAACCTGCACCGATTTACTGCACCGTCGCCAGATCCGCCGCCGAGGTGAACGAGTCGGCGTAAAACTCATCTTCCGGCAAGCCGCACTTCGCGACGAAATCGCGCTGCGCCGATTCCACCACGATCGGCGCGCCGCAGGCATACACCTGATAGCCCGACAGATCCGGCTGGTCGTCGATGACGGCCTGGTGGACGAAGCCGGTGCGGCCGCTCCAGTGGTCTTCCGGCTGGGCGTTCGAGATCACCGGCACATATTTGAAATTCGGCAGGCTCTGCGCCCAGGTCTTGCACAGTTCGTCCATATACAAGTCCTGCGGCCGGCGGCCGCCCCAATACAGCGTGACCGGGCGCGCCGACTGGGCGTGCTCGAGCTGCTCGACGATCGCCTTGATCGGCGCGAAGCCGGTGCCCGAGGCCAGCAGCACGATGGGCTTGTCGGAGTCTTCACGCAGGAAGAAGGTTCCCAGCGGGCCTTCGAAGCGCAGGATGTCGCGCTCCTTGAGCGTGGAGAAAACCTGGTCGGTGAACAGGCCGCCCGGCATGTGGCGGATGTGCAGCGTCAGGTGCTCGTCCTTGTGCGGTGCATTGGCCATGCTGTAGCTGCGGCGCTTGCCGTCGCGCAGCATGAACTCGACGTACTGGCCGGCCTTGTATTGCAGGCGATCGTTGGCCGGCAATTGCAGCGACAGGATGATGACGTCGTCGGCGACCTTGTCCAGTTTGGCGACGCGCACCGGCATTTTCTTGACCGGGAAATCGCCGATGCCGGCCACTTCGCGCGCTTCGATGATCACGTCCGAGTTCGGCCGGGCGCAGCAGAACAGCGAAAAACCCAGGCTCTCGTCCTGCGCCGACAGGGCGCGCTCCTGATGCGGACCGTGGGTCACGCTGCCTTCGACCAGCTTGCCCTTGCAGGAGCTGCACGCGCCGTTCTTGCAGCCGTAAGGCAGGCCGACGCCGGCACGGATTGCGGCGGTGAGGATGGTTTCGCCTTCGTCACAGGTAAACTGATGGCCGCTGGGCTGAACGGTAACTTGAAAACTCATACAATCCTGACAATGAATAATGGTAAAAAAATCGGCAAACCGCGTCTGTTGATGCTCGGCTGCGGCGACGTCGGCATGCGCATGCTGCCGCTGGTGCGCGCGCGTTTTCGCGTGATCGTGGTGACCAGCAAGCCCGAGCGTTGCGCTGAATTGCGCGCCGCCGGGGCGATTCCGCTGGTCGCCGACCTTGACCGGCCAGCTACCCTGGCCCGGCTGGCGCGCCTGGCGCAAGTGATCGTGCATCTTGCTCCGCCGCAATCTTCTGGTGAAACGGACCGCCGCACCCGCAATTTGGCCGCCATTTTACCCGACCGCGCCAATCTGGTTTACATCAGCACCACCGGCGTCTACGGCGATTGCGGCGGCGCCAGTTTCGACGAGACGCGACCGGTCCGGCCGGCCAATCCGCGCGCGCGTCGCCGCGTCGACGCCGAGCAGGTATTGCGGGCCTGGGCGCGCCGCTCCGGCAGCCGCCTGGCGATCCTGCGCGTGCCGGGCATTTACGCGCGGGACCGCCTGCCGCTGGAGCGTTTGCAGAAGGGCACCCCGGCCTTGAGCGCCGCGGACGACGTCTACACCAACCATATCCACGCCGACGACCTCGCGGCGATTGCAGTGCGCGCCCTCGATCGGGCGCGGCCGCTGCGGGTGTATCACGCAGTCGACGATTCGGACATGAAGATGGGTGACTACTTCGACGCCGTGGCGCGCTGCTTCGGCTTGCCGCCGCCGCCGCGCCTGCCGCGCACGGAGCTGCAGCAGCAGGTCACGCCGATGATGCTGTCCTTCATGTCGGAGTCGCGCCGGCTGCGCAATGACCGGCTGCGCAACGAGCTCGGTGTGCGCCTGCGTTATCCGCACGTGGGAGCGTTGCTGGAAACATTGCCATAAAAGAAATGTTTCCGCGAAATGGCTATGCTTATTTGTTTTTCGTATAAGCATACGTCTTTTAAATTGTTGTCCGGCAAGCACGATGCCGGTACAGTCGCACCCTATCGTCTGAAAGTCCGTGCAAAGTTGTCTTTGATGCAACCAGGGCGGCCTACGGTCACGCACTCACGCACTCACGCAGTTACTCCGCATCGCATTCATGAAGCTATCTTTCAAAAACATACAAAAGAGTTTTTCCGGCCTGCACGTCATCGACGATTTCAGCCGCGACATCGGGCAGGGCGAACTGGTCGCGCTGGTCGGTCCGTCCGGTTGCGGCAAGTCGACGCTGCTGCATATTGCCGCCGGACTGGAAACACCGACCTCCGGCTCCATCCTGGCCGACGGCCAGCCGGTTACCGGCCCGCATCCGGAACGCACGCTGATGTTCCAGGAAAACGCGCTGTATCCGTGGCTGACACTGGAGCAGAACGTCGCGCTGGCGCTGGAATTCCAGAAGGTCGACAAGAAGTCCGCCGCCGCCCAGGCGCGCGCATGGCTGGCCAAGGTCAACTTGTCGGGCTTCGAAACTTATTATCCGCACCAGGTTTCGGGCGGCATGCGCCAGCGTGCCGCACTGGCGCGCGCCTTCATCTCGCAGCCGAAGGCACTGCTGCTGGATGAACCGTTCGGCGCGCTCGACGCCCTGACGCGCATGACCTTGCAAGATGCACTGCGCACCCTGATCCGTTCGGAAGTGCAGGGCAAGGCGCCGACCGTATTGCTGGTCACGCACGATGTCGACGAAGCGCTGTTCCTGGCCGACCGCATCCTGGTTTTCAGCGCCCGTCCGGCCACCGTGCTCAAGGAATTCAATCTGGTGCATCACGAAAAGACACATGATCTGTCGGAGTTCTCGGCGATCCGTCGCGAAATTCTCTGTCTGCTCGGCATCCATGCCGAACAGGACGAGTTTGCCAAAACAATAGAAGGGGTTGGGATATGAAATCGACATTCAAACGTTTGCTGGTTCCGGCATTGGCCGCGCTGGTGTTTTCCGCACCGGCCATGGCGCTCGAAAAATTCAAGATCGGCTATCTGCGCGTGATGGACGATGCGCAGGCGATGGCTGCCTATGAAGCCGGCCTGTACAAGAAGTACGGCCTCGACGTCGAACTGATCGAATTCAAATCCGGCACCGACCTGATCAAGGCCATCGTCGGCGGCCAGCTCGACAGCGGCGTGTTCGGTTTCACCAATGCAGTGGCCTGGGCGTCCAAGGGCGCCGATCTCAAAGTGGTCAGCGGTGCACAACTCGGCTACCACGCGATCGTGGCGCGTGAAGATGCCCACATCAACAAGGTTGCCGACCTCAAAGGCAAGACCCTGGCTTCGCAAGCCGAAGGCAGCACCGCCGACGTGGTGCTCAAGGGCGTGGTGTTCCGCGATGCCGGCCTCAAGGCCGACGACGTCAACGTGCTCGGCGTGAGCCCGCAAGTGGCGGTGCAGTCGCTGGTCGGCAAGCGCGTCGACGCGGCGTTCCTGTTCGAACCGCAGGCGCGCATCGCGCAGCTCATCGCGCCGGTCAAGCAAGTCTATGAAATCGGCGAAGTCTGGCCTTTCCCCTGCATGGTCGTGATCACTTCCGGCGAAACCCTGAAGAACCGCCGCGCCGCCGTGTGGAGGTCGCTCGATGCGCAACGCGATGCAATCGAACTGCTCAAGAAGAAGCCTGCCGAAGCGGCCAAGCTGATCGCCGGCTACTTCATCGCCGAGCCGACGCTGAAGACCCTGAAGCATGGTGAAATGCTGCGCGAAGACGTAATCCGCGACGCCATCAAGAGCCAGACCTTCAACGCCAAGCTGAACGACAAGGAGCAGAACCGCATGCAGGAAATCGCCGATATCCTGCAAGCCCAGGGTTCGCTGAAGACCAAGGACGGCAAGCCGTTTGAAGTGCGCAGCATAGTAGACCTCTCCTGGCAAAAAGACAGAAAATTGTAATCCGGCGTAAAGCTACTGCGCCTTCCGATTTTGCGTCTGCGATGCTCACCGTACAGTCGTACGGCTGCGCTTCTCGACGCAAACTCGAAACGCTCGCTACGCTTTTCACCGCATTACGATGCGTCTGTGGGACATCATTTTTTCGGCCGGCAATTTTGTCGGCCATTGCATTTCTACCCAGTTTTACTCAGTTCCAATTTATGAGCTCTCAGCGTCGCGTTACCGGTTATCGTAAAAAACTCGCCATGGTGTTGGCGATCCTCTTCATTTTGTTGATGTGGCAGATCGCCGCGTGGTCTCTGCCGGACTTCCTGATGCCGGGCGTGCCGACCGTGTTGGCGCGGCTCTGGAATGAAGTGCAGACGCCCGCTTTCCGGGTCGCGCTGTGGGGCAGCCTGACGCGCCTGGGCGGCGGTTACGGTGCGGCGCTGCTGTTCGGGATCGGCTTCGGCCTGATCGGCGCGGTGCTGTTCTTCTTCCGCGAAGTACTCAAGTCGGCCATCATCATCTTGCAGTCGATTCCTTCGATCGCGTGGGTGCCGCTGTTCCTGATCCTGATGGGTTTCGGCAATTTGCCGATTATCGTCGTCGTCGCGATTGCCGCGTTTTTCCCGGCGGCGCTGTCGGTGATGAACGCCACCGAAAGCGTGCAGCAAGTGCACGTCTCGGCTGCGCGCGTCATGGGTGCTTCGCGCCTTGGCATGCTGCGCCGCGTGTACCTGCCGGCCGTCATGCCTGAACTGATCACCGGCGCGCAACTGGCCTTCGGCAACGCCTGGCGCGCGCTGATTTCGGCCGAGATGCTGATCGGCTTCGGCAAGGGCCTGGGCCGCACGCTGGCATACTCCGGCGAGACCGCCGATATGGTCGGCGTGATGACCAACATCCTGACGATCGCCATCCTCGCTGCGCTGATCGACCAGGTGATTCTTGAAAACCTCAAGCACCGCCTGCTGCGTTACCAATACGTCTGATCCGTATGACTACGCCGTCCGCTTTCTTGCATCGCCTGTCCGTGCTCTTGGTGGCGGCAGGCGTATCCGGCGGTGCGCAGGCCGGTGTGCTGGATGACGCGAAGGCGCGCGGCGCCTTGCGCGTGGGGCAGGACTACGTGCCGCCGGCTTATACGGCGGGCGCCAAGTTCCGTACGCCTGAAGGCGTCGACATGATCCTCGCCGAAGATATCGCCAAACGCCTGAACCTCAAGCTGGACAACGTGCCCAATGCCGGCAACGCCGGCGACGGCAAGGCGGCGCAAGCCCTCAAAGGCGCGCGAGCCGACATCGCTCTGGTGACCGTGGACGAGAACGCTGTGCGCATTGGCGCTGCTGCCGACGGCAGCGTATTGATCCCGACCGGCTACAGCGCCGGCGCGATGGCCATCATGCGCACCGATACCGATATCAGGAAGTGGGAACAGCTCAAGGGCCGCACCGTGTGCTTGTCCGAAGGAGGTTCTTACGTCGGCCGGATGGCTGCGCGCTACGGCGCCGTTGAAAAGGTGATGCGCGCGCCGGCCGATTCGCTGCTGGCGGTGCGTACCGGCCAGTGCGACGCCGCCGTGCACGACGACACCATGCTCAAGGAATTGCTCCGGCTGCCGGAGTGGAAAAAATTCTCTGCGCAATTGCCGCCGCAAAGCCGTTCGATGCTGATGATCAGGATCCCTGCCGCCGACAATGCGGCGATCGCCTATGCCAGGCAGACCGTAGCGGAATGGTCGCGCGGCGACTTCTGGCCAGCGCTCAAAAAGAAGTGGACCAACGCTGTGGCCTTCGAGGTATACCTCGATCAGAACGTACCGGATTGCCATTGAACGAAAAGCCTGCGATCTGCAGGCTTTTTTCATTGTTCTGACCCGTCCTGGAATAAGTTGACACTTTTTCGAAGAGAGGAAGGAGTGTCAGATGGAACAAGAGATACGTCGCAGCCAGCGTGATTACAGCCTGGCTTTTAAATTGAACGTTGTCGAGCAGGTAGAAAAAGGCGAGATGACGTACAAGCAGGCGCAAAAGCGGTACGGAATACAAGGCCGGTCGACAGTTTTG
>Ga0209147_100218_pt1 | contig 59672 bp, 61 predicted proteins | sample AraplaCol_mLB_r2_FD_184278 | JGI IMG/M metagenome (GOLD analysis project Ga0209147, IMG submission 184278) | Arabidopsis root microbial communities from North Carolina, USA - plate scrape CL_Col_mLB_r2 (SPAdes) (version 2) | ecosystem: Host-associated > Plants > Roots > Endosphere | place: USA...
CACGGGGGAATGGGTCAGATGCCGATGCAAGGAGGAATGCCGCCAATGCACGGGGGAATGGGTCAGATGCCGATGCAAGGAGGAATGCCGCCAATGCACGGGGGAATGGGTCAGATGCCGATGCAGGGAGGAATGCCGCCAATGCAAGGAGGAATGGGTCAAATGCCGATGCATGATTGCGGATGCCGCGATTTCTCAGCACCAGTTGGTCATCAGCAGCCTCATTCTTTAAATGAGTGGATGTTCATGCAGCAAACAAATCCACGTTCTTTTTAATAAACCCTTTACCCTAGATAAAAGGGATGTATTTTTGAATCTTTAGTATAAATATAGAATTTTATTAATTGAAACGTCATGAGAAAAAGAATAGTTCTTACTCTTTTTCCATGACATTCAATTTTTTGAAAATATTAATCACATCTTTTGGGTGTTTTCTTACATAAGAGAGTTTGGTAGAGTTTTTTAAGTATAAATACAGGGAAAAGAAGGCAAAAGCTCTATATTAAAGGGGAAAGGGTGTTTTTAGAATGATATTAGAAGTCACAGCTGCAACCTTACATGATGCTAAAGTTGCCCAGGAACATGGTGCCGATCGTATAAGCCTTGTAACTGGAATCGGTGAAGGCGGCTTAACCCCAAGCTACGGTTTGATGAAAAAAGTGAAAGAAACGATACATATCCCAATATTTGTGATGATTCGTCCACATAATCAATCTTTTCAATATGATGAAGATGATTTGCAAACAATGATTGAAGATATTCGCTATGCGAGAGAAATTGGCATTGATGGAATTGAAATTGGCTGTTTAACAGAAGACAAAATTATTGATGAGCAAGCTTTAAAGCGACTGCTGGATGCGGCAGGAGAAATGAATGTAACGTTCCACTTAGCATTTGATGAAATCAGTGATCAAGAAAAGGCGCTTGAAACGCTTTTAAGCTATAAGCAAATTCAGCGTGTCATGACTTCAGGAGCGGATAAAAGTGCACTAAACGGTATTCCTCATATTAAAAAACTGTTAAGAAGAATGAAAGATAAAGATATTATTTTAATCGGGACAAAAGGGCTGAAACCTGAAAATCTTCAAGCGTTCTTATCCGTTACTCCCGTGAAAGAAATTCGTATTGGTTCAGGAGTTCGAGTGAATTGTCAATATACGAAACCGCTTGACCCAAGGAGTGTAAAAGCTGCAAAAGAGACGATGAATAAACAAAAGTAACAGAAGTGCTACAAGAAATTGTAGCACTTTTTTATTTGAAATAAAAAAGGACTTATGACATAGTTTTCCCTAATTGGAAAACATCACAAACTCTATCAAACCCTTGATACGTATGAGAATGCTATATTTTTAAACGTCTGGAGTGGAATAGGAATAATTTCATATTTTCAGAATAATCATTGACAGTGATAATCATTATCATTTATTGTTGTAATTGTTAATGAAAATCATTATCAATTGAATAAACAGGAGGATATGATATGTCAACGTCAACGAAACAACTTACATCAAATGAAATGCTGCTTGCTATGCAAAATGAACGAGAATCTAATGCAAGATCTTATCCGAGACGCCTTCCTATTGCGATTAAGCAAGCAAAGGGCGCCGTGATCACGGATATGGATGGAAAAGAGTATATTGATTGTTTAGCCGGAGCCGGCACGCTTGCTCTAGGTCATAACCATCCCGTAGTTCATGAAGCAATTCAAGACGTTTTAGCAAAATCTATTCCTTTACATACATTAGATTTAACAACGCCTGTAAAAGAAGCTTTTGTTGATGAAGTATTCGCTAGTTTACCAGAAAACTTTGCAAATAAAGCGAAAATCCAGTTTTGCGGTCCAACTGGAGGAGACGCAATTGAAGCGGCTTTGAAGCTTGTAAAAACAGCAACAGGCAACCGAACGATTTTGTCTTTTCAAGGGGGATATCACGGCTCCACGCACGGAACGTTAAGCATCAGCGGTACAACGAGTCCCAAAAAGCACATTCATGCGCTAGTACCTGATACACATTTTTTACCTTATCCATATGAATACCGCTGCCCGTTTGGCGTAGGTTGTGAAGGTCACACGTACATTAGTACATATATTGAAAATATGCTGGATGACCCGGAAAGCGGAATTGTGACTCCAGCGGGTGTTGTGGTAGAAATTGTACAAGGAGAAGGAGGCTCTGTTCCAGCGCCGATTCCATGGTTAAAAGAGCTTCGCAGAATTACAAAAGAACGAAATATTCCGCTTATTGTCGATGAAGTTCAAACTGGAATCGGGCGAACAGGAAAGCTTTATGCATTCGAGCACGCTGATATTGAACCGGATGTATTAGTACTATCTAAAGCGATTGGAGGAAGCCTGCCTTTATCCGTTGTTCTATATGATAAAAAGCTTGATCAATGGGAAGCAGGTGCACATATCGGCACATTTAGAGGAAATCAGCTTGCGATGGCTACAGGACGAGCTACTCTGCAATTTATAAAACAAGAAAACTTACCTGCACATGCTCATGAGTTGGGAGCCTATATTCAAAGTCAGCTAAGACATATTCAAAAGCAAGTATTGTCGATTGGCGATGTACGCGGAAGAGGTTTGATGCTGGGCATTGAAATCATAGACGCAACAAAGCCGGCTAATAAAATCGGCAGTCATCCTGCAAACGGTGAGCTAGCTAAGCTGATTCAAAAAGAATGTTTTGACAGAGGCGTCATTTTAGAAGTCGGTGGAAGGCATGGTGCTGTTATTCGTTTGCTTCCTCCATTAATTTTAACGAAACAACAAACGGATGAAATATTGACGAGATTTGAAGAAGCGATAAAAGCAGCAGAAGAGAAGTGGGTGAATAAATAGAATGGCGCCGTTTGAAAAGTGGTTTTTATCATCATCAAAAGAAAGCCTCGAGAATTATGAAGCGATGATAGGCGGAATGACTGAGATGATTAAACGTCACTACTATGAATTAAAAATTCCCTACACTCACATTGATGTTAACGAGCTATCAAACTTAGTCAATCGGTCCGTCTATTTTAACGAGCATGAACAGCCGCTAGAAGATCTCTTTGATGACGTAAAAGCCTTAGTGATGAATCATTCGCTTCATATTTCGCATCCCGGGGCAATGGCGCACTTGCATTGTCCTCCGATTATACCGGCCCTTGCTGCGGAAGTGATGATTTCTGCTTTGAATCAATCTATGGACTCGTGGGATCAAAGTCCGGCAGCTACTTATATAGAAGATCGAGTGATTGATGAGTTAACAAAACAAATTGGTTATCCAAGCTCTTCGTCGGGTGTTTTTACAAGCGGAGGTACGCAGTCGAATTATATGGGACTTCTGCTTGCTCGTAATGAATATTGTCATTCTGTATTTTCAATTGATGTCAGTGAAGAAGGCTTGCCGTTCCAAGCTAAAAAACTGCGGATTTTATGCTCCGAAAAAGCCCACTTTACGGTGCAGCAATCTGCAGCTCAGCTTGGACTGGGCATGAATGCGGTGGTGAGTGTAAAGTGCAATGAGAAGCACGAGATGGATATAGAAAATTTAAAAGAAGCAATACGGGAAGTCAAAGCACAGGGAAACCTTCCTTTTGCTGTTGTAGCAACGGCAGGTACGACGGATTTTGGAAGCGTAGACCCTCTTTTTGAAATAAGTGAGCTAGCTAAAAAAGAAGGGCTTTGGCTTCATGCTGACGCTGCTTATGGAGGAGCGCTGCTATTTTCACATAAATATCGTGAACGCTTAAAAGCTCTTGAACGAGCAGATTCTATTACGATGGATTTTCATAAGTGGTTTTATCAGCCGGTAAGCTGCGGGGCATTTTTGCTGAAGAATTCAGCTATGTTCAAACACATTCAGCTTCATGCAGATTATTTAAATCCTGAAGAAGATGAGCATGTACATTTGGTAGATCGCAGTATTCAAACGACCAAACGATTTGACGCCTTGAAGCTATGGCTGACTTTCCGTGCAGTAGGTACAAATGAATATGGGAGAATGGTTGATCATACGATTGAAACGGCTAAGCAAACAGCTGAACATTTACGAAAGCAAAGGAATATTGCAGTGTTAAATGATCCTTATCTGAACGCGGTTGTCTTTCACTATGTACCAGCTACTTTATATGGTGATTGTCAAAAACAGCTGCACTATGAAAATAAGCTGAATCAGCGTATTCAGCAGCACTTATACGAAAAAGGCACTTTTATCATGGCAAAAACAAAGCATAAAGAGCGAGCCTATTTAAAGCTAACGATGTTAAATCCTATGATTACAATTGATTCCGTTGCCACTCAGTTAGAGGAAATCCTGGCTTTAGGAAAAGAGTTAGAGAAAAAGGAGGAGCGATTACGTGAACGCTCAGTTATCGGCTAATTTTATTACGATGCAAAACATTATTAATTGCTATATTCGAGAAACAGGTAAGGGAGTATGGCAGTCCGTTTCAGAAATGAAAAGCGAGGAAACGCTCGTTCTTAGGCTAGAAAAACAGCCGGTAACTCTTTACTTTCCAGTAAAGTACCGCTCAGCTACCGGACGTCACTTGTTCTTTCCAGTCTTTTATTATCGCATTCAGAAAGATGAGCTCAAGGAGTTAGATGTCGTCACTCTTTTAGCCTTTCTTTTAAAAGAAGTAACCGATCATTTACTACAGGTGAATGAGCTAATTGTACGTGTGCTATTAAGCTACGAAAATATGAAATTGTTCATTGAAAAAAGACAGAAGGAGTTAGAGACGTGCTACAAATGGGACAAAACGTTCTTAGAATCTGAGCAGTCATTGCTTATTGGGCATCAGCTTCATCCAACACCTAAAAGCCGTCAAGGGATATTACCTGAAGAAGAAGAGGTATTTGGGCCTGAAGTGAACGGCAAATTTCAGCTTCATTATTTTAAAGCACATGCATCTCTCGTTGCAGAACAGTCCGCCGGGAGTCAAACTGCTGCACATCTTATTAAAGAGCAGCTCAAAAAAGATAAGGCGGTTTCTGAAGAATTCATACAGTCTCATTGCCAAGCGGACGGTTATTCACTTATACCTATGCATCCGCTGCAAGCTCGTTATCTTTTAGGAAAAGAAGAAGTGTGTGACTGGATTCAAAAAGGCAGGCTTGCTTATCTAGGGCCACACGGTCAGCCGTTTTACCCGACTTCATCTGTTCGAACCGTATACAGTGAAGATGCAGATGTGATGTACAAATTTTCTATTCCGGTGAAGATTACTAATTCACTGAGAGTGAATAAACGCAAAGAATTAAGCAGAGGGGTAGAAGTTAGCCGTTTGTTGCAAAAAGGATTACAGGCGGAGCTTCAAGAAAATCACCCGGATTTTCAAGTAATTGAAGACCCTGCTTACATCACGCTTGGAGAAAAGGAGCTTGGATTTGAAGTCATGATTCGAAGCAATCCTTTTCAAGGCAAGCAAGGGGATCGTACCACACTTCTAGCCAGTTTGTGTCAAGATCACGTGTTTGGAGAGGCTTCTCAAATTGATAATATTATTAACCATATTGCTGCAAATGAAAATAGCACGACTGAAGACGTAAGTAAACGCTGGTTTAAACGTTATTTAGATGTCTCTTTTCATCCTATGATGTGGCTTTACACTCAAAAAGGAATTGCACTGGAAGCTCATCAGCAAAATTCCGTTATTAAATTTGATAAAAACGGATATCCATCGGTGTTTTACTACCGCGACAACCAAGGCTATTACTTTATGAAATCAAAGGAACAAGAGCTTCGCAAGCTGCTTCCTTCCTTAAATGTAGAAAGCGATACGGTATGTGATGACGCTGTAGCAGAAGAAAGATTTCGTTATTACGTATTTTTTAATCATATTTTAGGATTAGTTAACGCTTTTGGTGCAGCTGGCCTCGTTCAAGAGTCAGATTTGCTATTGATTTTGCGACAAGAGATCGAGATGTACAAAGAAAAAGATCATACAGGGCTTGTTTCATCAATGTTAGAAGAGAAAGTGCTTCCTTGCAAAGCCAATTTCTTAACGCGTGTTCATGATATGGATGAGCTGGTAGGCTCTCTTGAAACACAGTCTGTTTATGTAAATGTCGAGAATCCATTGTACGAATCTGCAGGTGTACGTGTATGAAATCAGCCTTACAAACGCAGTATCCATTTATGATTCAGCAAAAGGAGCAGAGCATTACCTTTCGCTCTGTTTCTTTTGCAAAAGATTTCGAACGGCTGTACAAGTGGATGCATGAACCGCATGTTATTCAGTATTGGAATTTAAATATTTCAAAACAAGCGTACGAGCAGCATTTAAAAACATTTTTAGCAGATTCCCATCAAAAGCTGCTAATTGGAGAAATTGACGGTGTACCTATGAGCTACTGGGAATCTTATACGGTTGAAGGCGATATTATCAGTAACTATTATCCTTATGAAAAAGGGGATCAAGGAATTCATTTATTGATTGGAGAAACTGCTTTTTTAGGAAAAGGCTATATTTATCCGCTCCTTCTTAGTTTGCTAAAGCACAAGTTTAACGTAGCAGACACTGCTAAAGTAATAGCGGAGCCAGATATACGAAATGAAAAAATGATTTCAGTATTTAAAAAATGCGGCTTTCAATTTATAAAAGAAGTGTCGCTGCCTGATAAAACGGGTGTACTGCTGAAATGTGAAAGAGAAGAATTTGAAAGAAGGTGGAGCGAATGGAACAACGGGACATTTTGGACGTAATTGGAGTAGGAGTTGGTCCATTTAATTTAGGATTAGCAGCTTTAATTGATAAAACAGATTGTACATATAAATGTTTTGAACAAAAGAATGAGTTTAATTGGCATCCAGGAATGCTTTTGGAAGGAACAACTCTTCAAGTGCCGTTTATGGCAGATGTGGTCACGATGGTGGATCCGAAGAGTCCATACACCTTCTTGAATTATTTGCACGAGCATGAGCGCTTGTATCAGTTTTATTTTTTTGAGAAGTTTCATATTCCGAGAAATGAATACAATCACTATTGCCGCTGGGTAGCGAGCCAGCTGAGTGGGCTTGAGTTTAGCAGCACAGTAAAAGAAGTGAAAATGCATGAAGATGCTAAACCTTACTACGAAGTAACGGTTGAAAAAGAAGGGAGACTTCATACCTTTTACAGCTATCATCTTGTTACTGGAGTAGGTACTCAGCCTGTGGTGCCAAGAGACTTTCAAACAGTGGCAAGCGATACGTTTTATCACTCCGCTCATTATAAAATGAAGCGTCAGCAAACGCTGCAGGCTAAAAGTATAACCGTAATTGGCTCTGGTCAAAGCGCAGCTGAAATTGTCTATGATTTACTTCAACAGCAGCCTGAATTTGATTACAAGCTGAATTGGTATACGCGCTCAAAAGGATTTTATCCGATGGAATATTCAAAGCTTGGCCTTGAACATTTTTCACCTGATTATACCCGCTATTTTTACAGATTGCCCGAAGAGAAAAAAGAGAGCGTTTTACGAAATCAAGCGCTTCTCTATAAAGGAATAAGCTTTGAAACAATCGGGAATATTTATGATTTGATTTACGAACGAACAATTGGCGGAAAAGAAGTGCCGCTAACGCTGCGCGCGCTTACGGAACTTACAGACGTTGAAAAGACAAACGATACACATCTTCTGACTCTTCACCAATACGAGCAGGACTCATTTAAAAAAGAAGAAAGTGAAATTGTCATTATGGCTACGGGCTATTATGCAAAAGAGCCTGCTTTTATGGAAGATTTAAAAGAACATTTGCAGTTTGATGAAAAAGGGCAGCTGAAAATTAGCGAATTCTATCAAGTTGAGATGAAGAAAAAAGGCGCTCCGCTATTTGTTCAAAACGGAGAGCTTCATACACACGGGGTTGGAGCACCAGACTTAGGTTTAGGCGCTTATCGCAATGCTGTTTTGATTAACCAAATTGCAGGCAAAAGCGTGTACAAAATATATAAAAATACTGTTTTCCAAAAGTTTGGATTTTAAGAAATGATTTCTGCGCGTTTTGTTTTTATCTGCTTGTTTATGACGATGACGTCAGAAGTATTATTATCACCATTTTATCCACAGTATTTTACACATGCATTTCATGTAGATGGAGTGATGATGACGTCTTTTTTCATTATTTGCTGCCGGATTGTGGTCATTGTCATGACACCTTTATGGGGAATGCTGTTTAAGAAATGGAACGTAAAATATGTAGTTGTAACGTCACTTCTAATGACGGCCTTAATTAAAGTCATTTTGAGCGAGGTTTCTACTTTTTATGGATTTTTAGCTACTTCCTTAGTGCTGCTTGTATTTCAAAGCAGTTTATATCTTTTATACCCATATTTAGTAGGAGGCATGAAAAAAGGACGGAAAAAGGCAAGTGCTGCAACAACCTATGTATTTATTGTTCATACGGCTATTATTGTCGCTAGCTTGTTTGGAAGTACGGTTATTGCATGGGAAATGCCGCTTAAAGTATATCAATACTTTGCTTTAGCTGATATGGTACTGGCCGTATGGCTCTTAACAGGAAAAGCATCAACTTTAAAAACAGAGAAAACACCGTCTATTCAAAGCATAAACGAGCCAATCTTCTTTTATTTGCTGGCTATTTTCTTTTTTCACCTTGGACACAATGTCATTCGTCCTTATTTTACATTGTTTACACATGAAACATATGGCATGAGCAGTCAAGGCAGCGCTTTGTTATACGCGATGCCGAGCATTATGGCGATTGTCTTAAAGCTTACGGTACCTATTAAACTATTGAACGGCAAAGTTATACCGCTTTTTTATAGTATAACGGGTGCTAGTGTTTTGCTGCTGTGTTTGCAAGCATATGCTGATCATCTCAGCGTGTTTATTATCAGCCGAACTTTATATGGAGCCGGGTTTTATCTCAGCATGGTTATACTGGATATCTATTTATTTCGAAAAAGTAAAGAAGAGGCTGCTTACCATTACAGCTGGCTTATTGCTATTCAAAATATCGCCCTGCTAATTGCACCGATTTTAGCATTAGAAATCAGCAAACTGGATTTAGCATTTCCTTTAGTAACGGGAGCCGTGGCTCTGCTAGCTGCTAGCGCTGTGATGCCGCTGCGAAATAAAACAATTCCTATTCTAAGACAAGTAAAGGAGAATGAAGGATGAAAATCAAAGAAACGAATCTTTCCGTATTTAATAAGCAATCATGGGAGAAAGCAAATCGGCAGCTTTTAGCTAAAATGCTGCAGGAATTCATGTATGAACATATTATTGAGCCGAAACAACTGCAAAAACAGGGTGCGATTGCTACGTATCAATGGGAAGATCACCGAGGCGTTACGTATACATATCAAGCGAAACAGCGAATGTTTGATAGTTTTTCTGTACTGCCAGAAAGTATTGAGCTAGCATCTAAAACGTTAACGCCCACATTTTCCGGAGCCCTGCAGCTGTTAATTAGCTTATCTGAAGACAAAGGAATGTCTAGCTCAACTGCAGGTCACTTAGCAAAAGAATATTTTCATACATTAGTAGCAGATTTGCATTTGCAAAATCGTAAATCAGCGGATGAATTAGCAGATATGGATTATGCAGAGCTAGAAGGTGAAATGACGGGACATCCTTGGATTACATACAACAAAGGGCGCATTGGATTTGGCTATGATGATTATCTGCGGTTTGCACCTGAGCAAAAACAAAAAATTCAGCTTTCATGGATTGCTGTTGCGAAGCAAATTGCTTCGTTTCATTCATTAGATACCCTCGGTTTTGATGATGTCATGAAGCAGGAGCTAAGCGGTGAGACGCTAGCTGAATTTGAAAAAGAATTAACAAGCCAAGACCTTTTAGCAGCGGACTATTACTATATTCCGGTCCATGAATGGCAGTGGATGAACGTGATTGTTCCTTTATTCGCTGAATACATTGCAAATGATTTAATTGTTCCTTTAGGGGAAGGAAAGGATCAATACTTGCCTCAGCAGTCGATTCGTACATTTGTGAATGCAACAAATCGAGACAAGTATCACGTAAAGCTTCCAATGAGTATATTAAATACGCTTGTGTACAGAGGCCTTCCAAGTGAGCGGACGGTCATTGCTCCTCAAGTCACTCAGCACATAAAAGGTATACGAGATCGCGATGCGTTTTTAAAAGATACGTGCAAAGTAGGGCTTTTAGGTGAAGTGGCTACGTTAAACGTAACTCAGCCGACGTTTGCTTCTATTAGAAACGCGCCTTATCAGTATTTAGAAATGCTTGGAGTCGTTTGGCGTGAAAGTATTTATCAAGAGTTAGAAGAAGGAGAGCATGCGATTACGCTAGCTGCGCTGTTACATGTTGACGGGGAAGGGAAAGCTTTTGTTTCATCATATATTGAAAAGTCAGGATTAACTCCTAAAGAGTGGATTAATGAGTTAACCAGCGCTGTACTGCCGCCGCTTCTTCATTACTTATATCAATACGGTACCGTATTTTCCCCGCACGGACAAAATACAGTACTGGTTCTTAAAAACAACAAGCCGGTTCGAATTATTATGAAAGATTTTGTAGACGACGTGAATATTAGCGATCAGCCCTTTGAAGAGATTCAGCAGCTATCTTTTGAATTAAAAGAAGTGCTGCGCAGCGAAGAGCCGGAAGGACTGACGCAATTTATTTTAACAGGCCTATTTGTTTGTCACTTCCGCTATTTAGCGACTATTTTAGAAGAGCATGAAGGCGTAGAAGAAGCGGACTTTTGGAAAAGTGTACGAGCAGAAATTTTACATTATCAAGCATCATTTCCACATTTGAAAAAACGATTTGAACTGTTTGATTTATTACGTCCAACCATTACGAAATTAACGTTAAATCGAAATCGAATGTTTGATTACGGATACGAAGATGACGGAGATCGCCCTCACGCAAGCGAATATGGTACGGTGAGAAATGCCTTGCATGAAGTTAGTGAAAAAGCTGTGCAATAATAAGGAAAAGCTGCTGGTGTTGTGCTAGCGGCTTTTTATGTTTGATTCAAAAGCAGCAAGAGAAGAGGATGAGCTACAGTACTTTAGGAAACACTCATTTTAGGTATGTATAGAATATAAAGGTGAGTAAATGAACGATTTAATTGGAGTAGATTTCAGAACAACAGGCACACAAGCTGAAGCAAACGTTTCGGTTTTCTTTTGTCACAGCTTTATTTCAATGTCGCATCGCTGCAAGGATAATGGTACAATTGTCTGTATATTTAAAAAAAGAGAGGGAATTGCATGAAATCGCATATTCAAAAACATTTAACTTCATATAAAGAGAAATATAAAAATCGTGGTCGTCTGCTAATTAGTTGTCCGGATCAGCCGGGCATTGTAGCGGCTGTTTCTACATTTTTACATGAGCACGGTGCAAATATTGTAGAATCAAGTCAACATTCAACGAACCATGAAGGCGGCATGTTTTTTATCCGTTTCGAATTTGAATGTGAGGATTTATTAGCTAAAGAAGTAAAACTAGAAGAAAGCTTCAAAAAGATTGCCAATACATTTTCAATGAACTGGCAGTTTACATATGCTCATAATTTGAAAAAAACAGCTATTTTTGTCTCAAAAGAGCCTCATTGTCTGCTAGAGCTGCTGTGGGCTTGGGAAAGCGGAGACTTGATGACAGACATCGCGGTCGTTGTAAGCAATCACGAAGATGCACGCGAAGTAGTTGAATCGTTTGGCATTCCGTTTAAGCATATACCAGCGACAAAAGACATACGTCAAGAAGCAGAAGCAAAGCAGCTTCAAGTATTAAAAGATTATGATATTGACGTAATTATCTTGGCGCGTTATATGCAAATTTTAACGCCAACTTTTGTGGCTGAAAACCCATATCGCATCATTAATATTCATCATTCATTCTTACCGGCATTCATTGGAGCACGTCCATATGAACGCGCATATCAACGAGGCGTAAAATTAATTGGGGCCACGTCTCATTATGTAACGGACGACTTGGATGAAGGGCCAATTATTGAACAAGATATTGAACGCGTGAACCACCGTGATGATGCGGATGACTTAAAGAAAAAAGGACGCTTAATTGAACGTACGGTGCTTGCACGCGCTGTGAAATGGCACTTAGAAGACCGCATTTTAGTTCATGAAAACCGCACAATTGTATTTAATTAACAAATACTAAGCAGTTAAAGAAGTAGTTTAGCCGAAGGAAGATCCGAACGATGAATCGAGATTCTTGTGAGAGAATGAAATTCGTTCGGATTTTTTTATGGTCATGGTAAAAGTAGGCTTCATCTGTTTAGTTGCTTCTAGCGCTTTCACGGAGATCAACCGCGGTCTCATAAGCAATTTATACTCGATTATTTAATTGATTTCGTTATGTCTCAGTCTCGTTTTTTCTGAAGGAATCGCTTATCTAAATGATAAAGAACTTTTCTGTATGAGCTGAGATTTAGTTGTTTACTTAGCCTGTGAACACTTATACAATAGAAAAGGACTTTTTAATAAAGGAAGTGTCGGAAGTGAAACAATATCTTGAACTTTGCGAGCATGTGTTAGCAAATGGAACAAAAAAAGAAGATCGGACAGGAACAGGTACAATTAGCACATTTGGCTATCAAATGCGTTTTAATTTACAAGAAGGTTTCCCGGTATTAACGACAAAAAAACTTCATTTGAAATCAATTATTCATGAACTGCTTTGGTTTTTACAAGGAGATACAAACGTTAAGTATTTACAGGATAACGGCGTGCGCATTTGGAATGAATGGGCGGATGAAAACGGCGAGCTTGGTCCTGTGTATGGTCATCAGTGGCGTTCATGGCCAACGCCGGACGGAGAAAAAATTGATCAAATTACAAATGTTATTAATCAAATCAAAAACAATCCTGATTCCCGCCGCTTAATGGTAAGCGCCTGGAATGTATCTGATGTAGACAATATGGCTTTGCCGCCTTGTCACTGCTTATTTCAGTTTTATGTAGCGGACGGCAAATTGTCTTGTCAATTGTATCAGCGCTCAGCTGATATTTTCCTAGGCGTACCGTTTAATATTGCTTCATATGCGCTGCTGACAATGATGGTGGCACAAGTGTGTGATTTAGAGCCAGGTGATTTTGTTCATACGTTTGGTGATGCGCATATTTACAGCAATCACATCGAACAAGTAAACCTGCAGTTAACGCGTGAGCCTCATGCATTACCAAAAATGAAAATCAATCCAGATGTAAAGTCTATCTTTGACTTTAAATTTGAAGACTTTGAATTAGTGGACTATAATGCGCATCCTCATATCAAGGGAGCTGTAAGCGTATGATTTCTCTGATTGTCGCAATGGATCAAAACGGGCTTATCGGCAAAGATAATGATTTGCCATGGCGCCTTCCGGAAGATTTGAAGTATTTCAAGAGCGTCACAACGGGTCATACGGTCGTGATGGGAAGAAAAACATTTGAATCAATTGGACGACCGCTTCCTAATCGTGAAAATGTGGTTCTTACACGTCAAAAAGATTATCAGCAAGAAGGAGCAACCGTTATTCATTCAGTTGAGGAACTAGAAGCATTAGATGCTCAAAAAGAAGACGAGCTGTTTGTGATAGGTGGAGCTACTCTATATGAGCAAACGTTAGACGTTGCAAACCGACTTTATATTACGCATATTGAAGAATCCTTTGAAGGAGATACACATTTTCCTGCGGTTAACCTAAGCGAATGGAAAGTTGTTTCAAAAACACAAGGAATTCAAAATGAAAAAAATCCCTACACGTATTATTTTACCGTATACGACCGAAGCTAATTTCTCTTATTAATAAAAAAACGCGAGTCTGGGACAAAAATATTTCAGTTGAAGAAAGATCCGAACGATGAATCGTTCGGATCTTTTCTTTGTGATGGTGAACCTAGGTTTACTGTATGTAGTTGCTTTTAGCGGTTGATTGGAGGGCAAGGAGAAGTCTTGCACGGAAATCGACAGCGGTGTAAAAAGGGATTCATATTAGACGTCTTTAGATGAGATGGATTTCGTTATGTCTCAATCTCTTTTTATATTGATTTTAACTGCTTCATCATTTCGTGAAAAGCGGCTGTGCTAACAAACTGTTCAGCGCTCCAGTTTGCTTCAATCCACTGAATCAGCTCGCTTGGTGTATTAAAAACTTCTCCGCTTGTATCTGCTTTGCGAAGCATATATCTACCGTTTTCCTCATCTGCAACTACTTCGCACGGAACGGCACTTTCATGACTTTGAAGTGAAAACTCCATTTATTCCACAACCTTTCTTAATTTATACTTGTTATCGCATCAGCTGCATGTAGAAAGTATGGGCAATTTTGTAAGTCTATTTAGCGTTTGCTAAACATATGTAAAGTATGTGGACAGTAAAATAGTTGGAAAAGTTTTTTTAGTCATTATTAATGAAAAATAATGATTTTTCTAAATTTTATGTGATATAATGTACAAATTAATAATGGTAGAAGAGGAAGGAAGTTGGTTATGAAACAACAAGTAGATAATCGAACAAAACACGTACATTTAGAGGACATCATGATTGCAAATCAATTGATTAAAGATGTTGTTGTGCATACACCACTACAGCGTAATGACGTTTTGTCTGAACGATATGAATGTAATATCTATTTAAAACGTGAGGATTTACAGGTGGTGCGCTCATTTAAAATCCGCGGCGCGTACAATCGAATCAAAAAGTTATCCCCAGAAGAATTAGAAAATGGAATTGCCTGTGCAAGTGCAGGAAATCACGCACAAGGTGTAGCCTATGCGTGCCGTCATTTAAATATCGATGGTAAAATCTTTATGCCGAGCACAACGCCGCGCCAAAAAATTAATCAAGTAAAATTTCTGGGCAAAGATAACGTAAAGGTCGTACTAATCGGAGATACGTTTGATGATTCTTATGAACAAGCTATTGCATGCAGTGAAGAGGAACATCGAACATTTATTCACCCATTTAATGATGTAGACGTTATTGCAGGACAGGGTACAGTAGCCGTTGAAATGTTCAATGACTGTGAAGATGAAATTGACTACGTATTTGCGGGTATCGGCGGGGGCGGATTAATTTCCGGTGTCGGCACATACGTAAAAAGCATCTCGCCTCAAACAGCTGTGATTGGGGTAGAACCAGCAGGCGCGCCTGGCATGCAAACATCTTTAGCAAATGGAAATGTAGTGACTCTACCGGCAATCGATCCATTTGTAGACGGAGCGGCTGTTAAAACAGTTGGAACGCTTCCGTATGACATCAGTAAAGAGCTTGTGGACGATATTGTAGTTGTTCCTGAAGGCAAGGTTTGCACAACCATTTTATCTCTATACAATGAAAATGCGATTGTAGCAGAACCAGCAGGAGCTCTTTCGATTGCTGCTCTTGACTCATACCGTGAGCAAATTAAAGGAAAAACGGTTGTTTGCGTCATCAGCGGAGGCAACAATGACATTGGACGTATGCAAGAAATCAAAGAACGTTCGATGATTTATGAAGGGTTACAGCATTATTTTATCGTTAATTTCCCTCAGCGCGCAGGAGCTCTTCGTGAATTTTTAGATGAAGTGCTTGGACCGACAGACGATATTTCGCGCTTTGAGTATACGAAAAAGAATAACAAAGACAGCGGGCCGGCACTTGTGGGAATCGAGCTTAAGCATAAAGAAGATTATTATCCACTGATTAATCGTATGGATAAAAAAGGATTTCCCTACACAGAAATTAATAAAGAAAGCAACTTGTTTCACTTATTTATTTAAATAGAAGGTCGTTTTAAAAAGGAATGCTTCATCAACTGTCGAATAAGTTGATGAAGCATTTTTATTTTAAAAAATATTTGTTTTTTCTTTTTATTTTATCAAGACAGAAAGTGCCTCAAGCATTATAATAAAATAAACGGGTAAAAAGAGGGTTGATCGCCTTGCTATTAAAAAGCCTTGAATTCAAACATGTCAGTGGTCAAAAAGTAAAAATTACTGAAATTCCAGTTTTAGAGGAAAATAGCACGTTTCGGTTCATGTTATCTGCAAAACTTGATTTATTTATTAGACAAATCACGAACGAATCAGTTCCGAAGCAAACCTACTCGTTTCAAGAATATTTAAAACGCGTGCTGAAATGGAAAGATTACGAACAGCTCTTTAAGTCTCATGTATTAAAGCATAATGCATAAACGTAAAAGTTGACTTTTCTGAATATTTCAGCAGAGTCAACTTTTTTTGTTGATTTAAAAGGTTGAACACGCGCTTTACGAATTAGCAAAACTTGCATTCTATTATAACTATATTGTTGTAAGCGTTCATGTTATACTAGTCTGCAATGCATCTTATAGGGGTGAACACATGTCGAAAATTAAAGTGGTAACGGATTCAACAATTGATTTAACGTTGGAAGAAGCTGAAAAATACGGTATTGAGATGATACCTTTATGTATTAATATTGATAATGAAACATATTTGGATCGCGTGGAATTAACGCCGGCAGATTTTATTGAAAAAATGAAAAATTCAAAAGAATTACCAAAAAGCTCTCAGCCGGCTATTGGTTCTTTTGTTGAAGTATATGAACGATTAGTGAGTGAAGGGTATGACGTGATTTCCATTCATATGACTGGAGGAATGAGCGGAACCGTTCGAGCAGCTGAAAGCGCGGCGCAAATGGTAGCAGGAAATATCACCGTTGTCGATTCTATGTACATTACAAAAGCTCTTTCGTTTCAAGTCTTTGAAGCGGTGAAAATGATTGAAGAAGGGCATATGGTAGAAGAAATTGTCGCGCGCTTGGAAGAGGTGCGTCAAAATACGAATCTTTTTGTCGTAGTCGATACGCTTGAAAATTTGGTTAAAGGTGGACGTATTGGACGTGGAAAAGGGTTAATCGGTTCTCTTTTAAATATTAAGCCCATTGCTTCTCTAGCTGACGGAGTATATACTCCTGTTGCTAAAGTGCGCAGTCATTCTCAAATTGTTAAGTTTTTAACGAAGCAGTTCGAAGAGCATACAGAAGGAAAAAGTATTAAAGGAATAGGGCTTGTACATGCAGATGGACTTGGGCTCGCTTCTAAGTTAAAAGAATCAATCGTGAAGGCAAGAGGCTATACGCATTTTTCGATTGAAGATACGACGCCTATTATCTCGACGCATACGGGTATTGGTGCAATTGGTTTTATGTATTTTGCTGAATAAAGTGAGTTGCTTTTTGCAAGTCACTTTTTTTGCTTTCTCTTTTTTGGAAAAAGGAGAAAGAGAAGTGGACGAACGTGTGATATAATAGAATCAACTTTCTACCAGCCAATGCTGTGCTGGTTACTATTCTTTTGAATCCGGAGTATACCGATGAAAAAATATATTCGAAATTTGAGTGTGTTTAACAAAACGGTTTTATTTTCTACTTTAATTGTAGTTGCCCTTGGAGTCATTTCTTTAGCCATTAGCTATCAAGTTCAAAAAAAAATGGCAAAAGAGACGTTAACGCAGCACGTGTTAATCATGGCCGATTTATGGAGGGAGTCTTTATCTAAACAAGACGTAATAGCAGCAGTGGATTCAAGGAACGGGACGATTCCTGAAAAAGACGAGCTAGAAAAGCAGTTCAGAAAGATTTATGAATTGCATCCGTCATACTTGCAGGGATATATTATGACGACCGAAAAATTCAAATCTCATGGAAATAAGATTATCGTAACAGCGAATAAGAAAATTAAACAATCGCTAGAGCCGTCCATGATTTATTATGGGGGAGAAGAATTTTACAAATCATTTAAGCAAGCAGAACAAGAAAAGAAAAATATCGTAACATCTACATACAAAGACGAATTCGGGACGTGGATAACCGTTTTATCGCCTATTGTAAACAGCTCTGGAAAAGTTGTGGCCATTCTTGGTGTAGATATAGATGCAAGCGCTATCTATATCTACCAAAAACGTTTAATTGTGTCTTTGGTCGTTGCGTTTACGCTTCTGTTTACCTTCATTATTGTTATTCAAGACTGGGGACTAAGGCGATTAATGTCGCCCCTTGGGGAATTAATAGAAGGAATTCAAGCGGTGAGTCAAGGGGAATTTGACGTGAAGCTGACACACGAAGATGATTCTGAGTTAGGGAATGTACACACAAGATTTAATGAAATGACCGAGCGGCTGCAGCAGCTTTTTCATCAAGTGTCAGTAACAAAAGAACACCTGAATGTAGAAACAGATCTCAGTCATACAAAAGACGGAATTACCAAAGCGATTGATGAATTGGAAGTTATTATGGAAAAAACGAGGATGCAAAAGGAATTGCAGCGAGCAGAGAAAATGAATGCAATTGGTCAATTAGCTGCTTCTGTAGCGCATGAAATTCGAAATCCTATGACGGTGGTAAAAGGTTTTTTGCAGCTGTTTCAAGATAATACAAAGCTTTCAAACACTGAATTAAGTTACATTCATCTTATGATTAACGAAATGGACAGAGCGGAAGCCATTATTCATGACTATTTATCTTTAGCCAAGCCGGATGTTCATCAGCATCGTTTTATTAACTGCTTAGAGTGTATTACAAGCTTAGTAGACTTATTATCTTCTTATGCTTTGTTAACAAACAATATACTCATAGAATTAGACGCAAAAGAAGAGGTGTATGTTCGCGGCAGCCGAAACGAATTGAATCAAGTTCTGCTTAATATTATGAAAAATGGAATTGAAGCCATGAGAGCTGGAGGAACGCTTCGAGTAGGGCTTTACAAGCGAGAAGGGCATGTACATATTCAAATTGAAGATACTGGTATAGGCATGACCAGTGAACAAGTGAACCGGCTGGGAACAGCGTTTTATTCTTTAAAAGAAAAAGGAACAGGGATTGGTCTGATGGTTTCTTATCAACTGGTCGAACAAATGAATGGAAGAATTGAAGTGGAAAGCATACCAGGAAAAGGTTCAACGTTTACCTTGATTTTCCCTAGCTATGACTAAACTTTAACCGTGCAGGAGGAACATATGAAAAGCTGGTCTTATAAATTGTTTTTTTTACTGCTCATTAGTTGCATGATGTTAACAGCCTGTGGTTCCAAAATAGAAAATCCGCTTAATTGGAAGATGGACTCTTTTTCTTATGTTAACCAAGATCAAAAGAAAGTAGGGCTAAGTCAGCTGAAAGGGAACGTTTGGATAGCTAACTTTATCTTCACAAGCTGCGAAACCGTATGTCCCCCAATGACGGCTCATATGGCTAAATTACAAAAAATGGCTAAGGATGAAGGGCTGGACGTTCGCTTTGTTTCATTTAGCGTAGACCCTGAAGTGGACACTCCCCAGAAAATGAAGGACTATGGGACTAAATTTGGCGCTAATTTTTCGAATTGGGATTTCTTAACCGGTTATAAACAGGCGGAAATTGAAAAGTTTGCGCTGGATCAATTTAAGATGATTGTGAAAAAGCCGCAAGAAAATCCGCAGGTTATTCACGGTACGTATTTTTTTCTGATTGACAAAGATGGAGTGGTTCAAAAATCTTATCAGGGAGTGACTGATCCTCCTTATAATGATATGATCAAAGATATCAAAACCCTTCAGTAAGAGTTATAAAATCGTCAAATCTATCCGCCAAACACAGCTATCTTTATAGTGATGTGTTAGCGGATATTTTTATGAAAGAAACATGGTTATCCTTTTTTTTACATATACTATATATAGAAAACGTAGTAAAATATCAACTTGACATAGTATGATAAGATATAAAGATATAGTTATTCAGAGCGGTAAGCAGTATTGCTTGTGACAGCGAGAATACAGCATAGTTAGTAGGTGTTATGATGAGAAAATGGAAAAGTATAGTGATAAGCAGTATGAGTGCGGTGGTGTTAGCGAGCTGTTCGACAACGACTTTTTTGCCGGCGGACAATAAAGAAGAAGCCGTTCAAAAAGAAGTGGATTTAACACCTAAAAAGCATATTCCGAAAGGCTTTTTTCCTGTAGATTTAGATATTGTAGCCATTGGTGACTCATTAACAGAAGGAGTAGGAGATGAGTCTAAAAAAGGCGGTTATGTACCATACTTAACTAAATACCTTTCTAAACAAAATGAAGTGCAAAATGTACGAACAGAGAACCTAGGCAAAAGGGGAAACCGGACGGATCAGCTATTAGCGAGGTTAAATCAGCCGGGAGTAGCAGCTGAAGTATCAAGAGCAGACATCGTTTTCTTGACGATTGGCGGCAATGACGTGATGAAAGTGGTAAGGGATTACTTTTACAATATCTCAATTAAGACGTTTGAATCACAGCAGTCCAAATATGAAAAACGTCTAAATGACGTGTTTTCACGTATACGTAAGCTTAATCCTAATGCTCATATTTATTTAATTGGTTTTTATAATCCATTCTTTAAATCGTTAAGTGATGTGAAAGAAATTAATGTCGTTATTAATGAATGGAATGCGGCAAGCGAGAAAATTGCTTCTCGATATGATAATGTAAGTTATGTAAAAATTGATGATATTTTTTATGATTCTGACGTAAATTTATTAGGAAAAGACGAGTTTCACCCTAATAAAAAAGGGTACAAACTAATGGCTGAGCGCATTAGTAAATCAATGGAGGAAGAAGATCCTCTCGTTGGGGACCAGAAAAAGGAAACAGCAGAAGAAGTTACATCTGATGAAAAAGAGAAAAACACGAAAGAGAGTGGGAACGAGTAAGGAGATTGTTATATGAAGATGTGGAAAACCCTATTTATCGCGTTACTAGGGATTAATGTTCTAGGGGCTATCCTTATTATTGCGTTTATTTTTCAACCGGTTGACAAGGCTAATCCAACTCCCTCTGAAAAAGTAGAAGGAGACGCAGAACTAACTATTTTGGCTAAAAAAGCGGACTTAAATGTACTGATTGATAAATATTTAAAAAAAGAATTTAAGAATCAGCCGCTTAACTACAAAATTACTCTTACCGATGTAGTAAGAGTAGACGGTACGATTCAAGTATTCGGCGATGATATTAATATTCGAATGACATTTGACCCAATCGTACAAAAAAATGGAGATATTGTGCTTGAACAGCAGTCGCTTTCTGTTGGAAAGCTGCAGCTTCCTGTCCGCACAGTGCTTCGATACGTAAATAATAACTTTGCGCTACCAGAATGGGTAACGATTGATCCAAAGAATGAATCAGTATACGTAGCGTTACAGCAGATGAAGTTAGAGAGTGATTTTGCTGTAAAAGTACAAAAGTTTGATTTGAAAAATGATGATATTCGCGTACGTTTAATTTCGCGCAGTGAATAAAAAAACCTTCCAAATTGGAAGGTTTTTTTTGTTAACGATCTTGGGAAATCAGTGCTTCTAATGCAGGACGGTTCTTAGCAAATCCGACGGCATATACCGTATATGTTCGATTCGGACGAAGGTTCAGTGCCGGGATTTCGAGTACTACATTTTTGGTTCCTGCTATGCGCACACTAAGTTGAACATGCATAGGGGACAAAGGCAAATATTTTGTGACTTCTTTAAACTGCACGCCAGAAAAAATAACGTCTCCGCCTCTAGCCGCAATATCTACAGCAGGAGCATCAGGAGAAAGATGTACAAACCGAAGCTTTGTTTCTCCACTTGGTACATCCGTATTGTCATAGATAAATAATAAATCAAGTTTATTTAGCTCATCTACCGCCGCTACCGTGTAATTTTGATTTGCTTTAAATGTAAATGATTCCGTTAAAACAGGTCTTCCCGTTTCTCCAGCGGGATAAATAGAAATTGTATATCTTCCAGGTTCTTGTAATTCAATATAATCTGTTTCTTGTTTATAAGTTAAATTGCGAATCACTCGTTTGTTGTTAATATAAATATCTACGGATGGAGAATCTGGAGAAGCATGAAGTATACGAATTTGCGGCGGATTTACGCGTAAATTCGTATTTTCAGAAGAAGTTAAGATGGCCTGCTGAATATAGTACAAATGCTTTTGATAATAATGAATATGCTTAGATGGATCACTATACTTATAGTAGTTAGCTAAAAAATCGTATTTCATTGCTTTTTTAATATATTGATCAAAGGAATAATTAGCCATATGTTCAGCTCCCTTATTGTCGGAGTATAAAAACATTTCCATACGTAACCAAACATATGCTAAAACTCATAATTTATGCCGATCACTGATCACTCCCGAGACCTCCAAGGAGAAACAATGAGCCAAATGCCCTCTATGTGCATATACTGAATCAAATTATTGACTGAAGGCTTATTGTACGACCGAATTTAGTATAGAAAAAAGGAGTGAGAGCATGCGCGATTTTTATGCTCGGATGCTACGGTTAATTATGTTAAGTTTTTTACTGCTGCTACTTTTAATTCAATTTACAGAGCGCTCTACTTCATTTAATCACATTACTCCCGCGCTAAATAAAGTAACCGAGCGAATTGAGCTGATTACCTATGATCAATAAATGTATGTTTTCTGCGTTTCGATATGTACTTGTTCTTTATGCAATTTGCTTTACATTTTTATTTGTTAGTACAGTTCCAAGCCTGTTTGGTTTCACCGTCACCGTTCAAGAAACGGATTATCACCACCTGCATCGCGGAGATATAGTTGTCTTTAGAGACGAATCATCTTCTTCAAAGAATGAACTTGTACTGGCCCATAATCAAGAGCTTGATGTACTGATTACAGCTCAAAGAGATTCTTTGCCTGCTTCTTTTAAAGTAATTGGAAGCTACGCATACCATCTTCCATATATAGGGATCATTATTGAGTTTATGAAAGATTTTACTACGTTACTGGTGATGGGAAGTATTTTACTTTTGTTGTTTTCGTATACGCTGCAGCCTAAAAGGCGAATATGGCGTAAGAGAAAGTAAAAAATGGGCGAATGCACATACAAGACAATCAACTAGCGCATATAAAGTACAGTGTACGAAATGAAAAAAACAAGAGGAGAGATTGCTATGTATAACTACGATTGTTACGACCCATGCCATCACGGAGGCTATCACCACCTATACGATACTTGCCACTATCCGATTAGCTATCCCATTGGCGGTTATTATCATTGCGGAACAGGCCAGTCATTTGCATTAATTGTTGTGTTATTTATTTTATTAATCATAATTGGCTGTACCTGTTTTTGCTGATTAGGTCTCATTTGCTCGCATGTGCGAGCTTTTTATAACAGGTGGAAAAGGACAAACTTACATATAAATTGTTTAAATAATAAAAAAATTTTGCCAAATCAACATTTACCATATTATACTATAGCTAGTAACTCAATAAGCGAAGGTGAATATATGGAAAAGGAAAAAGTATTTCAACAGCTATTTTCAATGTCATTTACACCAATGCTCGTAATGAATATGGATGGAGATATTCAAATTTTAAATGAAGCGTGCTGCCACCTTTTTAAAACGACGGAGGAACGACTTCTTTCCTGTAATGTATTTGAAGAACCAAATCGCTTTTTTATCGAAAAGCATGAAGTGGAACCGTTAAGAAAGCAAGAGGAAGAAGTTGTTTTACTTAAGAAAAAAGTAGATCAGCAATTTCCGATGCACATTCATATTCAGCGCACGGAAGAGGATATTCCGCTCTTAGTTGTTCAGTGGAAAGAGTTTTCCTCAAGTATTGAAAAGCAAGAGGAAGTCATTCGGAAAATGAAGCAATATAAGCAGTTTGTCCAGCAAAGCCAAGATGCATTTATTGTAACAAGAGAAGGCAGAATTCAATATTTGAATCCCGCTGGTGTTAAACTTCTTGGCGGCGAGAAAAAAGAAGAGTATATCGGACGTCCTTGGCTTCACTTTATTCACCCCGAACATTTAGAAATCGTAAAAGAACGAATGGTTCAGCTGATGAATGGAATGTCCGTAAGGCCGCGTGTTGATGTGAAACTATTGACTAAAAAAGGGGTCGTCATTATTGAATCTTCGGCCACCAAAATTAAGTTTGAAGGACAGGATGCCATTCAGTATATTATTCGCGACGTAACGGACCGAAAAAAATATGATGAAATGGCCAGCAAATCTGAAAAGCTTACAATGGTGAGCAAGTTAGCGGCAGGAGTAGCACATGAAATTCGTAATCCAATGACGGCGATTAAAGGGTTTATTCAGCTGTTAAAAGCATCGAAACAGTATAATGAAGAATACAATGATATTATGCTTGAAGAATTGAATCGCGTCGAATCCATTATTCAAGAATTTTTAACGCTGGCCAAGCCTAAAATTGAAAATTCATACCACCCTAAAAGTCTCAATCAAATCATACGTCACGTGACGTTACTATTAGATACACACGCCAATTATAAAAATTGTCGTATTATTAATGAGATTAGTGATGAGATTACAATCTTTTGTGAAGAAAATGCGCTTAAACAAGTTTTTATTAATTTAATTCAAAATGCGCTTGAGTCAATGAGCAAAGGTACAGTTAAAGTCACCGTTCAAAAAAGAAATGAATACGGCATGGTCATTATCGAGGATGAAGGCTGTGGAATAGATGAGCAATCTTTAGCTCGGCTAGGTGAACCATTTTATTCCACTAAACAAACAGGAACAGGGCTAGGGTTAATGATCAGCTACCGAATAATCGAACAGCATCAAGGGCATATTTCATTTGCGAGTAAAGTAGGAGTAGGGACAAAAGTAGAAATAGCTCTTCCGTACATTAAAGAACCAGTGAACATTTCGTAGCGCTTGCTATTCGTTCACTGGTTTTTATTTGATTGGAATAAAAACGAATATTTTTTTAATTATTTATTTTAATGTTCGTGTATATTGTTGACTAAAGGATTTGTTTTTGATATATTATCAAATGGCTAGGAAATAACCGAATGATAATAAAAAAAGAAAATTCGGTCAATAACTTTTATCTTTTACCCAAAGAAAAAAGATGATGGGAGAATGTACAATGAACTCAAATTATGATGTTATTGTGGTAGGGGCAGGACCCGCTGGAATTTTTACTTGCTATGAATTAACGTTAAAATTACCAGAAGCAACTATTTTATTAATCGATAAAGGACACGATATCTATCGACGTAATTGTCCGATTCTTCAGAAAAAAATTGAAAAATGTCCGCCTGCGGTTGGCAGAAAAGAGTTTGCTGGCTGTTTGCCTGCTTGTTCTATCACAAATGGTTTCGGTGGAGCCGGCGCATATTCAGACGGAAAATTTAATATCACCAGTGAATTTGGAGGCTGGATGACTGATTATCTGCCTGAATCCCAGGTGGTAGATTTAATTAAATATGTGGATGAAATTAATTTAAAACACGGAGCAACCGATACGATTACGGATCCGTTAACTGATAAAGTTCGTGAGATTGAAAAACGCGGATACGCAGCAGGATTAAAGTTATTGCGTGCCCAGGTGCGTCATTTAGGAACAGAGCAAAATTTAGAAATTTTAAAAAGCATTTATGAATACTTAAAAGAAAAAATTGATATGCAGTATAAAACGGAAGTAGCGGATTTAATAACAGAAAAAGAAGATGGTCAGCATATCGTGCGCGGTATCGAATTGAAGAATGGTCACAGAATTACGGCTGATAAAGTTGTGGTTTCCCCAGGTCGAGACGGCTCGAAGTGGATGAGCGACTTACTAAAAAAACGCCGTTTAAAAATGATTAACAATCAAGTAGACATCGGTGTTCGAGTAGAAACATCTAACGTTGTTATGGAAGAAATCAACAAACACTTGTACGAAGGAAAATTCATTTACAATACGTCTGTAGGTACAAGAGTGAGAACGTTCTGCAGCAATCCTTCAGGACATGTGGTAGTAGAGAATCATTCAGGGATTATGTTAGCAAATGGACACGCATACAAAGATCCGAAGCTTGGAAGTCAAAACACGAACTTTGCGCTGCTTGTTTCACACAAATTTTCGGATCCCTTTGATCAGCCGAACGAATATGCGCACGAAGTATCAAGATTAGCTAATATGCTGTCAAACGGGGGCTTAGTTGTTCAAAAGTATGGAGATATTTTAAAGGGGCGTCGTTCAACAGCGAATCGAATTAAAGAAGGCTTTTTAGAACCAACGTTAAAAGAAGCTGTCCCTGGTGATTTGGGCTTAGTGCTTCCATACAATACAATGAAAAGCTTAATTGAAATGACAGAAGCACTGGATCATGTAACGCCTGGATTAGCATCTGAACATACGCTGTTTTACGGTGTGGAAGCGAAATTTTACTCCGCCCGTCCGAAGTTAAACGATAAGTTTGAAACTGAAATTTCCGGTTTATACGTGGGTGGAGACGGAGCTGGTATTACGCGAGGACTCGCGCAGGCAAGTGCGTGCGGTGTTTGGGTAGCGCGTGACATTGTTGAAAAATTAAAGAATCGCAAAGCAAGTTCTGAACCTGTTACTGTATAAAAAAAGAGGCCGTGACGGCCTCTTTTTTATATGTGTTAAATAACGAGAGGGAATATTTAGTGAATTTATATCAAGCAGTATAATAAGGATAAAAACAACAGTTGGAAAGAGATATTTTTTGATGAGTAAAATATTTATGAAAGCAGTAAAGTACGTGGACGATAGAATAATTATACGTAATTATGAATGGTGTTTAATGAGCAAAAAGTTCACTTTACAAACTATTTTTCGAATTAATCTTTTGTCTATTAGATTATAAGTCTTGTTAAATAAGTGTTTGTCGATTAATGAAACATAATGTAAATATTTCAAGACAAAACATTTTCCGATTTTTTATGATGGGATTCTGCATTATTTTTGAATAAAAAATTGACAGAAACATATAAAATGAATTTTAATTAAAGTAACAATTATTATCATGCGAAAATATTAAAGAAAATTATTTGCTTAATCTCTTTTGTTTTATAAGAGAACGGGGGACCCATATTTGTACGTAATGTACTTGGGGTGAATCTTGAATGAATCAAGTAGGGTAACTCACGTACCCGAATCTGACAGCTAACTCCGTAAGCATTCAGTGAGGGAATAGCAGGTCTATGAAACCATGATATTCTCATGGTTTTTTGTATAGTTAAAAATATTCCTAAACTATTAATCTGAAAATTTTTAATATATTGTATATTTTGAGTGTTATCCCTCTCAGTGCATGGTAAAATAAGTATGGTAGTTAGAATCATTCTAATATAATTTATTTACGGGAGGTAAATCTATGAAGCTATCGACAAAGATTATTATCGCGCTAATTGCTGGTGCTGTTGTAGGAGTGTTGATTAACGCTTTTGCTCCAAGTGCTTTTGCTCCGCTGGACAAGTACTTGTTTACACCGCTTGGCCAAATTTTCTTAAGCTTAATTAAAATGCTTGTTGTACCAATTGTGTTTTTCTCTATCACGTTAGGCGTAGCAGGTTTAGGAGATCCTAAAAACTGGGAAGAATCGAGGCAAAAACAGTTTCGTACTTCCTAGTGACAACAACCGTTGCTATTGTAATTGGTTTATTGTTAGCGTTTGTTATTAAACCAGGAACATTTGGATCTTTTGATACAAAAAACGCTTCTTTTGAAGCCGAAAAAGCACCGCCGGTTGGAGAGACATTCTTAAATATGATTCCAGTCAACCCAATTCAAGCGATGGCTGAAGGGAATATGCTTCAACTTATCGTTTTCTCTATCTTTATCGGTTTTGGTATTACGATGCTTGGAAGTAAAACCAAAGGGCTTTACAATTTACTCGAGCAAGGCAATGAATTGATGATGTACCTTGTAAATCTAGTGATGAAGTTTGCTCCTTACGGAACATTTGGGCTTCTTGCAACAGCGGTTGGAAGTCAGGGCTGGGAGGCAATTAAAGCGATGGGGCTTTACATGATTGTAGTCGTGCTCGCACTATTCATCCATTCGATTGTAACATATGGGGGGTCAGTCGCCCTTATGGCCAGACGTAACCCTATTGAATTTTTTAAAGGTTTTGCTCCTGCGATGACAGTTGGATTCAGTACATCAAGCAGTAGTGCAACGCTTCCGATTTCAATGAATGTGGCTCAAAAAAATCTTCGTGTCCCGGAGTCCATCAGCAGTTTTGTCCAGCCGTTAGGTGCTACTATTAACATGGATGGAACGGCAATTATGCAAGGTGTCGCGACTATTTTTATTGCACAAGTATACGGCGTTGACCTGTCGCTGGGTGCTCTTGTGACGGTTGTATTGACAGCGGTGCTTGCTAGTATTGGTACAGCAGGTGTGCCGGGAGTTGGTCTCATTATGCTAGCAATGGTATTGAGTTCGGTTGGCTTGCCTGTAGCAGGTATCGGATTGATTATTGGAATTGATCGCTTGCTTGACATGCTTCGTACATCTGTAAATATTACGGGAGACGCTGCGTGTGCCGTTATTGTGGCTGAGTCAGAAGCAAAGCGTATCGATAAATCTGTAACGCAATCAGCTTAATAAGCGTAAAAGCTCTAGCTATATGCTAGGGCTTTTTTTATTGGCAAGAAACTCTTCTTTTTAGCATACAGTTTAATAAGAGTATGTGTTTGAAAGGAGAGTGCGGAAATGAATAAGACCCATGTGATAAAGCCGCTGCTCGACGATGACTACCCAATTATTTCATATGGAAAAGGAATTTATTTGTACGACCAAGATGGAAAAAGGTACATAGATGCTTCCTCGGGGGCAGTTACAGCAAGTATCGGACACGGCGTAAAAGAAATTATTGATGCGATGACCGATCAGGCACAGAAAGTTGCGTTTGTATATCGGTCGCAGTTTACAAGTGATCCGACAGAAGCCTTAGCTAAGAAACTATGTGAATTAAGCAGCAATCATTTTCAGTGGAGCTTTTTTGTTAACAGCGGGACAGAAGCGACTGAAACGGCTATGAAAACGGCCATTCAGCATTTTCAAGAGCAAGGAAAGCCAACCAAAACAAAGGTTTTGTCACGCTGGATGAGCTATCACGGTATTACAATAGGAGCTCTGTCTATGTCAGGGCACGTTGGAAGACGAAAACGCTTCTTGTCTTTGCTTGAAGATTATCCTTCGGTTTCGCCTCCTTATTGCTATCGATGTCCGTTTCAGCAAACCTATCCATCCTGTAATCTTGCTTGTGCTCACGAATTGGAAACAGTTATCAAACGAACCGGTCCTGAACATATTGCTGCTTTTATTACAGAGCCCATTGTAGGAGCAGCTGGAGCAGCGCTTACACCTCCTCCCGGTTATTATGAAGCGATAAGAGAAATTTGTGATAAATATGATGTGTTATGGATAGCCGATGAAGTCATGACTGGCGTTGGGCGTACGGGCGTGATGTTTGCGTATGAGCACTGGGGAGCTAAACCAGACATCATGACGCTTGGAAAAGGAGTGGGAGCAGGATATACACCAATAGCCGTTACGTTGGCTAGCAGCAAAACGATTGAACCTATCATGAACGGCTCCAAATTAATTATGAGCGGACATACGCTAAGTGCTAATCCGCTGTCATCCGCTGTAGGGCTGGCTGTCTTAACTTATATTGAAAAGAATGATCTTGTTCAAGAAGTAGCGCTGAAAGGCGACTATTTAGTAAAAAAATTAAAGGAGCTTCAACTTCTTTACCCTATCATTGGTGATATACGTGGTAAAGGCTTATTAGTTGGTCTTGAGCTTGTGCAAAATCCAAAAACGAAGGAGCCTTTTTCATCCTCCGAAAATATGACGGCGCGCGTAATAAGTAAGGCCCAGAAAAATGGTCTTCTCCTTTATCCTTCGCAAGCAGGAACAGACGGAGTCGAAGGAGACGGTATTATTATTTCGCCGCCATTTACAATTACTCATCGTCAACTAGATGAAGCGGTTGAGCTGCTTTCGAAAACATTGTATGAAGTACAAAATGAAAAACAGGGAAATGAGGTGAAATAAGTGACAAAGGTCGAAAACTCATTTCAAAAGATGAAAACTGTGGAACAAGCGATTGAATACGTGGATCATGCTGCTACGCTGATGATAGGAGGGTTTGGAGGAGTAGGCAGTCCACCTTCTCTTATTGACGGTCTTATTGAAAGCGGAAAATCAAATTTTACACTTATATGTAATGATTCGGGCTTTCCTCATATTGGTGCGGGAAAATTAGTAAGTCAAGGAAGAATTCAGAAGCTGATCGCTTCTCACATTGGATCGAACCCAGTGGCTGGAACGCTGATGACAGAAGAAAAGCTGAAAGTTGAGTTTTCTCCTCAAGGAACGCTTGCTGAGCGGATTCGAGCGGGAGGAGTTGGACTTGGAGGAGTACTGATTGATGTAGGAATAGAAAATGACATTATTCAATTTGGAAAAGAAAAAGTGGAAATAGACGGCAAGACATTTTTAGTTGAAAAACCGCTCACAGCCGATGTGGCTTTTGTATATGCAAAAAAAGCAGATCCATTCGGCAACTTGCTTTATGATAAAAGCGCTCGAAACACTAATCCCTTAATGGCTATGGCAGGTCGTATAACTATTGCTGAAGTGGATGAAATCGTCCCTCTCGGCGACATTGACCCAGAGAACGTGATGACGTCAGGTGTATTTGTGAATTATATTGTGCCTTCAAAAGGAGTGAATTGGAAATGGGTTTGGGAATAGATATTCGTCATCGTATTGCGAGACGTGCTGCGGCTGAAATCAAAAACGGCATGATTGTTAACTTAGGGATCGGCATTCCTTCTCTTATTCCTAATTATGTACCAAGCGCTGTTCATGTGATGTTTCATGCTGAAAACGGAATTTTAGGGTTAGGATCTTCGCCTCCTTTAGGTGAAGAAGATGAGAATGTCTGCAATGCAGCAGGCTATCCAACAACTACTGTTCAAGGGGCTTCATACTGTGATAGTGCTACAGCCTTCGCGATGATTCGAAAAGGATACGTCGATATGACCATTCTTGGTGCGTTAGAAGTGAGTGAAAAAGGGGATTTAGCTAATTGGATTGTGCCAGGTAAGCGAGTTCCTGGGATGGGAGGAGCGATGGAATTAGCTCAAAAAGCGAAAAAAGTCATTGTGCTAATGAATCATACGAGTAAGACAGGAGAACCAAAACTGGTTAAGACGTGCTCTTTACCTCTTACTGCTTCGGGCTGCGTGGGATTAGTTATTACGGATCGGGCGGTTTTTAAAGTAGAAAAAGATGCCCTTCTTCTAACCGAGTTAATGTCTCCTTATACCGTAGAGGATATTTTGAGTTCAACAGAAGCGACCGTTCGCCTGAGTGATCAATTGATTACGATACCATAAGGAGGACCATTATATGAACATACAGCAATCTATTCATAACTGGATGACAGAGCATCGTCAAAGCGCAGTGCGTTTACTCAAGCGTTTCGTAGAAGAAGCAAGCGTACAGGGTTCTGAAAAGCATGCCCAGGCAATTGTCATTGAACGCCTTCGACAGCTGCAGTTAGATATTGATATATGGGAGCCAGACGAAAAAAAACTTCGTACCCATGAAGCTTTTGCCTCCAACCGTTCTAGTTTCCGAGATAGCCCGAATGTGGTAGGCGTGTTAAAAGGAAAAGGTGGAGGGAAATCCATCATTTTAAATGGACATATTGATGTCGTGCCTCCCGGCGATCTTTCACAGTGGAAGGAAGATCCTTATACGGCCGTTGTAAAAGATGGAAACCTATATGGGCGCGGTGCAACGGATATGAAAGGAGGGAATGTGTCGTTACTTTTAGCGATTCAAGCATTAAAAGAGCTAGGCATTTCATTAAAAGGAGATGTTATTTTTCAAAGCGTAGTAGAAGAAGAAAGCGGAGGTGCAGGAACACTTTCCTGCGTGCTTAGAGGGTATAAAGCAGATGGTGCCATTATTCCAGAACCAACCAACATGAAGATCTTCCCTAAACAGCAAGGCTCGATGTGGTTTCGCGTGATCGTACATGGAGTAGCAGCACATGGAGGGACTCGGTATGAAGGGGTGAGCGCCATTGAAAAAGCAGCTGTTGTGCTTAAACATATTGAGGGTCTTGAAAAAGAGAGAAACAGCCGAATTACAGACCCGCTCTATAATAAAATTCCTATTCCCGTGCCAATTAATATCGGAAATATACAAGGAGGAACGTGGCCTTCTTCAGTTGCTGACCAAGTAGTATTAGAAGGCAGGATAGGAGTTGCTCCGCATGAAAAAATGAAAAATGTTAGAGCGGAAATGAAATCGTGGCTTGAACTTTTGCCTCAGTGTGATGAGTGGTTTGCTGATTATCCTGTCGACTTGGAATGGTTTGGGGCCCACTGGCTTCCCGGTGAAATTGAATTAGAGCATCCGCTTATGACCTCTCTTTCGTCCTCTTTTTATCAAGTGAAACAGACTCAGCCGGTCGTTGAAGCATCTCCTTGGGGAACGGACGGCGGGATATTGTCACAAGTTGGAGATATTCCAACAGTTGTGTTTGGACCAGGAGTAACAGAAGTAGCCCACTTTCCGAATGAGTATATTTGTATTCAAACGATGCTTGACGCAGCAGAAATTATTGCTCTCACCGTAGCAGACTGGTGCAGTATTGCGGACTAAGCTAAAAAGGGAGAGGATACAAACAAATGGCGAAACAAGAAAATATTTGTCAACCAACCTTTGCTATGACTCTTTTTTTAGATGAATGTAACAAGCGTCTGAGAATAGATGATTACCGGGGAAATGTGAACGATATTTACAGCTATATATATAAAGAAATTGATAAGGCAACGTACGAAAAGTGGATTATAAAAGCACGTGCTGAACATCTGTTGGACTGGATGAGCTTGGGATTTTCTTTAGAAGCAACTGTTCCCTACTATTTTAATGGAAGCGACGCGTATCTTTTATGCTCCTATACGTCTCAATCCCGCCGAGACAGCGGGGAGACGTTAAAAGAAACAGAGCTGCTTCAAGATGTTTTGAATTTGCCGACATCTGATTATTCTCCTTTATCAAATCAACTGATTATGCGCCGAGCCATTTCATCTGACGCTAAACAACTTTCTCAGCTCTACCGTCAAATCTTCACAGTGTATCCTACGCCCCTCTACGAAGAAGAGTATCTCTCTAGTTTGCTTCAAGAAGATAGTTTGTTTTATATCATAGTTGATAAGAACGATATCGTTAGCGCTGCTTCTGCTGAAATTGACTATGTCTACCACAATGCTGAACTAACGGATTGTGCGACTCTCCCTGCTTACCGAAAGTATGGATTTATGAAGCATTTATTAAGCGCACTAGAGGCGGAGTTAAAACAGCGGCATATTTTTTGTGCATACACAATAGCGAGAGCGCTTTCATTTGGGATGAATGCCGCTTTTCATCAGCTTGGGTATATCTATACGGGACGGTTAACGAATAATTGTTACATTTATAAATCGTTAGAAGATATGAACGTATGGGTGAAGGATTTGTCAAAAAGTAAAAGGTGAGAAATAATTAACCAATTTATGGGCTGTAACATATAACAATAGTAAATCTTCATAAAGGAGCGATTGTATGTTATATGATTTATATAAGCCGTCCCGACATTGGAAAGATATTGAGTTATGGAAAGATGTTCCTGAAGAAAAATGGAATGACTGGATTTGGCAATTAACAAACACAATTCGAACGCTAGATGATTTAAAAAAAGTCATTAACTTAACTCCTGAAGAAGAAGAAGGAGTACGCATTTCAACCAAAACAATTCCGCTCAATATTACGCCTTACTATGCATCTTTAATGAATCCAGATGATCCTCGCTGCCCCGTTCGTATGCAGTCTGTTCCGGTTGGCAAAGAACTTCATAAAACAAAATACGATCTAGAAGATCCCTTAGATGAAGACGAAGATTCTCCAGTGCCAGGGTTGACTCATCGCTATCCTGATCGCGTTTTGTTCTTAGTGACCAATCAATGCTCCATGTACTGCAGATACTGTACTCGAAGAAGATTTTCAGGACAAATTGGAATGGGTGTTCCAAAAAAGCAGTTAGATGCTGCGATTGCTTATATCGCCAAAACACCTGAAGTACGAGACGTACTCATTTCAGGCGGTGATGGCTTGCTAATTAATGACAACATTTTAGAATATATTTTGAAGAATTTAAGAGCTATTCCCCATGTGGAAATTATTCGAATTGGCACAAGAGCACCCGTTGTGTTTCCGCAGCGAATAACGGAAAATTTATGTGCCCTCTTAAGAAAATATCATCCAGTGTGGTTAAATACTCACTTTAATACATCCATTGAAATTACGGAAGAGACAAAAAAAGCATGTGAAATGCTTGTCGATGCAGGCGTTCCAGTTGGCAATCAAGCGGTTATTTTAGCTGGGATTAATGACAGTGTAGCTATCATGAAAAAGCTTATGCACGATTTAGTGAAAATACGCGTTCGTCCTTACTATATTTATCAATGTGATTTATCAGAAGGAATTGGGCATTTCCGCGCACCTGTTTCCAAAGGGCTTGAAATTATGGAAGGGCTGCGAGGTCATACGTCTGGATATGCCGTTCCAACGTTTGTTATTGATGCTCCAGGAGGTGGAGGAAAGATTGCGGTTCAGCCAAACTATATTATTAGTCAAAGCGCAAGTAAAGTTGTTCTGCGAAACTTTGAAGGCGTGATTACGACGTATCCAGAGCCAGAAAGCTATGTGCCTGGGCGTGCAGATGATTATTTTCGAGCTGTTTATCCAGCATCGGATGCTAAAGATTCTTCCATCGGCATCTCGGGTCTTATGAATGATGCTCAATTCAATCTTGTACCGGAAGGATTAGGGAGAGTAAAAAGACGTAAAACGTATGAAAGTGACAGTGCTCACGAAAGTCTAAAAGATAAACGTGAAAAAAGAGATGAATTAAAAGATAAAAAGTTTAAAGCTCAATTAAAAAAAGACGGTAAAAGCGACGATGCTCCATCATCTTAAGGAGGTCCTGTAATATGACTGTTCAATGCGCATGGTGCGAAGAAGAAAAAGCGGTAGAAACAACCAATACCGCATACTGGGAATTGCCAGACGGAACGAGAAGTATTGAAATTACTCATATGCCATGTATCAGCTGTTCAGGTTGCGGGATGTCATATCAAGAAGAAGATATCATAGAAGAAGTGGAAACACAGCTGCTTCTTGTCGATACAAAAAAACTTGATGAATCCATTCGGTATGATGAGCTATTAAAAGTGCCAAGATTATTAAAACGGAACTACTTTAAATTCTAAAAAGCCGCCCCTTATTTTGTAAGGGGCGGCTTTGCTTATTGATAAGCCTTTGTTCCAGCAGTACGCAGGCTATAGGCATGTTTTAAAGCTACTGTAACAGGACGGAAAGTTGGAAGTTCGACTTCGTCTATTTTCGAAACGGGCAACAGACCAACAGATGTGCTCGTAATAAAAACTTCATCAGCGTCTTTTAAAAAGGAAGGTGTCATATTTTGTTCTCGGATTTGAATGGCTTGTTCTTGAGCACATTCCAGTACGTTAGCGCGCGTAATACCGGATAGAATTTTTCTTGTGGCAGGAGTCGTGAACAAGACGTTGTCTTTTATCGCAAATACATTGCTGCTCGACCCTTCGGTTATGTATCCGTCTTTTACTAAAATAGCTTCTTTACATCCTTTAGAAGCCGCGGCTTGTTTGGCCAGAAGGTTAGGAAGTAGGTTTAATGATTTGATATAGCAATTAGCCCATCGTTCGTCTTCCAAAAGAAGCGTGGAAATGCCTTTTTCATAGGCTTCTTCAGGTGTTTGGCGAGGGTGGCGTATTGTGAGTGCTAATTGTGCAGGTACATCGGGAAATAAATGATTTCGAGGAGCAATCCCGCGCGTAACTTGAATATAAATATCGGCGTCTTTTAACGTTGACTTTTCCATTGCTTGATGAATGATGTCCTTTAGCTCTTGTCTTGAAACCGGCAGTTCGATAAAGATTGCCTTTGCACTTCTTTCTAAGCGGTCTAAGTGACGTTCAATTGAAAACGGAATCCCTTTGTATACGCGAATAAATTCATAAACACCGTCTCCGAACTGGTGACCGCGTTCATCAATTGGAATAACAGCCTCATTAATATCTCTAAACTCTCCAGCATAATATGCTAATTCCATCTTGAAAAACTCCCTTCCTTTAGATATTAAAACGTTAACATAAAATTCAGCAAAATGAAATTATTTACTTGGTTTCTTCGAAGAAAATGAAAAAAGTCATACTCCTTTAGGAGTATGACTTTTATGAAAACGTACGTTTGAATGCTAATGAAAATTTCTGAATGGCTTTTTTCGGTGTAACAAACTGAACGATGAGCTTGGTACCGGTGATGAACCAATCGACAATACGGCTGCCGAGAAGCATCGTTACTAAAATGGACAAGGCGATTAAGACGATAATACCCCATGACGTTGGCTCTAGACTTTTTGAGAAGTCAGTTGTAAAGAACCATTTTAAAATGAAGCCGTGCAATAAATACACGTATAGTGATCGCTGTCCAATGCTTGTTAAAGCAAAACCGCGCGTTGGAATTAAAGCCATAAAGGCAAATGATACAAGAAAAGCAATTCCATAGTGAGAAACGCGCATTAAAAATTCGGCCACATTGTCGTACGTGTTCGTTCCATACAGCATATCTGTGTAAGCCGTGTCGTCTAAGAAAGAATAGCTTCCAATTAATGTAACTAGTAATACGATGGATGCAATGATTCGATTTCGCGCTGTCAAAAGATTTGTAAAAGGCTCTTGTCGCTGTGACAAATAGTAGCCTAAAAGGAAAAACGGGAAAAAGACAAACATTCGGCTAATGCTTAGAATTTTATCAAATCCGTCAATATCAATGAAGCCCATTGCAAGTCCAAGCGAAATAGAGACAGTTAAGCTAATCCACATCGGGAATTTTGCAAAGAAAGGAAGCATTAATTTCCAAAAAATTAAGCTCAGTAGAAACCACATTGCCCATCTAGGAACCAAATATTGAAGCGTGTACGTTTCATCTGTATAAAGCACACTATAATAAAGGGTATAGATAGTTTGGAAAGCTAAATAAGGAAGAGCCACCTTTGTAAATATTTTTTTGTAATAGCCTTTTTTATGGAAATTTTTTGAGAAATAACCTGCTAGTAAAATAAAGACAGGCATATGGAAAATAAAGATAAAGTGATAAATGGACAGCATTCCGTTGCTATCTGTTCGGTACGGAGAAATCATGTGTCCAAATACAACTAAAAAAATTAATACGAATTTAGCATTATCAAAGTAAGCATTTCGAGTATTCATAGTATTATTTTTCCTCAACATATGCTGATGTAAACCTCCCACCAACAAGATTTATTTAAATGGCGATTATTGTTAGAATAACCTTTCACTACGGAATTAAAACATGAATTCTTCTTTTTTGCAATTACATAAAGGCTTGAGAAACCTGTCGATTCAACGCTTTTGTTATAAAAACGATGTGTTTTTGTTACAAATGTCTTTTTGAAAAAAGAAAAATATTGATATAACAATATTTATTCGTTACGCTAATAGTGAAATTTGTTTTGCAACTGTAACATGAATTTAATATTTTTTGTCCAGTAAAACACTTATATTGCAGTGTTCGACATCTACATATCACAGAAGAAGTTGTAGATTTCTTAAAAAAATGATAGAAAAGATACACATACCGCTGGAGGGGGAGTACGATGAAATCCTTTTATCACTATATAATGAAATTCCGATCAAATAAAAAACATGATCGAATGGGAGAGTTTGCGCGAAGTGCTTATGATGATCACAGCTTCCCGAAATCTTCAACAGATTATGACGAACTGAGTTCTTATTTAGAGCTTAACGGACATTATTTATCAAGTATGACCGTATTTGATGAAGCATGGGAGCTTTATCAAAATAATGCGTGAGAAATAAAAAAGCGGGCTGATGGATATCCATCAGCCTGCTTTTTTATTTTCTTTAGCTCATGCACTAAGCAGGAGGAAAAATGATAGAGGGCAATAGATAATAAAGGCTTGGTTCTAAAGATGTTATACTTCCCCTTTTTTAGTTACTGCATATAATATTGTAACTTTTCAGTAGGTGTATGTTTACTAAGGAGGTGCGACGATGGCAGGGAAGAAAAAACCTAAATACGGAATTGGTGAAACAGTCGTTGTAACAATATACGGGACCGTTGGCACTATTACCGATATAAAAGTGATGGATGGGATTTTTGTATACGAAATCAACCATAGTGAAGGTCTTTTTTTAGAAGATACAATTGAGCTTCTAGAAGAATATGAAGGTCAAATATTAGTACAGGAAAGAGTAGAGCTTGAATATAAATTTTTCTTCGGCGATATCGTCCAGGTTTTTAATTATGGAAAAGAGTTATTTAAAATCATTGGTATTCGAACAGAAATATGGCGTTATAAAGAGGATTCATGGGAAGATATTGTCTATGAATTGTCACGTGTAACAGATGGAGAATGGCTTGAGGCTAGTGAAGAAGAACTCATTCTCGTAACTCCTCATGAGGAAACAGAAAATTACGCTCAAAGTGTTGATATGTTGTATTTAGGTAAAGAAATTAAAAAGACGGAGTTGCTACCAAAGATGAAAAAACAAAACGGTTCTGAAAAAGAAGAAGTGAGGTTAACTAAAGAAAAGCATGAGATTATAAACGGTCTTTTAGATGTGTATAATGATTATAAATTTTTGTATGAGCTTTTTGAAGATGAAGAATACGCTGAAGTCATGAACTTAGTGCTGAAACATTTAAAAAAGATAGCAAAATCCGAACAAGGAAAATAGCAGGTAGATGCCTAATAAATAAAAGATAGCCGAGATAGATCATCACATCTCTCTTAGCTATCTTTTATTGTGTATACGGCGATGGTAATGAAAAAAGAATGGGTATAATTACCTCTCTATTTAAACTGCTGAAATTTTAGACATACTATTGCCAAATTGTTCATAAATGTGTATAAGGTAAAACTTCAAGCAGAAGATGGAGTGAACCTATTTTTAAGAAAAATAAGGTACGCTAATCCGTTCAAACGGGATAAGGAGTGATATTGTGAAAGAAATCGAAGTGGTCATTGATACGGAAGAAATTGCGGAGTTCTTTTACAATGAACTAGTCAAGCGAGGCTATGTTCCCGCTGAAGAAGAGCTAGGCGAATTAGCGGATATAACTTTTGATTATCTCATTGATAAATGTATTATTGATGAGCAAGATGAAGAATAAAAAGATAGATACATCTGTAACGACGGGGAAACTCGTCGTTTTGTTTATGAGACAGCGGTTATGAAAAAGGATTAGCAGCTTTTATAGCGGATTGTACTTTTATATGATGCTGAAGGGGAATTTTTTTAACTGAAGAAGCGGGAATAGAGTCAAGAAGAGAAAATATGCTTTCGTCTTCAAACCAATCTTCTTTTCTTAAAAAAAGATGTACGCGGTCTCCCCAGCTCATAGTTAAAGTCGGGCTATAGAGCTTTTTGGAATGAGTTCTGTCATTTGTAAATATATCTGAATTATAATCGCTTCGAGACCCTGTATGAGGGTGTTTAAGGCTAAAGGTATAAATAGCATCATACAAGTTTGAATAAAAAAGAAGAACGTATAAAGTTTTTCCCACTTCAATCCGTCTTAAGACAGACTCAAAATGATACACTTTCGTTCCACTTAACTCAATCTTATTACCTGAATAATAGGGAAAGACGATTTGAGTCATACCGAGAAAGTTTTGAGTGTGAAACTGCCAAGAGTGAAGAACATCACGCTGAAACTCTCTTTTAAAGAGAACATTTTTTTCGATATGATACTGTTCGTTCACAATCAGAGCTATTGATAAGAGCGTTTTGTTTCTATGCTGCCAAAAGTCATTCCAAACAGCTATCATAAAAGACGATATGTGAAAAGCGGGGAGTAAATGAAACAGATTGCTGTTTTGCTCTTTGCTTTTTTCATAGAGTAACAGCTGAGCGTAAGCATCATGAAAAATGGCCGAGTTGGAGTGTTCTAAAAACAAGAAGTATGCGTGCTGTTTTTCTGATGAAAGCAGGGATTTTATTAAGGTAGTGGAGAGATCTGTCATATAATAGCCGCCGTTTCGTGAAACTAAGTGTGCTAAAAGAGCCCAATGAATTTCAGGGTGTTTTTGATAATAGTCCAAATAAGCTTGTGTACGTGTAACATTGTTTTGATTAGCTTTTTTTACTTTTCTTCGAATTTCTTTAATCCATTTTACATCTTCTCCGATAAAAGAGAGCGGGCGAATAGCGGGAGGTTTGTGCTGCATTGTTTGCTGCAGACGAAGAACATCCTCCAATTTAACGAGAGAATTGGTGTCAGTAGAAGTCATGTTAGGCCTCCTTTGAAACGTTTAACTATTTAAAAAAAGGGTAAGGGACTTTTTGAAACCTTTATAACATTTCGTACGTATAAAGGGTAACAAATGTTAAGAAAAGAGGTTTTCTTTATGTTCAGAAAAATATTTGAATCATTAACTGGATCTAAACATCGCCGCTACAGTAGCAGTGATCGACACTACAGACGTCCTCGTCATTACAGCAGCAGTGATCATCATTACAAACGTCCACGCCATCATAGCAGCAGTAGCGATTATAAGCGAAGCAAATATTATGACAGCCACAGTCATTCAAAATATGGCCATCACCATTACAAGCGCAAACGTAAAAGCGGAAGTTTCTTTTCAAGCTTTTTCTCAAGTTGATTTATGATGAAAAATCGAATGTTCAAACACTTTCATCGCTGGCTAGTTGACCGTCCTTTCAAAAAAGGAAAAGTCATTTGCGGGCGATATGAAGTCATAGATGTACTGGGAATGGGAAGCTATGGTATAACATATGTCGCTAACGACATTGTGCAACAAAAAAAGGTAGTAGTAAAGCAGCTCCGTAAAACGAAGCAGCGCACGTCCCAGGGGCTGAAGTCTTATCATTATGAAGCGAAATTGCTGTCTCAGTTAAATCACCCTCAAATTCCTTCACTGTATGAAGCTATCGAAACAGATGAAGGCTGTTTCTTAGTGATGGAGTTGATTCAAGGGAAAACGTTTGAAGATTTAATTTTTGAAGAGAAGTGTGTGTATACGGAAGAACAAGCGCTTGATATTTTACTTGATATTCTAAACGTAGTTTCTTCTCTTCATGAGCAAGGAATCGTTCACCGTGATCTTCGTATTCCGAATATTATTGATGTTAACGGGACCATCTATGTTATTGACTTTGGCCTTGCTAGATTTTTAGGGGACCATGAAGAAACAAGCACCCTTATAGAAGAACAGCAGTTTATGAGACAAACATCTGCTGCAAGCGATATCTATGCGCTTGGTCATTTTCTTTTATTTTTATTATACTCTGGTTATGAGCCGACAGAGAAACAAGAAAAAAGCTGGGAACAAGAGCTAAGTTTGGCGACACCAATTAAGACCATTATTCAAAAAATGCTGAGCGCAGATGAATCGTATGAAAGCATTAAAAGTTTACAAAAAGATATTTATGACTATATAAATAGTAAGAACTCAGGGAGGGGAAAGTATGGCGCTATTTAATAAAGCGTTAGCCCGCATTGGAATTGGCGCAGCGCGAGTCGACGCTAAGCTTGTCAATGATGAATTTCGTGCTGGTGAAAAGATTGAAGGGATTGTTGAAGTGTACGGAGGCAATGTGGAGCAGAAAATTGACAGCATCTATCTGCGTCTATTCACAACCTATGTAAAAGAAAGAGACGATAAAAAATACAAGCAGGATATTGAGCTTAATACGTTTAAGATTAACGACCCGTTCACGATTCAACCATCTGAAACGAAGTCTATTCCTTTTACCTTTCAGCTGCCTGATGATACGCCCGTTACATTAGGGAGAACCCGGGTGTGGGTGGCGACGAGCCTCGACATTAAAGATGCGGTTGATCCGTCGGATATTGATCATGTAAAAGTGCTTCCTAATCAGATGGTAACAAGCACAATTGAAGCTATGGAACAGCTTGGCTTTCGCTTGCGCCAAGTCGAGTGCGAAGAAGCTCCTCGCAGGATGAGAAAAAGACTTCCTTTTGTTCAAGAATTTGAATTTGTTCCAAGCGGTGGAGTGTACGCTGGGAAAGTAGATGAAATTGAAATCATCGTGCAGCCAAGCGGCTTACATGACTACGATTTATTTATAGAAGTAGATCGACGAGCCAGAGGATTTGGCGGCTTTCTATCTGAAATGCTGGATGCAGATGAGTCGCTCGTTCATGTTCATGTTTCTGAAAAAGAAATTTCTCAGTTGAAAAATAGATTAACCAATATTATTTCACGCTATAGCTAACGTGCATAGCTCTTCTTTATTTTTCGTATATTAAAGACAGTAAAAAGAAAGGAGAGAGGTATATGCCGCAATCAAAGCAAACGAAAAAAATAAATGCAAAAGAGGAATTTTCGGCTGAATTTGTCGTTCATCAAGCTCCTAAGCCAGAAGACTATATTCAGCCAAAACGTGTGAATAAGTAAAGCATGTAGAACGCTACATGCTTTTTCTTTTAATAGGTTGGAGGAAATAAAAAATGGTAAATCGCACTACAAAATATTCTCTATTTATTGTATCGCTTTTAACTTTCTTTTTACTCATTTTATTTACGTTTAATACACCTTGGGTGAAACAGCTTGACTTTAATGTACTTCATACTATTGAAGGATGGAGGACGGACACGTTAACACCTATCATCATATTTATAACAACCGTAGGATCTTGGTATGTCACTGCGCCAATCTGGTTTGCAATTATAGTATTTCTTCTTTATAAACGAAAAGGGTTGCTCGTTTTATATATCACGCTCGTTTTTTGGGGAGTTCGCGCTTTAAATTGGGGGTTGAAGGAGATTTTTGCAAGACCAAGACCTGATTGGAGTCAAGTCGTTCCCGCCTCTCACTATAGTTTTCCGAGCGGACATGCCATGAACTCAATGGCGTTTTACAGCGGAGTACTTTTGTTAATATGGATGTATACAAGAAGCAGGGCTATCAAAACGGCAGCTGCATGCGTAATTGCTATTGTTATTTTATTAATTGGATTTAGCCGTTTGTATTTAGGTGTACACTTTTTAACGGATATACTAGCAGGATATTGTTTAGGACTTGCTTGGTCCTTAGGGGTCTACCTCCTTTCTAAACGCCTATATAACCAAAAATAGGAGCAATGGTTACATTTTTTTCGTTAATATTTCATTTTGTTTAAGTAGGCCTATTGATTCATCCATTCAAAAACAACTAATGATAAAATGAAAAACAAATATTTTATGTACATGTTTAATAAGGAAAAACTAGTAATTTCGACAAAAAACGTTTTGATTCGATAAAGGGTTTTCGGATTTTATCACTAATTATATAAGAATACATGACGTAAAAGAGTAAATACTTGCTTTTGGGTGGAGGGAAGAATGTTGAGTGTGTGGACCACAATAAAAAAACAATTTAATATTAGCACAGAATATGATGTAACCATTATGCAAACAGAAGAAAAAGGCGAAAAGCGCGGATATAAGCCTGTCCATCGTCTAACGATTACAGCATTCGATCATCAAGACGCAGCAACACAAGTATTTCAGATGTTTAATATTGCTGATAATTTGCCAAAAGATTGTGATGCGAGGTTTATCAGCACAGGCGATATTTTGTTAATTGATGAAGGTACTCGGGGGAAGTACTACTACAAGCTATGGACAGACGGCTGGCAAAAAGTGAATCGCCTGCACGTACGTTAAACATAAGGTAAAAGCGACCTATCTGGCCGCTTTTTATTTATATGTCGACTCTTAGTAATCACGAGTATGATGGCCAGGGCCATTTTTTCGGTTTGTTGCTGAATATTCATCTCCATGGGCTTCATGTTCTGCTATAATTGCTTCCTTTGGAATATGATTATTCTTTTTAGGCGAATTAATTCGGTTGCGATGTTTTTTTCCCATACATATCACCTCAGCTAACGTTAGTAAATCCCTTGCGCTATTAGCGTACCCTTATATAAAAAGACATACTACGCCATTTTTTGGGCCGTATGTCTTTTTATTTTTGACGCATAATGTTAGAAGTAAATAGACAAGCAAGGGATACAATATGGTATAGTGAAAGCGTAAGATTTTTTACATATAGGAGGTACGGAATGAGCGTACATATTGGAGCAAAACAAGGTGATATTGCAGAAACGATTTTACTTCCAGGTGATCCACTTCGTGCAAAATACATTGCAGAAACGTTTTTAGAAGATGTAACTTGCTATAACGAAGTGCGCGGTATGCTTGGATTCACAGGAACATATAAAGGAAAGCGCGTTTCTGTTCAAGGAACAGGAATGGGTGTACCATCAATTGCTATTTATGTAAATGAACTAATGAATGAATATGGTGTTCAAAACCTAATTCGGGTTGGTACATGCGGAGCAATTCAAAAAGATGTAAAAGTACGTGACGTTATTTTAGCCATGTCTTCGTCAAGTGATTCACAAATGAACCGCGTTAAATTTGGTCCTATCGACTATGCACCGACAGCTAACTTTGATTTATTAAAGCGCGCTTACGATGCAGGTGTTGAAAAAGGCCTTCAGTTAAAAGTAGGAAGTGTATTTACATCTGATCAATTTTACAATGAAGACGGCCAGTTAGAAAAATTGGCAGCTCACGGCGTATTGGCAGTTGAAATGGAAACAACGGCTTTGTATACGCTAGCTGCTAAATACGGCCGTAATGCTTTATCGGTTTTAACAGTAAGTGATCACATTTTCACTGGTGAAGAAACAACGTCAGAAGAGCGTCAAACGACGTTTAACGATATGATTGTTGTTGCGCTTGAAGCAGCAATTAATGAATGAACATAAATTCATTTATTTGCTGAATGGCAGCGAAAAGCTGCGGCGTAACAAATAAAAAGACGAGAAGCAATCAGGCTTCTCGTCTTTTTATTTGTGAAAATTAATTGTTTCCAAACGGGAAATTGTATGGTACGATTTGATACGTTAAAAACGGCTTTGGTTTTCGTGAAAGTCGAAAATCGTATAAAAAATTCATAAGAGGTGATAAACCATCATGATGGCAAGTATTAAACAGCAGTGGTTTTCAAACGTTCGAGCAGATATTTTGTCTGGGATGACAGTTGCTCTTGCGCTTATTCCGGAAGCCCTTGCTTTTTCCATTATCGCCGGTGTCGATCCCATGGTTGGCCTGTATGCATCTTTTTGTATGGCAATTGTGATTGCTTTTACAGGCGGAAGACCAGCTATGATTTCAGCTGCAACAGGAGCAATGTCTTTATTAATGATTAACTTAGTCAAAGATCACGGCATTGAGTATTTATTTGCAGCTACTGTTTTAACCGGAATTATTCAAATTTTACTTGGTGTTTTGAAAGTAGGAAGGTTTTTATCATTTCTTCCTCAAACAGTTATGATTGGATTTGTAAATGCGCTAGGTATTTTAATTTTTACAGCACAGCTTCCGCATTTTCAAGGAGCAAATTGGATGATGTACGCAATGGTAGCCGGAACGCTGCTCATCGTCTATTTGTTTCCGCTCATGACCAAAGCAATACCATCTCCGCTTGTTGCCATTGTCTTGATGACGATTGTAGCGATTGTCTTTCATTTAGATTTAAAAACGGTAGGAGATATGGGGAATATTACGCGTTCACTGCCGGTTCTTCACTTTCCAAAGGTTGATTTATCAGTGGAGACACTGCTTATCATTTTACCTTATTCGCTTCCTTTAGCGATTGTAGGGCTGCTTGAGTCTATGCTAACGGCAACGGTACTGGACGAAATTACAGATACGCCTTCGAATAAAAATAAAGAAGCGCGCGGTCAAGGCATCGCTAATATTGTAACAGGCTTCTTTGGAGGAATGGCTGGCTGTGCCATGATTGGACAATCTATGATTAATGTAAAATCAGGGGGACGAGGAAGGTTATCTACCTTAGTCGCGGGAGTCTTTTTATTGTTCTTAATTATGGTGCTTGGCGATGTTGTTAAACAAATTCCAATGGCTGCTCTTGTAGGCGTTATGTTTATGGTAGCTGCCGGTACATTTGATTGGCAGTCCCTTAAAGACTTAACGAAATATCCGCTATCGGATGCTATTGTAATGGTTGTTACGGTGGTTATCGTATTGTTTACACATAACTTAGCACTAGGAGTAATGGTAGGTATTGTTTTAAGTACCATTGTATTTGGCTGGAAGATGGCTAAAATCAAAACAACTTCACAAACAGAAGGCAATATGCAACAATACAAGGTTTCAGGGCAATTATTTTTTGCCACCATCAGTTTCTTTATGGATGAATTTCAGTATGAAACAGACCCAGATACGATCATTATTGATTTTAGTTCTTCTCATATATGGGATCAATCGGCCGTGATTGGCATCTCGAAAATTATCGATAAGTACGAGCGATTGAATAAAAAGGTTATTGTAAAAGGACTAAATGAAGAGAGTAAAAAAATCGTAAGGCAAATTGGCTTAACGTCGCTGACGCATAAATAAAAGGTGTGCAATTGCACACCTTTTTTTATGCCTTTCGTTTTAGTAGCTGTATGAGCCAGGTGAAAAAAGAAGTTGTAGATGAAGGTACGGATGTCTGTTTTAACAAAATAGCATAGGCTTTGCGCCGATATTGGTAATCAAGCATGCATATCTACTCCTTTTAAAACAGGTTTTGGAAGCGTTTTCTCTATTGTAGCATGCTTAATAGGGAGATAAAAGAAAAAAGAGAGACCATCGTCTCTCTTTAATCATTTCCAAACATATAGCGTTTGTGATGCCATGAGATTCCAAACATCAGACCCATTGCAAACATGTTCCCCATCAGTGAACTACCTCCATATGAAATAAAAGGAAGTGGAATTCCGGTAATAGGCAAGACTTGAATGGTCATACCGATATTTTGAAATACGTGGAACGTAAGCATTGAAATAACGCCTACACATAAGTAAGAATTGAATTCATTTTTTGTTTCAAGGCCTAGCTTGATCAAGTAATAAACGAGTACGAAGAAAAGACTAATAACAATACTGGCGCCTATAAAGCCAAACTCTTCTCCAATAACCGCAAAAATAAAGTCGGTCTGTCCCTCTGGCAAATAGACAACTCCATTACCGATTCCTTTACCGTTTACCATTCCTGATCCAATCGCATCTAATGATTTCTTTAAATGATAGCCCTCTCCCGAACTATACGACTCAGGATCAAGCCAAGAATAAATACGTCCAAATTGGTATTGCTTAACCCCTAGATACTTTTCTAATAGGCTAGGTGCATAAACAACAAGTCCCAAAATGACAGAACCAACCGCTGTAATACCTAAAAATGCAGGCGCGATGATTTTCCAGCTTACGCCTGAAACAAATACAAGTCCAACCGTGATTGCTAAGAACACAAGTGCGGTACCTAAGTCAGGCTGCTGCATGATTAACAATAAAGGTAAAGCAAGTACAGCGCCTAATTTACCAAGCAGTAAGAAGTCTTCTCTTACTGTTCGGATACGATATTTTTCATTGTGTTTAACAATGACCGTACTCAGCGTGATAATCAAAAACACTTTCATAAACTCTGATGGCTGCAACGAGAAGCCGGGAAGTGTGAACCAACTTTTTGCCCCGTTAATTTCTCTGGCAATACTTGAAGGAGCCACTAGTAAAAGAAGCAATAAAAAGTTCCCAAATCCATAAAAAACCCACGTTAGCTTTTGAAGCTGATCGGAGTCAAAACGCATGACAAATCCTATAATCACCATTCCAATAATATAAAAAACAACTTGTTGCGCTACGAAGTTCTTATCATACTGCCCAATTTTTTCAGCACTATGGATTGCCACAACGCTTACGCAAAACAATAGGAAGATTAGGAAAGCCAAGTTCCAGTCAAATCTACTAACATTTCTTTGATTTTCACCCATATTATTCACCTGTCACTATTAAATCTGATTCTTTCTTTATGATAAAAGAAAAATGCTGGTTTTTAATGCAAAGTCGATTAATGAAGAGTCGCACTAACCCCGCTTTGCAGTTTTTGCTTTGGATATAGACTTGCTAAAAGTAAGAAAAGATATGTCGCAAGCTGCGTTACCATACAGCCTTTTATTATACATGAATTATTCTATAACATAAATAGGAGAAATGATAACAATTTCTTTTTTCTAAAAACTCTATTTGTAGGGATTTATTCAATTCATCTTCTTTATCTCCTTAAAGGTTAATATGAAAACATATTATAGGAATTTATCTTTTTTTGCACGTGAAAAGATAAAGAAACGTGTATATATATAACGAAAGGAAAGGCAAATAGTTTCATATGAACGACTGAAAAATTCTAAACTGCGAGGACTAAATCTAGCAAGCTATACATATGAATAATAGTAAAGATAAGAGAAAGTGTTCTACACTATCTTTTTCTACATGCAGACATTCAACTTCTTAGCACCCCTACGAGTAAACAGTTGAGACAAGAATACAGTTATATTCTACTTTCTTGCTGATGAACGAACGTATGGAAGGTGTACGGATAGATTACCGGATAAGAGACATAGGATATTAGGAAAATAATAGATAGAGATTAATAGAATCATAACGTAGAGAGGTGTGTTTATGATTATAGGGGCAAGTGTGACAGCATTTTTATTATTATGGTGGACAATTTTTTATAGCGGGCGCTACTATCATTATGTTTCAGAGCCTGTTGGCAAAAGAATTTCCCTTCACGTAGGAATACATGTCACCTTAGTGGTTGGAGTGAATGCATGTCTCTGGCTTGAGCAGCCGCTGCTTTTTTCTAGCATTTTAGCAGGGTGTGCGGGACTAGGAGCCGGATGGTTTGTAGGGATTCCTTTTTCGGTAAAAAGTATTTTAAGTGGAATAATGGGGGGCATAGGAACGGGTGTTAGTTTTTATATCTCTATGAGCATGTGGATGGATCAATTTAACTGGCTATCTTTTTTATTGATAGGAACGAGCGTTATTTTTAGCGGAAGCTCGTTATTTCAAGTGTTAAAATCGATTCCGTCATTTGAAAAGGTACTGGTGAAAATGTGGGTTCAACATCCTTTTCTGATAGCTCCTATTTTGATTACCGTATTTTGGCTGTATAATTTTATTGAAAAATATTTTCCGCAAGCAGATCCAACACGCAAGTAGTTTCCGTGTTGGATTTATTATTTCCTCTGATAAGGCTCCTCTTAAGTTTACCAAGTTTGACATCGTTCAATTAGTCTATAGAAGGTAAAAGTAGACATTCACCTATCTTCATTATGATGCATATTGTAACGTAGCAAGCATTATAAAGGGGGAGTGCGTATGTATCCATATCAATACGATCCACGTTTTCAAAATTTGTTTCCACCTGGAGGAGGCCAAGGGTTTCCATCGTTTCCACCTGGAGGAGGAGGTCAAGGATTTCCACCGCCGCCACCTGGAGGAGGTCAAGGGTTTCCGCCACAGGGAGGGGCTCAGCCGCCTTCAAGTCCACCGCCAGCTTTTACACCTGCACCAAAGCTAGGTTCAGGAGGTCCATCACTTTATGCTGTTGATCCAGGCGCTATTTCAGGATGCTTATACCGATATACTTATATATGGCCGAGAAATGGTCGACCTTACTGGTTTTACCCAACCTTTGTAGGCAGACGCTCAGTTGCAGGATATCGCTGGACAGGATCCTTCTGGGTGTATGCTGGGGTAGATGTAAATCAAATTCGAGAATTTCAATGTGTATAAAACTCCGCTTGCGGAGTTTTTTTGTGCGAAAAGGTTGACGCATAAAAAATGACGTTATATAATAAATCTCGAATTAAAGATAATTTGTTTAGTAATATCTCGAATTGATAATAATATACACTTTTTAGGAGATGACATTTATGGCAAATGTATTATATGTAAAAGTAAATCCGCAGGTTGATGAAGCATCATTTTCAACTCGTTTAGCACAGGTTTTCTTAGATGAGTATAAAACAGCAAACCCTACTGATACAGTGACAACGCTTGATCTGTATAAAGAAACAGTTCCGTTCATTGATGGAGATGTTTTAGCAGCATGGGGAAAAGCTGGAGCTGGTGAAGAATTATCAGCTGTTGAATTAGAAAAAGTAACGCGTATGGGTGAATTAGTAGAGCAGTTTTTACAAGCTGACAAAGTTATTTTCTCAGCTCCAATGTGGAACTTAAGCTTTCCTCCACTAATGAAAGCATATATTGATAACATTTTAATTGCAGGAAAAACGTTTAAATATACTGAAAATGGTCCAGTAGGATTAGCTTCAGATAAAAAAGTAGTATTACTAGAAGCTCGTGGAGGCGTTTATTCAGAAGGCCCTGCGGCAGAGCTAGAATTTACTCAAAGCTATTTACGTACAGTGATGGGCTTCATTGGGGTTCAAGATTTCCAACTGGTTGTTGCAGAAGGCATGGCTTACACACCAGCAGAAGCAGACAATATTCTAGCAAAAGCATCTGAAAAAGCAAAAGAAGTTGCGTCAACGTTCTAATCTCAAAAGGCGGGGACAAAAGGATTTTAGACGAAGTGAAAAACGAACCACTGATCAAGATATTTGATTAGTGGTTCGTTTTTTTGTTACGGCGAACGTAGGTTTCATGTTTGTAAGTCTTTCTAGCAGTTGATTGGAGGGCAAGCCGAAGACTCCTGCGGGAAAAGCGAAATAGGTGAGACCCCACAGGAGCGTATGCGACGAGGAGGCTCAGCATCCGCCCGTGGAAAGCGAAGTCTTGCACGGAAATCAACTGCGGTGTCAAAAGCCGTTCGGTTCATGTATAAGAGTTGTTCGTCTTTAGATCGGATTCATTTTTTTTATGTCTCAACCTCTTTTTTTAGGTTTAAAATTCAATATCCACCCTTCAAAAGATGTATAAAGGGTTACATGAAGTGCGGCATAGAGAACGCACTTCTTATGAAAACGCTCATACATTTTTATTTACAAGACAAAAAAAGCATGGTTAAATAATGACCATGTTAACGTAACACGGGATAGGGGAAGTTTTTCTGCAGAATCATTGGGGTATGCTACAAGTACAATCTAAAAAAGGGTGATTGAGATGTTTAAAAAATTATTTGGTAATAAGACAAAATCAAAAGAAACAACTGTTCTAGCTCCGCTTTCAGGTAATATCCTGCCAATCAGCGAAGTGCCAGATCCAGTGTTCGCACAGAAGATGATGGGAGACGGTTTTGCAATCGAACCCTCAGAAGGACAAGTTGTTTCACCTGTTGCTGGAGAAGTCGTTCAGCTTTTCCATACAAAGCACGCGGTAGGCTTAAAAACAGAAGCCGGTACGGAAGTATTAATACATATCGGCCTTGAAACAGTGGCAATGGAAGGCGAAGGATTCGAAGCTCACGTAACACAAGGTGACAAAGTAAGTGTAGGAACACCTCTTATCACATTTGATTTAGCGCTTATTCAAGAAAAAGCGAAAAGCATTATCACACCAATCGTTATTACAAACAGTGATGCAAGTGAAAGTTTCGAAATTTTGGCTCAAGGGACGGTTCAAAAAGGCGAAACGGCTTGTGCAAAAGTAACGATGAAGTAATAAGCAAGGCCTTTTCCTTTAAGAAAGGAGAGCGCATTTGAAGATTTTAAAAGTATTAAATAACAATGCCGTTGTCTTTAAAGAAGGCGGAGTTGAAAAAATTGCGATGGGTCCTGGTATCGCTTTTCAAAAAGGCAAAAATGATCTTATTAATGCTGCGAAAGTGGAGAAAGTCTTTGTCATGAAAGAAGAACAGGAAAAGTTTCAAGAACTATTAAAAAACCTTCCTGAAGAGCATATTCAAGTGGCGGAAGAAATCATTTCGTATGCGGAGCAGCAGCTTTCTGCTACGCTAAGTCATCATGTGCATATTGCTTTGAGCGATCATTTATCCTTTGCTGTCGAAAGGATAGCTCGCGGTATTTCCATCCAAAATAAATTACTTAATGAAATTAAATCTCTCTATCAGCCTGAGTATGCAATTGGAGTGTGGGCTCTTCAGCATATTAAAAAGAGGCTAGGAATTACGATGCCGATTGACGAAGCGGGATATATTGCGCTTCATATTCATACGGCGAAACTGAATTCACCGGGCATGCAGCAGCTAATGATGAATACAACGATTATTAATGAAATGGTTACGATTATAAAAAAAGAGCTGAATACGGAGATTGATGAAAACAGCATGTCCTATCAGCGTCTGCTGACTCACTTGCGCTTTGCGTTAAATCGCTTAGCGCAAAATGAACCCTTTCATGAGATGGATGAAGAAATGCTCGACGTATTAAAAGTCAAATATAGAAAATCGTATCAGTGTGCTGAAACGATAAAGCAATTTGTCAAAGATGAGTACGAAATTAATTTTCCAGAAGCGGAGTTAGGATATATTACGCTTCACATTTGCCGAATAGAGCAAAGAATATAGAAAAAAACATTGACGAATATTGTTGCTTTGAGTACAATGAAAGCGTATTAATTGAATAATCGGGATTGTGACTGGTAAAGCAGGCAAGACCTAGAATGCGCATGAAGGACAACTATGTCTTTTGTAAGCGTATTTTAGGTCTTGCTTTTTTTATGACATACAACAAGGAGGAAGTAAGATGGACGTAAAAGAAATTGCTAAAAAGCTTGTTCCGCTTTTAGGAGGAAAAGAAAATATTGCTAGTGCGCAGCACTGTGCTACGCGTTTGCGCCTCGTTATTCGAGATGAAAGCAAAATCGATCAAAAAGGTTTAGATGAAATAGAAGATGTAAAAGGGGCTTTTTCAAATTCAGGACAGTTTCAAATCATTTTTGGAACCGGTCTCGTTAATAAAATCCACGCTGCTTTTATGAAAGAACTAGGTGCTGAAGAAGCTGCTGCCCCAGCGGATCATCAAGAAGAAATGAAAAAGAAAATGAACCCATTTGCCCGTTTTGCCCGCATGCTTTCCAATATTTTTGTTCCGATTATTCCAGCCATTGTAGCCAGTGGTTTACTAATGGGGCTGCTCGGGATGATGAAAGCGTTCCACTGGGTCTCAGAAGATAGTGCGTTATTTGTCTTATTGGATATGTTCTCAGGAGCAGCATTTATCATTTTACCGATTTTAATCGGGTTTTCAGCTGCAAAAGAATTTGGTTCAAATCCTTATCTAGGAGCGGTTATCGGAGGGATCTTAACGCATCCGATGTTATTAAATCCGTGGACATTAGCAGATGCTAAGCCAGAATATATGGATTTGTTTGGCTTAAGTATTCCGCTGATTGGCTATCAAGGTACGGTCGTTCCGATTTTATTGGCTATCTACGTTATGAGCAAAATTGAAAAGGGACTCCGAAAAATTGTGCCGAATTCGGTTGATTTACTTGTTACGCCTTTTTTAACTGTTATTATCACAGGCTTTGTGTCACTTGTGTTTATCGGTCCTTTCGGTCGCTATATTGGAGATTTAATTTCGATCAGCCTTCAGTCTCTATACGATGTAGCCGGAGTGTTTGCAGGAATTTTGTTTGGTGGCTTATATTCAACTATTGTATTAACAGGCTTGCAGCATAGTTTTCATGCTATTGAAGCAGGACTGCTTGCTAATCCGAAGATTGGGGTTAACTTCTTACTTCCTATTTGGGCCTGCGCGAATGTAGCGCAAGGAGGAGCAGGGCTGGCTGTTTACTTTAAGACGAAAAATGCTAAAACGAAAAAAATTGCGATTCCAGCAGCTATTTCTTCCTTTTTAGGAATTACAGAACCGATTATTTTCGGGGTTAACTTACGACTTCGCAAGCCGTTTATTGCTGCGGCTATAGGCGGAGCAGCCGGGGGAGGCTACGTTGTACTTATGCACGTAGTAGCTAACGCATACGGACTCACAGGCATTCCAATGATGGCCATTGCTGCACCGCTTGGTATGAGCAATTTAATTCACTATATCATCGGTATGATTATTTCTGTAGGTGTTGCATTCGGCGTTACGTGGTTTATGAAACTAAAAGAAGACTGAGAACCAGCGGTAAGCATAGGAGAATAGGAAATGGTATTAGATTTGCTCATCATATTTTATGGTGAGCAAATTTTGTGTCGTAAATATGAAACTTTTTAAAAAGTAATACGTAGAACAGTCAAAGAGATAAGTTGATGTTGTGTAACAGGAATGTAAATGCTACACTACATATATTGGATTGTACTATTATAGTCAGAAAGAGAGCTGGCACATGGAATTTTATCACGATCTTTTTCTATATGCGCCGTATTTATCTGCTTTCGTTTTATATATCCTTTGTTATTATATGCTTCGTGAAGCTAGGTTTACGGCTTTTCATGCGGAACCTGTCACCGACCATGTGAATGCAGGGATTGATCCTTCAGTATTAACAATATGGAAAAGACGAAATGTATTTATACACGTGTATAGAAAAACACCAGTTAAAGAGAAGAATAATGATGAAGAAGATCCTTTCCTTCTGAAAAACACTTCATACATTTAGTCATTATTAGGAGGAAAGAATATGAAAAGAAATAAAAAATTATTATTGCTTGGTTTAATGGGAGCGCTTCTTTTAGCTCTAGCCGGCTGTAGCAGCACAAAAACACCAGTAACCGCAACAAGCGGTGGATTCTGGGATCATTATTTTGTTTACCCTTTATCTATGGCATTAACGAAAATTGCTGAATGGGCAGGCGGAAGCTATGGTCTTTCTATTATCATTGCGACGGTTATCATTCGTTTAGTTCTATTGCCGCTTATTTTAAAACAGCAAAAGAGCACGATGGCTATGCAAGCACTTCGTCCAGAAATGGAAAAGATTCAAAAGAAATATGCTGGTAAAAAAGATCCAGAAACACAGCAAAAGCAGCAAAAAGAAATGATGCAGCTTTACCAAACGCATAAAATTAATCCGGTTGGCGGATGTTTGCCAATCTTTATTCAAATGCCTATTATTATCGCATTTTATAATGCCATTGCAAGAACGCATGAAATTGCTCAGCATTCATTCTTATGGGTAAGTTTAGGAAAACCCGATCCTTACTTCATTTTACCGGTAGTTGCAGCGATTACGACATTCTTACAAATTCGTGTAAGTATGACGGATGAAATTCAACCTCCAATGAAAATGATGATGAACATTATGCCAATCTTCATTTTAGTAGCAGGGATTTCACTTCCATCTGCTCTTGCATTATACTGGGTAATCGGTAACTTATTCGGAATTGGACAAGGTTACTATTTGAAAAAACGTATGAGTTTATTAAAAGAAAAAGATGCGGCTAATAATACAGCACAAGCTAAAACAAAGCCATCACCAAAATCTAAGTCAAAATCATAATATACAAAAAGCGCAGCTATTCGCTGCGCTTTTTTATTTTTTCAAAAATGTGATGAGATGAGGAGATTTGTGTAACGCTATAAAAAAAGACAGGAGTGAACATGGTGAAAAAAATAGCGTTATGTCTGCTTTTTCTTATATTGTTCCCTATGCAAATAAATGCTGCCAATACAGTGAAGATAAGTTTTATACGGCAAGGAAACCTATGGGTATATGATAACGGTACCGAAAGACAGTTATCCTATGCCCGTCATGCCTCTATGCCTCAATGGTCATCACATGGAGATATAGTTGCTTATGCAGAAAATGATTCTTTAATGATTGCATCGTTAAAAGGAAAACCGCTACTTGTTGAACATGATGTGACTCATTATCAATGGTCACCGGTTGCTGAGGAACTTGCATATATTTCGAATGGAATCTTAGTATATTACAACGTTAAAACGCATGAAAAGAAGCGTGTAGCCGTAGGGGTTGATCAGTTTTCATGGTTTCCAGAAGGGAATCGATTTTTAATTACGTCGGCTGCTGCGCTGGCACCCACGGGATGGGGACCCGTAAAGCTATATACAGTGAGCAAATATGCAGGGTTAGATGTAAAAAAAGTAGAGGCTTTTACGACGCTGCCAGCAGAAAATGATTCGTTTTTTGCGTATACAACAAGCAGCTTCAAATGGTCTCCTAGCGGTCAATGGATTAGTTTTATCGCTATTCCAACGGCTTCGATGTCTGCAGATGCAAATAAGCTGTGCATTATTACAAAAGAAGGAAAAGCTTTTCAAGTAGTGGGAGATATACTTAATGTACCCAATTGGTTTAAGTGGAGTAATGAAGAGCAAGTACTGGCATTTATTAATGGGGAAGGAAGGTTTGCCACCGAAAATAAAAAGTTCACTTTAAAAGAGATGCCGGTTTTTAAAGAACATGTGTTTACTCCAAAAGGCTTCGCAGATTGGGATTTCACTTGGACAGAAAAAGATAACATCATCATTTCACGTGTGCCCGAAGCAGGGTGGTCGAATGATGAAAAAAAGAGGCCACTGCCTTTTTTGTATAGCATGAATGTAAAGACCAATAAGCAAAGTCAGTTCACATTTCCACAAAAAGGCTTGGGAGATTACGCGCCTGTTTATCATAAAGCAACAAATCAAACGATGTGGATTCGCACAAATCGAAAACAAGCAAATCTTTTAACCCGCGTAAAAGATACGAAAAATGACAAGGTACTCATTTCAAATTTAGACCTGCCGGGAAATTATTATGAGCTGTATCGGTGGAATGAAGTATTTAGCGTGTACAGTCCTTAATAGCTAATTAAAACATAAGAAACTAAGGTGAAAAGATGAATATACGATTGTTGGCAAAAGAAGACGCTGACGTGTACTTTGAACTCCGTCTTCGTGCTTTAAAAGATCATCCCGAAAGTTTTATTTTAAGTTATGAAGAAGAATATGAAAAAGAAATTGCTGATATTCGAAATTATTTTCCAAGCAGCCAATCAGAATTTGTAGTAGGAGCTTTTATGGAAAAACAGCTTGTGGGGATTGTAGGGTTTCAGCAGCAAAAGCCTTTAAAAGTTCAGCATAAAGGAGATATTTGGGGCATGTACGTAGCCCCTGAAGCAAGGGGAAAAGGTCTTGGAAAGAAGCTGTTAAAAGCCGCTGTTGAACAAGCTTTTTCCAAAACGAATGTTTTACAAATCTATCTAGCTGTCGCTGCTAAAAATGAAGGAGCAAAAGCCCTATACAAAAGCCTCGGTTTTACTTCTTATGCGTATGAAAAAAGAGCTCTTCAAGTGGATGGTGAATTTATTGATGAAGAGCATATGGTATTGTCTATGAAAAGCCTTTGATCATATCAAAGGCTTTTTTGTGCGGGAAAAATTTAGCTGAAACGTATAGAGATGGAAGCACATTCCCCCTAAATATGCTATGATTTAACATATAGGATTATGGAGAGGCGAGGCAGCAGATGGAAAAACTGATTGAATTAAAAAATGTTGCAAAAGTATACAAAAAACATACCGTATTAGAAAACATTCATACGACCCTTTATAAAGGAGAGACTGTCGCGATTGTTGGAAAAAACGGTGCGGGAAAAAGTACGTTTTTAAAGCTAATTGGCGGATTATCGAAACCGACTAAAGGAACAATTAACCTTCATAAAGAAACCGGTACGCCTGGATTTGTGGTGGAACAATTTCCTCAGGAGCTGCGTTTTACGCTAGCAGGTTATTTGCAGCACATGGGACGAATTCAAGGATTGTCTAAGAAAAAGCGCACCTCTCGAATTGAAGAGCTGCTCGAAACTTTCGAAATGGTAGAGTTTAGACATGAAGAGATCATTTCTTTTTCAAAAGGAATGAAGCAAAAAGTCAACATGATGCAAGCGCTGCTGAGTTCTTCTAAGCTGCTATTGCTTGATGAACCTCTATCAGGATTGGATGCTCGTGCTCAGCTAGAAGTAGAACGGATTTTTACAAAGCTCAAAGAACGAGGGATGACCATTGTATTTACGTGTCATGAAGAAAGGCTCATTCATGCTGTAGCGGATCGTGTTATCACTATTGGCTCACAGCGCATTTTAAAAAATGAGCGCGTTCAACTCATTGAGCATTTAACGGTTATTGAGGCAAATGTCATTCTCAATAAGCCGCTTCGTTTATTAAAAGAAAAGTGCACGAAAATTGAACAGCACGGAAACTACTGGATTTTTTATATAGATAAAAAGTATGTAAATGAGTTTCTTGCAGAATTGCTTGCTGTTCAAGCTGAAGTTGTAAAGCTATATCATATGGAAAGGGAAGAAATTTAAGATGGGTGCATTGATTCGCTATCATTTTATTACATACATTAAATCGTATCGATATATTCCGCCGCTTGCACTTTATATTATTTCGCTGTGTATGAACTATACATATAGACCGAACCCGGTGCTTGATAGCTTTTTTAATACGGCACTTTTCCTCTTTTTTCTAACTACTTGGTTTACGATGTCGCTGTTTCACGCGGAAGATTCCAGTCAAGAAGTTATTACAAAACTTCATGTAGGGAAAAAGAACAAGTACTTTATGAGCAAGCTTATTAGCTGTATGCTGCTGTTTACGTTTTTATCAGCAGTTTCCATTGCTTATCCCGTGCTGCTTGATATGTTTGAAGTGGATATATCCACTAAGCAAATGTTGTTTGGGTTTATTATTCACTGGACGTTTAGTTTGCTTGGTATGAGCATAGGTCTTGTTTTTACAAGAGATGTTGTAAGAGAAGGCAGCTTATCGTGGTTTGGACCTCTATTTATTTTAATCATTACGCTTGCAGCGGCAGGCGTTTCATTTCCGTATCAAGGAGGGGGACTGCTGCTGTATGTATTGCCGCCCGTATCTGCAATCATTCAATTTATTAACGATGGATTAAACAAATTTTTAGTGTTTGGCTGGGCTTTGCTTTATGCCATAGCATTAATTAGCCTGTACTTGTGGAGAGCGAATAGAAGAGATGTATAAAGAATAAACACTTGCCGCGGCAAGTGTTTATTCTTTATGAAGCACGTTATAAAGACGATCCGGGTAATTAGTAAACATGCCGGTTACGCCCCACTCGATAAGTGTTCTCATTTGTTTTTCATCATTTACTGTATACGGATGGACGTCTAAATCATACGAGCGAGCTTTTTGTACATATGGTTTTGTCAGCGTGTTTGCGTTAGGACCGATGCCGTTCGCGTACATTTTAATTTGTCTGAACTGCTGATCTGTTAACATATTGGTTTGCTTGGAACGAATCAGTTGAATTAGTTTCATAGTAGGTCGGTATCGATGGACGGTTTTTAAGCTTTCAGGACTAAATGATTGTACAATAACATGATCAGTATGAATGTTGTACTTAGCCATCAGCGTTAACAATTCTTTTTCCATACCTGGATATTCATGAGGAGATTTTGTTTCAATATAATAGTTTGTTCGATTGCCAAACGTACGGAATATTTCTTCTAAGGTTGGAATGACGGCTTTTTTGCTACCTTTTCCTGCGTTCAAACGCTGAAGCTGCTTCACTGTATACTGTTTTACATATCCTGTTCCATTTGTTGTGCGGTCAACTTTGTAATCATGAATTGCTACAAGCTGCTGATCTTTAGACATATGAAGATCAAGTTCAAGATAATCTGCTTTTTGCTGTACGGCGGCGAGATAAGATTGCATCGTATGCTCTGGCTCATATCCTGATGCGCCTCGATGAGCAATAATGGCTACTTTTTCTGCTTGAGTAGAAGCTGCCTGCGTATGTATAAATATAAAAATACCGCATAAACAAAGAGTGAGTGAGCTTACAAACCACCATTTTAGTCTCATATCAAAACTCCTTTTTATTGAGGGGTCGTGCATTAGTTTACTAGTGAGATGTTGTGTTCATATTAAGGCTATGTAAATATTTAAATAAAACGAATCAGTGTGTAATTAAAAGTAATAAAGGCCGATGGTCAGTGAGAAACATCGGCTGTTTTTTCCGGGCGGAGGCTTGTATAAATAACGAGTCTGCGCTCATGAGTTTTCTGTTTATGATCAAATGTTCC
>Ga0209147_100220_pt1 | contig 59462 bp, 54 predicted proteins | sample AraplaCol_mLB_r2_FD_184278 | JGI IMG/M metagenome (GOLD analysis project Ga0209147, IMG submission 184278) | Arabidopsis root microbial communities from North Carolina, USA - plate scrape CL_Col_mLB_r2 (SPAdes) (version 2) | ecosystem: Host-associated > Plants > Roots > Endosphere | place: USA...
TCAGTCCAGGTTGGCCCACGATGCGCTCCGGCAGTTCGAACCGCTGCCAGCATGCGCCGAAACCCTCGAACTACGACATTTCAACTTTGCTCAGATGCGACATTACAACTTTGCTCTTACAGATTTTTTGTTGATAACTATGATTATGTCAAATACGAAATTCGCCCGACGACACCACTGAGATCCCGACGGGACGCCATCAGATTCCCGCCTCACCGGTCGCTCGCGGCACCGATTTCCGGCGTAAACGCAGCTGCGGCAAAACCGGCGAAACGCAATGTCCCTGACGGCCGTCCGCCAGACGCCGTCTCCAACCACCGCAAACCGCCCGCAACAGGACGATCAGGACAACCACATCCCCTGCATCTTGTGCGAGAAATGCGCGCGCTCGGCCGTCTCCATCAGCGACAGGAATTCGTCCTGCATCATATGGATCAGCGCTTCGTGGTCGCCGGCCTCGAAATACACTTCCGGCTGCTGCGCGAGATGTTCCTCGAGGAACGTCTTCATCCCGTACGCCATGCACACCGGCGGCAACGCGCCGAGGTCGCAATCCTTGAACAGTTCGCGCAGTTCGATTTCCCTGGCAAGCACGAGATGACGACCGGTCTTGACCCAGAGATCCGACAGCCGCACTGCATGCGACGTCGGCAGCACGGCGGCGACGTAGCCTTCGTCGTCCTCGAGCAGCACGGTTTTCGCGAGGCGATCGCCGGGGATATGCGCCGCGGCGGCCGTCTCCATGCTGGTATGGCTATACGGGTGGTACACGACTTCGTACCGCGATGACTTCTGGCGCAGGCAATCCTGCAGGGTGGCTGACACAGGCATGGCACACCTCGTCTCGACGAATCGGGCGAACGAAGTTCGCTCCGGATTCGTTCAGCATAGGTCGCATTGCGGCCAATGGAAACGCCCTCGCACGACACCCGGACGGACGGCCCCGACACCTGGCTTCGGCCCCTTTTCCGGTCGGCGCGGCCGCCCTAGCCGCCCTTGCCGGTATGCGAAATTCGGGCCCGGAATACGCATGGAACATGCCGTCCGGCCCCGCCTTTCCTGAAGACAAAACCGGCGATAACCGGTCAAATGCGATAACGCGAATCCATGCGACGGCGGATTCAGCCTAGACCGTTAGTTGCATTTAGGGAAGGGCATCGAGACCTGGAAATCATCTTCGTGGTGGCCCGAAAATCGGCCGGCCACGCGCCGACAAAGACCGAACCGCGCTCTATACTGAGCCAACCGCCCGCCATCCAGCGGCAACCGATTCCGGGAGCGACCATGCATTACCAGTTGATCTACGAACTCGTCGACGATTACCTGTCCCGGCGCGAGCAGTACCGCGCCGAGCACCTCGCACTCGCGCAGGCGGCAACCGAGCGCGGCGAGCTCATGCTCGCCGGCGCATTGCAGGATCCAGCCGACCGGGCCGTGCTCGTCTTCGAAGGCGACTCGCCGGAAGCCGCCGAATCATTCGCCCGCGCCGATCCGTACGTGCAGCACGGCCTCGTCAAATCCTGGTACGTGCGTCCGTGGCGCGTCGTGGTCGGCAAGCATGCCCCGCGCTAGCAGCGCCCGCGGCTACAGCCACCCCGCCCGCTTGAAGCGCCACCACAACGCGAGATCGGCGGCGACCATCACCCCGATGCAGCCGTAGAAGCCGTACTTGAGGTGCAACTCGGGCATGTTCGCGAAGTTCATCCCGTAGATGCCGGCAATCATCGTCGGTATCGCGAACAGCGCGGCGAACGAACCGAGCCGCTTGGTCACTTCGTTCTCCGCGAGCGAAATCATCCCGAGGTTGACCTGGATCGCGGTCACGACCATCTCGCGCCGCCCTTCGATCGTCTTCACGATCCGCTGCAGGTGGTCGTACACGTCGCGGAAGTAATGCTCCATCCCGCTACAGACCTGCGGAATGCGTCCGCCGGTGAGCTTCGCGAGCGGCTCGATCAGCGGCGCCGTGTGCTGGTGCAGCGTTACGAGCCGGCGTTTCAGCGAATAGAGATCCTCGATGATGACGCGCGACGACGCGGGCGAGGCCTTCGTGAAGATGCGGTCCTCGAGTTCCTCGAGCTCGAGGCCGAGCGTCTCGAGGATCGGGAAATAACGGTCGACGACCTGGTCCATCAGCGCATAGAACACGAACGCCGCCCCCTCCTGCAGCAGATGCGGCTCGCGCTCGCATCGCTTGCGCACGTCGCGGAAGTCCTGCTCGGTATGGTTGCGAATCGACAGCACATAGTTCGGGCCGACGAACACGTTCAGCTCGCCGACCTTGAATTCGCCGTCGTCGTCGAGCTCGACCATATGCAGCACCGCGAACAGCGAATCGCCGTACTCCTCGATCTTCGGCCGCTGATGCCCCTTGCGGGCATCCTCGAGCGCGAGCTCGTGCAACCCGAATTCCTCGCCCATCAGGTCGATCTCGTCCGGCGTCGGATCCTTCAGCGCGACCCACACGAAACACTCGGGCTTGGACACGTAGTCGCTGATGGCGTCGATATCGATTTCGGCCAGCTTGCGGCCGTCCTGGTATGCAGCACAATTGATCAGCATGTTGTCCGTCTTGTTGCAGTTTTCGCATCAGTTTACCGGTTTGACGCGCGGGCGGCCCGGCTTGCGCGACACGCCGATATTGGTCATGATCGGACTACGTGCGACGCGGCATGCGCACGGCATCGCTTCGACAGACGCACGGCATGGCCGTGCGGCCCAACCGTCAAGGAGACAGACCCATGTGGTATTTCTCGTGGATACTCGGCATCGGCGTGGCGCTCGGCTTCGGCATCATCAACGCGATGTGGCTGGAGGCGGAAGTCTTCTCGCGCGGCGACAAGCGCACCGACGCATCGCGCGCGGATCCGGGGAGCCGGTATTCGTGACGCACCTGGTGTTCTTCTGCGGTCATGCCGGCACCGGCAAGACCACGCTCGCGAAGCGGCTGATCGGGCCGCTGATGCGTGCGACCGGCGAAGCCTTCTGCCTGCTCGACAAGGACACGCTCTACGGCCGCTACAGTTCGGCCGCGATGGGTGCCCTCACCTCCGATCCGAACGATCGTGACAGCCCGCTCTACCTGAAGCACCTGCGCGATCCCGAATACCAGGGCCTGCTCGACACAGCCCGCGAGAACCTCGCGCTCGGCATCGGCGTGCTGGTGGTCGGCCCGCTGTCGCGCGAAGTGCGTGATCGGCGCATCCTCGACCGCACGTGGCTCGGCATCGGGCCGGACGTCGTGCTGACGGTCGTGTGGGTCCATACCGCGGAAGACGTCGCGCACCAGCGAATCGTCGCGCGCGGCAATCCGAACGACGCGTACAAGCTCGCGCACTGGGACGAATACCGGCAACGCCGCTTCGTGCCGACCGGCCACGAATGCGACGGCATCGTGATGTTCGACAACACCGCGCCGTCCGACGCGGACATCGATGCTCTGCTGTACCGCATCGCACCGCCGGCGCCGCAGGCATCGATCCTCCCGCCGCTGCCCGCCTGAGCGGCAGGCATCGCCCTGCTCTTCCCCGCTTCGACTCGCTCAAAAAAACAACGCCGGAAGCGCTGTTGCGCTCCCGGCGTCGCACGGCCCTCGTGCCGGAGACCCGTCGTCAGGCGACTTCGTGCACGCGCTCCATCGTGCCGCCTTCGTACAGCTTGCCGAAGCGGTTCGCGAGGAACGCCTTCAGCGACACCTTTTCTTGCGGGATGAAACCGCTCTGCGGCAGCTTCTTCTCGCGGAACAGATCCAGCACCGCGCACATCGCGCCGGCCGTCGTGATCTGGATCGCGCTCATGTGCATCCCGCATACGTCCTTCGCGAAAATCTTGCGCGTGAACACGTCCTGCACGAGCTGACCGTCCTTCACGCCCGTCACCGTGACGAACACGAGTACGACGTCCTGCTTCGTCGACGGCACCGCGCGGCGCATGATCGACTTCAGCGTGTCGCGGTCGCTCGACAGGCGCAGGTCCTCGAGCAGGAACTGCACGAGTTCGCGGTGACCCGGATAGCGCACCGACTTGTAGTCGAGCGTCTCGACCTTGCCCGACAGCGTCTCGCACAACGTGCCCAGACCGCCCGACGTGTTGAACGCTTCGTATTCGGTACCGTCGAGCGAGAAATGCTCGAGGCCTTCGAGCGGCTGCACCCACTGCTTGCGGCCGTCACGGATCGCTTCGCACGGCTGGCAGTATTCGTTGATCAGGCCGTCGACGCTCCACGTCAGGTTGTACTTGAGCGCGTTGGTCGGATACTCGGGCAGCGCGCCGACGCGCATCTTCACGTCGCGCACTTCGCTGAAGCCGTTCACGAGCTCGTGTGCGGCAATGCCGATGAAGCCCGGCGCGAGGCCGCACTGCGGCATGAACGCGCGGTCCGAACCATCCGCCAGTTCACGGATCGCGTGGGTCGCGCGCACGTCTTCGGTCAGGTCGAAGTAATGGACGCCGGCAGCCTTGGCCGCCGCGGCGACATTGACCGCAAGGTAGTACGGCAGCGCGTTGACGAGCGCATCGAAGCCCTTCACGGCTTCACGGATCGCATTGGCGTCGGCCGAATCGACACGCTGCGTCGCGATGCCTTCACGCGACAGCTTGGCGAGCGCATCCGCGTCGCGGTCGAACGCGACCACTTCGTAGTCGCCCGTTTCACGCAGCATGTGAGCAATGGTGTGACCGATCAGACCTGCGCCGACGATGGCGATTTTCATGCGCTTATCTCCTGATGATGAGTTTGGTGTTGGTGTACGGCGTCGAGCCATGAACACAGTTTAGGGACGCGCAAAATCAGTTCCAAGACGAAGAATGATGCGAAACGACCGTTTAATTCGACGATATGACGACGCATTTCGTCACAACGACCAACTCGTCTAAAAATCACATATATGACGCGCTGCAAACGGCCCGCGATGGACGCGTTTGGACGGGCACGAAGGAACATGCAAGGCGGAAGATGCGCACGCGAATGAATCGTTGCCCGCGCGCAAGCCGGCATTCGACGCAACGATGCGTGCTCGCGTCCAGATGCGCGACGCAACGCCCCGCCCCGCGGCGAGTGCCGGCGGCGGGTATCAAGGGAAGGGAAAGGAGGAAAAACCGGCGCGACGATTCGAATCGCGCCGCGGTGTCACACGCGACACCGCATGCGATGCGTCATCCGCCGATCGTGCCGCGATCGATCTTGCGCGACAGGATGATCGACGTGGTCGTGCGTTCGACGCCTTCGAGCGTACCGATCTGGTCGAGCAGGTCGTTGAGCCGTTCGGGCGAATCGGCGCGCAGCCACGCGACGTAATCGTACTCGCCGCTCACCGCGCACAGCAGCTGCACCTCAGGCATCCGGTCGAGCTTGCGCAACACGTCCTTGCCGAACTTCGGCGTGAGGATGATGCCGACGTACGCATAAATGCTTGCATCGAGCACGTCCTGTCCGAGCCGCACGCTATATCCGGCGATCACGTTGGTGCGCTCGAGCCGCGCAATGCGCGCGACGACCGTCGTGCGTGCGACGTCGAGTTGTCGCGCGAGATCGGCGACGCTTGCGCGCGCATCGGCTTGCAGCAGCGCGACGAGTTGCCGGTCGAGGTCGTCGAGTTGGTCGAGACGAGGTGGACGCATGAGGCTGGGCCGGCGTGCAACGCGCCGGCGAAATGGAACGTGACGCGATGATAGCGCCGAACGCCGGTGCGCCCAAACGGCATCGCATGCGGTCACGGGCTTACGCGTTCGTCTCGCCTGCCTCGTTCGCGGGCGGCATCCGACGTCGATCGAACGCCGTCCGCCCACTATGTCCCTTTCAATTTCGATTCGTTTCGGATGTAAGCAAGTGTCGCATTCACTGCCGCGCCGCACGCAACGTGCTACTAATAATGTGCGACGCGAGAGGCGCGCTTGCGGCGGTTGCCGCCGCGCCCGTTCGCACGACACCACCCGGAGAGCCAATCATGAAGAAAATCTCGCTCACCCTCGCTACGCTCGCCGTTGCAGCCAGCGCATTCGCACAAACGCCGGCGCAGCCGCAAGCGCCCGCTCCGTCAATGACGGCTGCGGCGTCGGCCCCGAGCGCCGAACAGCGCGCGGCGCGCCACGAAGCGCGCATCGAGCAGCGCATCAAGTACCTGCACGATCAACTGAAGATCACGTCGGCGCAGGAGCCCCAATGGAAGACGTTCGCCGACACGATGCGTGAAAATGGCGACACGATGGGCCGCCTCTATCGCATGCGGATGGAAAGCCAGAACGTGTCCGCGGTCGACGATATGAAGCAGTACGCGGAACTCGCGCAGGCGAACGCGGACGGCGCGAAAAAGCTCGCCGACGCATTCGCGCCGCTCTACCAGAGCTTCCCGGCCGACCAGAAGGCACTCGCCGACACGACGTTCCGTAGCTGGCTGCATCACGGCGGCGAACACCGCGGCAAGGGCAAGGCCCGGAGCAAGGAAGGCAAGGCAGCCGCCGCGCCGGCCGCCAGCGCGCCCGCACAACCCTGACGTCCGCCTGCCGGCGCCACGGTGCCCGTCCGGGGCGAACGGCGTCGCGCATCCCGCAGGAATCCGGTGCGTCACACGGCGCGCCGGATTCGGGATAAGCTCCCGGCTTTTCCCGCACTTCCCCCCGCCATGCTCGAACTCAAGCACATCGATCTGCGTACCGACCCGCAGGCCCGTCGCGTCGTGAAGGACGAAACCGTCACGGTCGCATTCGCGGAGGCCGACGGCGAACTGATGAGCCTCGAAGGCCCGAACCGCTATATCGCGGGCGACGCGCTGATCACCGGCTCGACCGGCGACCGCTGGGTCGTGTCGCGCGCACGCTTCGACGCGAAGTACCTGCCCGCCGATCCGGCACTCGCGCACGGTGCGCCGGGCGCCTACCGGAACCGTCCGGCCGTCGTGCTCGCCCGCCGGATGGACGAACCGTTCACGATCGCCCGCTCGGAAAACGGCGACACGCTGCGCGGCATCGCCGGCGACTGGGTGATGCAGTATGCGCCCGGCGACTACGGCGTCGTCCAGGCGCAGCGTTTCGCGCAGGTCTACCGCGACGCATAACGCGTAGCGCGCGACGCCGGCATCGCGCCGGCGCGCTCGCTCACGTCAAGGGTCAGGCGAAGTCTTCGTCGAGTTCGAGTTCCGCGTCGCGCTCGACGGCCTCGCCCGCCGCGTGCCGCTCCTCGAGCGAGCCCAGCATCGCTTCCGTGTACGCATGCAGCACCGCATGGCTGCGGGCGCGCTGCATCGGCCTGAGCGCCAGATAGCGCGCAAGCGCGGCCGGCACGATGCGAATGTCGAGCGTCATCCGTTTCGGCGTCGAACCGAAACGCATCGCCAGCCACTGCACTGACAGGAAACGTCCGCGTTCGTCGCTGCTTTCGACAAAGCGCGTCTGTTCCGGAAAGAGATCGCAGATCACGCGCGCGAGCGCGTCGAATTCGGCGCTCCGGCATTCGATCAGATAGTCGTCCATTCCGCCTCTCCCGTCAGGCCGCCGCACGCGGCGACCGGCACGTCTTCGCCAGCACGGCGACCAGGATCGCGGCCAGCACGAAATACGCGGCCTCGAGCGATCCGGCCGGCAGCACGCGCACCTGATACAGCAGCGCCGGCGCGACCGCCAGCGCATGCAGCACGATCGCGAGCGGCAGCACGCCCGCGCGGCCGGCGCGCACGCCGCGCCAGACCAGCACCGACAGCGCGAGTTGCACCACGAACGCCGAGCAACGCTCGAGCAGCAACAGCAGGATCGACTGTGCCGACAGCGTCGCCAGCATCACGTGCAGCCGCACGACGGTGTCGCCCGGCAGGTCCGCGAGCTGCGTCTCGAGCTGGCCGCGGCTCGCGAGCCACGCAAGATACGACCACTGGCCCCATATGAGCACGCCGACGAACCAGGCTTCGGCACCGGCATGGCCGATCCCGTAGCCGATGCCGCGGCCGTCGCCGGCCGACGCGCCGTAGCGGTGGTTCAGGAACCGGATCCCGAGATAGCGGCCGACTTCCTCAAACACGGCGGTCGCGAGCGCGCTGTACGCGACGAACGCGAGCGGCTGCGTGAGCCAGCCGCCGGCGGGCGTCTGGCTCAGCACGAGGCCATGGAATGCGCGTTCGACGATCATCGCGAACAGCGTGAAGACAGCGACACCGACGATCGTGTCGCGGCGGTCGAGCGAAAGTGGCTTGCGCAGAATACGGAAGAGAACGAACGGCAGTAGCGCGATGATCAGCGTGGCGGCGATCAGCACCGCCAGCGTGACGGGAGCGACAGTCATGAATTTCCTTGTTCGGGGCAGCGCACCTGACGCGCGCCGTGCCCCGAATGATACTCAGCTTGCGGTCGAAGCGCGCGCAATCAGCTCGCCCGACAGCAACGCGACGCGCACGTCGCCGGCCGCGCCGTCGATGCGCTCGTGCACGAATTCGACCGCCTTGTAGCCGATCTCGTAGGTCGGCTGGCGAATCGTCGTGATGCCGATCAGTTCGGCCCATTCCGGATCGTCGATCGACAGCAGCGCGGCCTTTTCCTGCCACGCCGCGCCGAAACGCGCGCGCAGATGGCGCGCGATCGCGAGCGCGACCGGCGCGTTGGCGGCGAACAGCGCCGCACGCACGCCGCGCCGCACCGCGTCGTCGATGCGCGCGTCGAGGTCGGCAAGCGCCGCCGCAGCCGCGGCGGGCTCGTTCAGGTCGAGCACGACCGTCGGCGGCACCGGCAGCCCGCGCGCGTCGAGCGCCGCGCGAAACGCGGCCTCGCGCAGGCGCCGCGAGCTGACACGCTCGAACGGCTGCACGACGAAATGGATCGCATCGAAGCCGTGCGCGACCAGGTGCGCGATCGCCATCTCGATCGCATCGGTATTGTCGAGCCCGATCAGGTCGGCCTCGAAGCCCTCGACCGTCCGGTCGACGAGCACGGCCGGAATGCCGGCGCCGCGCAGCGGGCGCAGCACGTCTTCCTCCGCGCCGAGCGCGTTGACGATCAGCCCCTCGACCCGGTAGGTCGTGAGCAGCTGCAGGAAGCGCCGCTCCATCTCGACCTCGTTGGCCGCGTGACAGATGAGCGGCATGTAGCCGAGCGCGTGGCACGCGGCCTCGACGCCCTGCAGCACTTCGACGGTATACGGATTGGTCAGGTCGGCCGCGAGCATGCCGAGCAGCCGGTTGCGGCCGCGCTTCAGCCCGCGCGCCATCTGGTTCGGCCGGTAGTTGAGGCGCGCGATCGCCGTCTCGATCCGCTGGCGCAGATCGGCGGACAGCACGTGCGTCTCGCCGTTCAGATAGCGCGAAACGCTGGTCTTGCCCGTGCCGGCTTCGCGTGCGACGTCGCTGATCGTCGCCGGACGCTGCGTGGAAGGTTGCGAATCGCTCAAGTCGTGCCTCGCGACGTACGATCCGCGCCGCTTCGTGTGCGGACGGACCTTTGTTGTTGGATACGAAAGCCACCCGGCGGACGCTGCCGCTCCCCTGCTTCGCGGTCGATCGAAGCCGGCGCGTTCGCGCCCGCTTCGGTCGCCTGACACGCATGGCGATCGGCCGCACCGGACCTGGCACGGATGCCCGCCGCCGAACGCCACCGGCCGCGTGGCCGGGTCGTCGATGCGACGAGCGGGCGATCATAACGCAGCCTGCCCTCCGGTACCAAGACCATCGCCTCTAACCCGGCCGGCGGCCCCGCCGGCTGACCGGCCCCGCTCAGGTGCGCGCGAGCGCGTCGGGATTGACGAGGTTCGTGCGCAGCGTCCCGGCCAGCGCGCCGACCAGGTTTTCCGCGGCGCAGCGCGCCATCGCATGGCGCGTCTCGTGCGTCGCCGAGCCGACATGCGGCAGCGCGACGACATTGTTCATCCGCAGCAGCGGCGAATCCGCCGGCAACGGCTCCTTCTCGAACACGTCGAGCCCCGCGCCGCGGATCGTGCCCGCGCGCAGCGCGTCGACCAGTGCGGCCTCGTCGACCACCTGCCCGCGCGATGCGTTGATCAGGATCGCGCCGCGCTTCATCTTCGCGAATTCGGCCGCGCCGATCAGGTGACGCGTTTCCGGCGACAACGGCACTTGCAGGCACACGAAATCCGACTGCGCGAGCAGTTCGTCGAGCGTCACGCGGCGGGCGCCGTACTGCGTCTCGGCTTCGGCGTGCGCGGAACGGTTCGCGTACAGCACCTGCATCCGGAAGCCGAGCGCCGCGCGGCGCGCGACTGCGCCGCCGATCCGCCCGAGCCCGACGATGCCGAGCGTCTTGCCCTGCACGTCAGTGCCGTACAGATCGGGGCCGATGCTGCGGTGCCAGTGGCCGGCCTTCACCCATTCCGCCAGTTCGACCACGCGCCGCGCGGACGCGAGGATCAGCGAGAACACGGTATCGGCGGTCGATTCCGTCAGCACGTCGGGCGTATGCGCGAGCACGATGCCACGCCGCGTGAGATCCGCGACGTCGAAGTTGTCGTAGCCGACCGAGATCGTCGACCAGGCCTTCAGCCGCGGTGCGCGATCGAGCATCTGCGGCGTCACCTTCAGGCTCGCGCCGATCGCGCCGTCCGCGTCGCCGAGGGCATCGGCGAGCGCGTCGGCGCCGTCGGCCTGCACGACTTCCGCATGCTCGCGCAGGTACGCGAGCACGTCATCGGGTAGCGGCTTGTACGCGACGATACGAGGCTTCATCGTTTTCATTTTCCTTGCAGCGGCGTCGCGAGCGGGTGCGCATCGCGCGCCTGGGGTTTGACGGACAGCGTGAGGATCACCGCGGCCACGAGCGCGGCGCTCATGAACGCATACGATGCGACGGGCGACCCGGTCGCCCCGTTCAGGTAGCCGACGAAATACGAGCCGACGAACGAGCCGAGCGCGCCCATGCTGTTGATCAGCGCCATTGCGCCGCCGGCGACGTTCTTCGGCAGCAGTTCCGGGACGATCGCGAAAAACGGGCCGTACGGCGCGTACATCGCGGCGCCCGCGACGACCAGCAGCGCATACGAGATCCAGAAATGCGACGAGCCGAGCGCATACGACGCGGCGAACGCGGCCGCGCCGACCAGCAGGAACGGCCACACGAAGCCGCGACGCGAACCGACCTTGTCGGACGCCCACGACGCGACCAGCATCGCGATCGTCGCCGCGAGGTACGGCAGCGCCGACAGCCATCCGGTCGCGACCATGCCGAGCTCGGAGCCGTTCTTGACGATCGACGGCAGCCACAGCACGAAGCCGTACACGCCGATGCTCCAGCAGAAGTATTGCGCGCACAGCTTGATCACCGCCGGCGAACGGAATGCCTCGCCGTAGTTGCGCACGGGCTTGATCGCTGCCTGTTCGGCCGCGAGCGCGGCATCGAGGTCGCTCTTTTCCTGCGCGTTGAGCCACGGCGAATCGGCTGGCTTGTCCTGCACGAGGAACCACCAGCACACGGCCCAGATGATGGCCGGCACGCCTTCGGCGATGAACATGTGGCGCCAGCCGAATTCGTGCACGAGATAGCCTGACACGATCGACATCCACAGCACGGTGACCGGATTGCCGAGGATCAGGAACGTGTTCGCGCGCGAGCGTTCGTTCTTCGTGAACCAGTTGCTGATATAGATGAGCATCGCCGGCATCACGGCCGCTTCGACCACGCCGAGCATGAAGCGGATCGCCATCAGCGACGGGATGTTGGTGACGACGCCCGTGAGCGCGGCGCACGCGCCCCACAGCACGAGGCTGGCGAACACGAGCTTCTTGACGCTGCGGCGCTCCGCATAGATTGCGCCCGGAATCTGGAAGAAGAAGTAGCCGAGGAAGAACAACGCGCCGATCAGCGACGACAGGCCCTTGCTGATCCCGAGGTCCTGGTTGATGCCGGCCGCTGCCGCGAACCCGTAGTTTGCGCGGTCGAGATAAGCGAGGCTGTAGGTGATGAAGACGATCGGCATGATCGTCCACCAGCGTCGTGCTGCGAGATTGGCTGCCATCAGTGTGTCTCCTGTGTCGACGGGAGTTGGCGCTTCAGCGCCTACTCCCGTCCCATGCCGCTGTTGGCAGGAGTTGGCGCTTCAGCGCTTACTCCTGCCCTGCGGCGGTCGACGGAAGTTCGCGCTTTAGCGCCTACCCCCGTCCCATGCCGCTGTTGGCAGGAGTTGGCGCTTCAGCGCTTACTCCTGCCCTGCGGCGGTCGACGGAAGTTCGCGCTTTAGCGCCTACCCCCGTCCCATGCCGCTGTTGGCAGGAGTTGGCGCTTCAGCGCTTACTCCTGCCCTGCGGCGGTCGACGGAAGTTCGCGCTTTAGCGCCTACCCCCGTCCCATGCCGCTGTTGGCAGGAGTTGGCGCTTCAGCGCTTACTCCTGCCCTGCGGCGGTCGACGGAAGTTCGCGCTTTAGCGCCTCCTCCCGTCCCGTCCTTTCGGGAATCGACCGGCGTCGGCGCATCGGCGCCTGCTCCGGCCTCATGCAAAACCGTGCACGAAGCACGAAATGGGTCCGCGGATTGTGCCGTGTCCGGCCTCTCATTGCGCGGTGACGCTTTCCTCTAAGCGATCGGCGCGATTGCTGACGTTTTCGAGCCGATCGAGTGCCTCGCGGGTCGGCAAGCCTTCCGAATCGCCGATCACCTGGATCGCGAGCGCCCCGATGCGGTTGCCGCGCGCGACCGCGTGCTCGACGGACCGGCCTTCCAGCAGCGCGCTGACCACGCCGACCGCGAAGCCGTCGCCGGCGCCGACCGTGTCGACCACGTTCGCGACGCGCTCGCCCGCGATCACGCCCTCTCGGCCGTCGGCCGTGCGGAAGTACGCACCCTCGGCGCCCAGCTTGATCACCACGCCGCGCGCACCCTGTGCCAGGTAGAAGCCCGCGATATCGGCCGGCGTGTCGTGCCCGGTGAGCTGCTGCCCTTCGGCGAGCCCTGGCAGCACCCAGTCGGCGAGCGTCGCGAGCGCGTTCAGCGTCTTCGCCATCACGTCGGCGGACGGCCACAGCGTCGGGCGCAGGTTCGGATCGAACGAGATCGTCTTGCCGGCCGCGCGCATCTCGCGCGCCAGCTGGAAAGCGAGTTCGCACGACGTCGCGGAGATCGCCGGCGCGACGCCCGTCAAGTGCAGGTGACGCGCGCCGAGTACGTAGTCGGCCACGTAGTCGTCGCACGACAGGTGGCTCGCGGCCGAGCCCTTGCGGAAATATTCGACGGTCGGGTCGCTGCCATCGTCGTTGCGCGACTTCAGCTGAAAACCGGTCGGATAGCGCGGATCGACGGTCACGCACGATGCGTCGATGCCTTCGCGCGCAAGCGTGTCGAGCACATAACCGCCGAACGAATCACGGCCCACCCGGCTCATCCAGCCGACCCGGAAGCCAAGCCGCGACAGGCCGATCGCGACGTTCAGGTCCGCGCCCGCGATCCGCTTCGTGAATTGCGCCGCGTGCGCGAGGTGGCCGGGTTCGGCGGCGACGAACATCGCCATCGCTTCACCGTAGGTCACGACATCGAGTGCTGCCTTCATGAATGAATTCCTCCGTATCCTTCCTGCGTCACGCGGCGGCGAGCCACGCCACGCGCCGGCCGGCATCGCCCGCCAGGTCATTGGCATCGAATGGGAATTCGATGCCGCGCGGCGCCGCTTGCGGCAGGGCCGCGAGCACGCCCGTGACGAGCGCGTCGGCCGGCGCCGGCGCCACCGCGAAACGGCGTGCGCCCTCGCCAGCGACTGCCTTGCAATGAATGTATTCCACATGCGGCGCGAGCGCGTGCGCGCACGCGAGCGGCGCTTCGCCCGGCCACTGCCAGTTGCCGATGTCGAACGTCATGCCGAGCGCATCCGGCATGCCCGCTTCGGTCAACGCGGCGAACAGCCCGCTGAATTGAGCGAGCGTGCCACCCACCGGCAGCTGACCGTTCTCGACCACCACGCGGGCACGCGCGCCGCGCGACAGCGCGACGATCTCGGACGCATGCGCGTCGCCGGCGAAACCGCCGAGCTGGAACTTGACGAAGCGCGCCCCGAGCGCGTCGGCTTCCATGAGCGTGTCCCGCAACGCGTCGGCATCGAGCGCGCCGGTTTCCGTGTATAACGTGGCCGGCGTCGAATAGACCGACCAGAGCCCGTGCGTGGCGAGTGCCGTGCCGAGCGCGGCCAGCGCGCCGGGCGTCGCATCGTCGTCCGATGCGAACAGCTCGCGCCGTACCTCGAAGCCGGTCGCCCCGGATGCGGCCGCGGTCGCGATGAATGCACGGTGGCCCTCCTGACGCACGCGGTCCATCCCGAATGCGCTCGCCACGATCACGATGTCTGCCATTTCTGCCCTTTTTTCACTTGAATGGAACCGGTTCCATTTGCTTGAGACGGATGGTGCGCTTCGCGTCCGGTGCACGCCATAGAGGAAATCCCTAGGGCACGCCGCCGCCCGCCTGGGCATGTGCATCCGGCGTTCCGGGACCCGCGTCGGCGCCTATTTTTCGTCGTGCGTGATGCACATGTCGAGGAACTGGGCAGCCACGCGCGACGGCGCGGCGCCGTGCGGCACGAGGATCGAGAAATGGCGCGTGAGCGGCGCGGGGGCCAGCGAGCGCGGCACGAGCGCCGCGTCCTCGTGGCGCAGCGACATCGCGGAGACGAATCCGACGCCCATCCCCGCGCGCACGGCCTCCTTCACGGCCTCGACGCCCGCAATCTCGAACGCGACGCGCATCGGCGCGCCGCCATGCGCGAACGCGCGTTCGACGAGCTGGCGCACGCCGGAACCCTCCTCGCGCAACACGAGCGGATGCGCGGCGAGTGCGTCGAGCGTGACGCCGGCTTCGTACTCCGGCGCGGCGAGCGGATGTCCGGCCGGCACGACCGCGACGATCTCGTCCTCGTGCCACGCATGCACGGCGGTGCCGGGCGGCAGCGCCTCGCCGGGCGGCCCTTCGATCATCGCAATGTCGAGCGACGCCAGCGCCACAACCACGTCGGCCGTATTGCCGCTCATCGTGTGAATCGCCACCCGCGGCACGCGCGGCTGGAACGCCGCGATCAGGTACGGCAGCAGGTAGCTCGCGGGCGTCGTGCTCGCGCCGATCCGCAGCGTGCCGGCCTCGAGCCCGCGCACGGCGTCGCGAAACGCGCGCGCCTGCGCGAACGTGTCGCGCTGCGCCTTGGCATACTGCGCGAGCTGTTCACCGACCGGCGTCAGGCGGATGCCGCGGCCCTCGCGCTGGTACAGCGGCTCGCCGAACTCGTCCTGCAGCAGGCGCAGCTGGCCCGACACGGCCGGCTGCGACAGATGCAGCGCCAGCGCAGCGCGGCTGATGTTCAAGTGTTCGGCGACGGCCGCGAACGTTATCAGTTGATCCGGGGTCATGGGAATGAATTATCGGCTTTCCGGATAGTTTACGTCACAAATCACAATTTCTCATATCGATATAACCAATTTAGGATTAGGCCATCGCAACCTGTTTCATCACGGTGCCCCATGTCCACTGCTCCGACTCCCCATCTCAACCACGCCGCTCCGTCGACGCGCGGCCAGTTGAACGGCGTGCTGTTCGTCGCGCTGTTCGCCGCCGCCGTCACCAGCCTGTCGCAACTTCCGGCGATCGCCGGGCTCGGCCTGTCACCGCTGATCGTCGGCATCGTCGCAGGCGCGCTGTACGGCAACGCCCTGCGTGACGGCATGCCCGCGAGCTGGGCGGCCGGCGTCAACTTTTCCGCGCGCAAGCTGCTGCGCATCGCGGTCGCGTTCTTCGGCCTGCGCGTGAGCCTGCAGGAGATCGCGCAGGTCGGCCTGACGGGCCTGACGGTGTCGGTACTGGTCGTCGTGAGCACGCTCGCGATCGGCACCTGGGTCGGCATGAAGGTGATGAAGCTCGATCGCGACGCGGCGCTCCTGACCGCCGCCGGCAGCGCGATCTGCGGTGCGGCCGCCGTGCTCGCGTTCGAGTCGACGCTGCAGTCGAAGCCGCATCAGAGCGCGATGGCCGTGGGCAGCGTGGTGCTGTTCGGCACGCTGTCGATGTTCCTCTACCCGCTCGCATATCACGCCGGCCTGCTCAATCTCGACCCGACCGGCCTCGGCCTGTTCTTCGGCGGCACGATCCACGAGGTCGCGCAGGTGGTCGGCGCGGCGAGCGACATCAGCCCGCAGGTCGCGCACGTCGCGACGATCGTGAAGATGACCCGCGTGATGCTGCTGGTGCCGGTGCTGCTCACGCTCGGCTGGTGGCTCGCCCGCTCCGCACGCTCGGCCGGTGCGCGCGCCGACGGCGCGCAAGGCAAGCGCAAGGTGGCGGTGCCGTGGTTCGCGCTCGGCTTCCTCGGTTTCGTGATCGTCAATTCGCTGAACGTACTGCCCGCCGACGTCACACACACGCTGAACGTGCTCGACACCTTCGCGCTGACGATGGCGATGACCGCGCTCGGCATCGAGACCCGCGTGTCGCAGATCCGCGAGGCCGGCCCGCGGGCCCTGACCACCGGCCTGATCCTGTACGTCTGGCTGATCGCCGGCGGCTACGGGATCACCTGGGCCGTGCAGCACTGGCTTGGCTGAGCCGCGCATCCGTGCCGCAACACGCGCCGCGCCCGACGGGAAGGTCCCGCGGGCGCGGCGCAGTGCTATGCTTCGCGTCGTTTTCCTTCGTCCTCTTCATCACCCTCTTTCAGCCGTGCTCTCGTTCCTGCTGAAGCTGCGCACTCGCGCCCAGACGCTGTTCCGCCTGTCGGACGCCCATACGATGCTGATCTGGTCGGCCATCGTCGGCGTCGGCGGCGCCTTCGCCACCATCGCGTTTCGCGAAGGCATCGATCTGATGCAGCGCCTGATCTCCGGACACAGCGGCAGCTTCGTGCAGATGGCGAGAAGCCTGCCGTGGTACGTGCGGTTCTGGATGCCGGCCGCGGGCGGCTTCCTGGCCGGCTGCGTGCTGCTGCTCGCGACGCGCGGCGTCCGGAAATCCGGCAACACCGACTACATGGAAGCCGTCGCGCTCGGCGACGGCGTCGTGCCGGTGCGGCAGAGCCTGTGGCGCAGCGTGTCTTCGCTGCTGACGATCGGCAGCGGCGGCTCGATCGGCCGCGAAGGCCCGATGGTGCAGCTCGCGGCGCTCACCGCGTCGCTGGTCGGCCGCTTCGTGCACTTCGACCCGCCGCGCCTGCGGCTGCTCGTCGCGTGCGGCGCGGCAGCCGGCATCACGTCCGCATACAACGCGCCGATCGCCGGCGCGTTCTTCGTGTCCGAAATCGTGCTGGGCACGATCGCGATGGAGAGCTTCGGGCCGATGGTCGTCGCATCCGTCGTCGCGAACATCGTGATGCGGGAATTTGCCGGCTACCGGCCGCCATACGAGATGCCGGTGTTTCCGGCCGTGACGGGCCCCGAGGTGCTGCTGTTCGTCGTGCTCGGCGCGCTGTGCGGCGTGCTCGCGCCGCAGTTCCTGCACCTGCTCGATGCATCGAAGAACCAGTTCAAGCGGCTGCCCGTGCCACTGCCGGTGCGGCTCGCGCTCGGCGGCCTCGTGGTCGGCGTGATCTCGGTGTGGATTCCGGACGTGTGGGGCAACGGCTATAGCGTCGTGAACCAGATCCTGCATTCGCCGTGGACCTGGCAGGCGCTCGTCGCGGTGCTGGTGTTCAAGGTGATCGCGACCGCCGCGACCGCCGGCTCGGGCGCGGTCGGCGGCGTGTTCACGCCGACGCTGTTCGTCGGGGCCGTGTTCGGCTCGCTGTTCGGGCTCGCGATGAACGCGCTGTGGCCCGGCCACACGTCCGCGTATTTCGCGTATGCGATGGTCGGAATGGGGGCGTTCATGGCCGGCGCCACGCAGGCGCCGCTGATGGCGATCCTGATGATCTTCGAGATGACGCTGAGTTACCAGGTCGTGCTGCCGCTGCTGGTGTCATGCGTGTTCGCGTATTTCGTCGCGCGTGCGACCGGCACGACGTCGATGTACGAGATCACGCTGCGCCACCACCAGGACGCGCAGGAACGGCTGCGGCTGCGCACCACCCAGATGCGCGAGCTGATCCAGCCCGCGCAGACGGTCGTGCCGCTCACCGCGAGCGTTGCCGACATGACGCGCGTGTTTCTCGAGTATCCGGTGAAGTACCTGTACGTGACCGACGACGCCGGGCGCTTCCGCGGCGCGGTCGCATTGAAGGACATCACGTCCGACCTGCTCGACAAGCGCGACACGACCGACAAGACGGCCGCGCACTACGCGCATACGCCGTTTCCGCTGCTCACGCCCGACATGCCGCTCGCGACCGCGCTCGAACGCTTCATGGCGTTCCAGGGCGAACGGCTGCCGGTGATCGAAAGCGAGGCCGAGCCGACGCTCGCCGGTGTCGTCTACAAGACATCGCTGCTCGACGCGTATCGGCGAATGACCGGCGAGCGCTGACAGACACGGGGTGCGGCGCGCGATACTGCGCGCCGCGTCCTCGCTCGCGGCGCCGTCGGCGCCGACCGACTGCCGGATCGTTCAGTCCGGCGCGCGCCCCAGCACGACCCGTGCGAAGAACCCCGCGAGCACCGATTCGGCCACGTCGCCCGACACGTGCTGCGGATCGGCCGTATAGTACGACTGCACGCCGTCGCACAGGCACATCAGCCCGAACGCGAGCGTCTCGGCCGGCAGCAGCAGCGGCGTACCCGCGCGCTCGGCGAAGCGCTGGATGAATTCGGCCATCTGCAGCCGCTTGCCATGCAGGAACTGGTTGAAGCGCACGCGAAACTTCGCGTCGCGCGCCGCCTGCAGCTTCGCCTCGCCCCACAGCAGCGAATATTCGTCGTCGCGAAACAGCGTGCGGTAGTACGCGAGCGCCATCGACTCCATCTGCTCGCGCGGGCCGCCTACTTCGAAAATCGCCTCGAAATCGGCCCGCACCGAATCATGGTCGCGCTCGAGCAGTTCGAGCAGCAGTTCCGACTTGCTGCGGAAATTCGAATAAAACGCGCCGCGCGTATAGCCGGCCGCCGCCGCGATGTCCTCGACGCTCGCGGCAACATAGCCTTTCTTCAGAAAAATCCGATGCGCGGCATTCAGCAGACGTTCGCGCGTCTGGTCCCTGCTCTGCTCGCGAGTTAAGCGCTGTGGTTTCATGGCGCGCAGTCTAGCACCAACTCCCTTTCGGATTCATCTTTGCATTCAGATACAGGTGTGTATTAGAATCCGCCACAGTTTCCGAACGACCTTGTTCGGCTGTGTTCGTGGGCGCCGGGCCGGCGCCACTCGGGGCAAGCGCCCGCCGCGCTTGCCGGCTTCGTTCCGCTCTCACCTCATCTGGGGGTTTCGTGAATCGCTCCGGTTCCCGCGCCGTGCTGCTGATCGGCACCGCGCTCGTCCTCGCCGCCTGCCACCCGAAGGAAGCCGCGCCGCCTGCGCCGCGCCCGGTCGTCGCGCTGCCTGCGCACGCCGACGGCGCCGCGGCTGCCGCCACGCTGCCCGGCGAGATCCAGCCGCGTTACGCGACGCCGCTATCGTTCCGCATCGCGGGCAAGATCGTCGAACGCAAGGTGCGGCTCGGCGATACGGTCAAGGCCGGCCAGGTCGTCGCGCTGCTCGATCCGTCCGACGTCGAGAAGAACGCCGCGAGCGCGCAGGCGCAGCTCGATGCCGCATCGCACAGCCTCGCGTTCGCGAAGCAGCAGCTCGATCGCGATCGCGCGCAAGCGCGCGAGAACCTGATCGCGACCGCGCAGCTCGAACAGACCCAGAACAGCTACACGTCGGCGCTCGCGCAGCGCGACCAGGCGCAGCAGCAACTCGCGCTCGCGAAGAACCAGCTCCGCTATGCGACGCTCGTCGCCGATCACGCGGGCACCATCACCGCCGAACAGGCCGACACCGGCCAGAACGTATCCGCCGGCCAGGCCGTCTACCAGCTCGCGTGGTCGGGCGACGTCGATGTCGTCAGCGACGTGCCCGAAGCCGCGCTCGCATCGCTCACGCCCGGCCACGCGGCGAGCGTCACGCTGCCGTCGCTTCCGGGCCGGCAGTTCGCCGCGAAGGTTCGCGAAATCGCGCCGGCCGCCGATCCGCAAAGCCGCACTTACCGCGTGAAGCTCACGCTCGCCGCCCCCGATTCGGCCGTGCGCCTCGGAATGACCGCAAACGTCGCGTTCGACGGCGCGCCGGCTGCCGGCAACGCGCCGAGCATCACGCTGCCCGCGAGCGCGCTGTTCCACGACGGCCCGCATCCGGCCGTATGGGTCGTGCGCACGAAGGACGACACGCTCGAACTGCGCCGCGTCGACGTCGCGCGCTTCAACGAACGCACCGTCACCGTGTCGAGCGGGCTGCAGTCTGGCGAGCGCGTCGTGCTGCAAGGCGTGCATACGGTCAGCGCGGGCGAGAAGGTGCGGCCGATCGCACCGCTGCACCCAGAGGACTTCGCGTCATGAGCGGCCCCCGCGAAGAAGGTCGGTTCAACCTGTCGGCATGGGCGCTGCGCCACCAGGCGCTGGTCGTCTACCTGATCGCGCTCGCGACGCTCGCGGGCATCCTCGCGTACACGCGGCTCGCACAATCCGAAGACCCGCCGTTCACGTTCCGCGTGATGGTGATCCGCACGTTCTGGCCCGGCGCGAGCGCGCGGCAGGTGCAGGAACAGGTGACCGACCGGATCGGCCGCAAGCTGCAGGAAACGCCGGCCATCGACTTCCTGCGCAGCTATTCGCGGCCCGGCGAATCGCTGATTTTCTTCACGATGAAGGACTCGGCGCCCGTGAAGGACGTGCCCGAGACCTGGTACCAGATCCGCAAGAAGGTCGGCGACATCGGCTATACGCTGCCGCCAGGCGTACAGGGCCCGTTCTTCAACGACGAGTTCGGCGACGTCTACACCAACATCTGGACGCTCGAAGGCGACGGCTTCACGCCCGCACAACTCCACGACTATGCGGACCAACTGCGCACGGTGCTGCTGCGCGTGCCGGGCGTCGGCAAGGTCGACTACTTCGGCGATCCCGACCAGCGGATCTTCATCGAGGCCGACAACACGCAGCTCACGCGTCTCGGCATCTCGCCGCAGCAGCTCGGGCAGGCGATCAACGCGCAGAACGACATCTCGTCTGCCGGCGTGCTCACGACCGCCGACGATCGCGTGTTCGTGCGGCCGAGCGGCCAGTTCGACAACGTCGCCGCGATCGCCGACACGCTGATCCGCATCAACGGCCGCACGTTCCGGCTCGGCGATCTCGCCACCGTGAAGCGCGGCTACGACGATCCGCCCGTCACGCAGATGCGCACGAAAGGCCATGCCGTGCTCGGCATCGGCGTGACGATGCAGCCGGGCGGCGACGTGATCCGGCTCGGCAAGGCGCTCGACGCCCAATCGAAGGACCTGCAGGCGCAACTGCCGGCCGGCCTCAAGCTGACGCTGGTGTCGAGCATGCCGCATGCGGTGGCGCATTCGGTCGACGACTTCCTCGAAGCGGTTGCCGAAGCCGTTGCGATCGTGCTGGTCGTGAGCCTCGTGTCGCTCGGCCTGCGCACCGGGATGGTCGTCGTGATTTCGATTCCGGTCGTGCTCGCGGTGACCGCACTCTTCATGTACCTGTTCGACATCGGGCTGCACAAGGTGTCGCTCGGCACGCTCGTGCTCGCGCTCGGGCTGCTCGTCGACGACGCGATCATCGCCGTCGAGATGATGGCCGTGAAGCTCGAACAGGGCTACAGCCGTGCGCGCGCCGCCGCGTTCGCGTACACGAGCACCGCGTTCCCGATGCTGACCGGCACGCTCGTCACGGTGTCGGGCTTCCTGCCGATCGCGCTCGCGAAATCGAGCACCGGCGAGTACACGCGCTCGATCTTCGAGGTGTCGGCGATCGCGCTGATCGCGTCGTGGTTCGCGGCCGTCGTGCTGATTCCGCTGCTCGGCTATCACCTGCTGCCCGAACGCAAGAAGCACGCGCACGAAGCTCACCTGCCGGACGATCACGAACACGACATCTACGACACGCGCTTCTACACGCGCTTGCGCGGCTGGATCGACTGGTGCATCGAGCGCCGCTTCGTCGTGCTGCTGATCACCGGCGCGCTCTTCGTCGTCGCGCTGATGGGTTTCTCGCTCGTGCCGCAGCAGTTCTTCCCGAGCTCCGATCGACCCGAGCTGCTGGTCGACCTGCGGCTGCCCGAGGGTGCGTCGTTCGCGGCGACGCTGCGCGAGACCGAACGCCTCGAAAAGGTGCTCGACAAGCGGCCCGAGATCGACCATTCGGTGAATTTCGTCGGCAGCGGCGCGCCGCGCTTCTACCTGCCGCTCGACCAGCAGCTGCAGTTGCCGAACTTCGCGCAGTTCGTCGTCACCGCGAAATCGGTCAAGGATCGCGAGAAGCTCGCCACCTGGCTCGAAACCACGCTGCGCGACCAGTTCCCGGCCGTGCGCTGGCGCCTGTCGCGGCTCGAGAACGGGCCGCCAGTCGGCTACCCCGTGCAGTTCCGCGTGAGCGGCGACGACATCGCGACGGTACGCTCGATCGCCGAGAAGGTCGCGGCGACGATGCGCGGCGACGCACGCACGGTGAACGTGCAGTTCGACTGGGATGAGCCGGCCGAGCGCTCGGTGCGCTTCGAGCTCGACCAGAAGAAGGCGCGCGAGCTGAACGTCACGTCGCAGGACGTGTCGAGCTTCCTCGCGATGACGCTGTCCGGCACGACCGTCACGCAGTATCGCGAACGCGACAAGCTGATCGCGGTCGACCTGCGTGCGCCGCGCCCCGATCGCGTCGACCCCGCGAAGCTCGCGGGCCTGGCGATGCCGACGCCGAACGGCCCCGTGCCGCTCGGCTCGCTCGGCCGCTTCACGCCGACGCTCGAATACGGCGTGGTGTGGGAACGCGATCGCCAGCCGACCATTACCGTGCAGTCCGACGTACGCGCCGGCGCGCAAGGCATCGACGTCACGCATGCGATCGACGGCAAGCTGAATGCGTTGCGCGCGCAACTGCCGGTCGGCTACCAGATCAACATCGGCGGATCGGTCGAGGAAAGCGCGAAGGCGCAGGCGTCGATCAACGCGCAGATGCCGCTGATGGCGATCGCCGTGTTCACGTTGCTGATGATCCAGCTGCAGAGCTTCTCGCGCGTGCTGATGGTCGTGCTGACCGCACCGCTCGGGCTGATCGGCGTGGTCGGCACGCTGCTGCTGTTCGGCCAGCCGTTCGGCTTCGTCGCGATGCTGGGCGTGATCGCGATGTTCGGGATCATCATGCGCAACTCGGTGATTCTCGTCGATCAGATCGAGCAGGACATCGCGGCCGGCCACGGACGCTTCGACGCGATCGTCGGTGCGACCGTGCGGCGCTTCCGCCCGATCACGCTCACGGCCGCGGCCGCCGTGCTCGCACTCATTCCGCTGTTGCGCTCGAACTTCTTCGGGCCGATGGCGACCGCGCTGATGGGCGGGATCACGAGCGCGACCGTGCTGACCCTGTTCTACCTGCCCGCGCTGTACGCCGCGTGGTTCCGGGTGAAGCGCGACGAACGCGATCCGCGCGACGGCCCGCCGCCAGGCGGCAACGCACCGGCCGCGCCGTCGGGAGCCTGACCATGGATGGATCGATGAACCTGAAAACGAAAGCCGTGCGGGCGTTTGCCGTGGCGAGCCTCGCCGGCCCGCTCGCGGGCTGCGCGTGGTTCGCGCCGAGCGGCGAGCCGCCCGCGATGCCGTCGCCCGCGCACTACGGCACCGTGCCGCAAGTGCAGCAGACCGTCGCCGCGCAAGGCGTCGCGCAACAGTTCGAAGTCGGCGCGCAGCCCGTGCCCGACTGGTGGAAGCAGTACCGCTCCGAGGCGCTCAACGCACTCGTCGACGAAGGCCTGCGCAACAGCCCGACGCTCAGCGCGGCGTCGCATTCGCTGGATGCCGCGCGCGAGCAGCTGCGCGGACAGATCGGCAGCTCGATGCTGCCGTCGATCGACGCGGGCGGCCAGGCCACGCGCCAGCGCGCACTCGGCGTGCCGATCCCCGCGCTCGGCGCGCCGACGCTGCTGTACGACACGTTCGTCGGGCAACTGCAGGCGAGCTACACGATCGACCTGTTCGGCGCGGCGCGCTTCGCGAACCGCGCGCTCGCGAAACGCGTCGACGTCAGCGCGTTCCAGCTCGAATCGGCGCGCCGGGCACTCGCCGCGAACATCGTCACGGCGTCGATCACGGTGTCGGTGCTCAACGCGCAGATCGCGACGACCGAACGGCTCGTCGCGCTCGCGAACGACCAGGCCCACGACGCGCAACGCCGCTACGCGCTCGGCTCGGCGTCGCACAGCGACGCGCTGAGCGCGCAGCAAAGCGCGGACACCTTCGCCGCGAGCCTGCCCGCGCTGCGCCAGCAGCGCGACTCGGCGCGCCATGCGCTGGCGGTGCTGGTCGGCCGCACGCCCGACCGGCCGCCCGCCGACCTCACGCTCGCCGACCTGAACCTGCCCGCGCAGGTGCCCGTGGTCGTGCCGTCGGACCTGCTGCAAAGTCGCCCCGACATCCAGGCCGCCGACGCGGGGCTGAAGGCGGCCGCCGCCGAAGTCGGCGTCGCGACCGCGCAGCTGTTCCCGCAGCTGTCGCTGTCGGCGGCCATGGGCAAAGGCGGCTTCAGCTGGCCGACGATGCTGTCCGGTGCCGGCGCGATCTGGAACGTCGGCGCGTCGCTGAGCCAGCCGCTGTTCCACGGTGGCGCGCTGCTCGCGCAGCGGCGTGCGGCGAAGGCGACCTACGAGGCCGCGGTCGACCAGTACAGGCAGACCGTGCTGAGCGCGTTCCAGAACGTCGCTGATTCGCTCGCCGCGCTCGAGCACGATGCGGAGACGCTTGATGCGTCGTCGCGGGCCGCGCTGTCCGCGCGCGGCGCGTACGACGACGCGGCCGCCCGCGTGCGGCTCGGCGCGTTGCCGCCATCGGCCGCGCGCGCGAGCGAGCTGCAGTACCGCAACGCGCGGCTCGACGAAATTCGCGCGACCGGCGCACGCCTCGCGGATACCGCGCGGCTCTATCAGGCAATGGGCACGCCGCCGGTCGAACCGACCGGCAACGCAGCGACAGCCGGAAACGTCGACACGGCAGGCCGCGCCGGCAACGAGGGCCAAGGCGCCCTCGCCGCCCAGGCACGCGCGGCCACGCCCGACGCGCCGCCGTCACCGCCGTCGCCACAATAGCGCGCCCCTTGCCCGGGACGCACGGCGCGCGGGACCACCCCGCGCGCCGATCCGCGATCTTCCGCTTGACCCTCACGTAGCGTAACGTTCGAGACTCCAGCGTGCGCACCGAACGGAGGACACCATGCGGCTGAAAGTGGGAGAACTGGCGAAACGCAGCGGCCTGACCGTCCGCACGCTTCATCACTATCACGCGATCGGCCTCCTCAAGCCTTCGGCGCGTGCCGACAACGGCTACCGGCTGTACGACCGCGACGACATCGCCCGGCTCCACCAGATCCAGGCCCTGCGTCGCTTCGGACTGTCGCTCGCCGAAATCGGCGACTACCTGAACCAGCCCGGCACCCCGCTCGTCGAGATCGTCGCGAAGCAGATCGCGTCGCTCGACCACCAGCTCGCGCAGGCCGCGCAGCTGCGCGAGCGGCTCGTGCACCTGCACGCGCAACTCGCCGCGGGCACCGAGCCGGAACTGGCCGATTGGCTCACCACACTGGAGTTGATGACCGTGTACGACAAATACTTTTCCGAGGAAGAACTCGCGCGCCTGCCGATGTACCGCAAGAGCCAGGCGGGCGACGCCGAATGGATCGCGCTCGTCGCCGACGTGCGCGCGCTGCACGACGCAGGCGTGCCGCCCGAGGACGAGCGCGTCCGGGCACTCGCCGGCCGCTGGATGACGATGCTCGTGCGCGACACGAACAACGATCCGCGGCTGCTCGCGAAGCTGAACCTGATGCACGAGCGCGAACCGGCGATGCAGTCGAAGATCGGCATTTCGACCGTACTGCGCGACTATGTGCTGCGCGCGTCCTCGGAGACGAAGATGCGGATCTTCGAGAAGTATCTCGCGCCGGACGAGATCCGCTTCATGCGCGCGCACTTCGGCGAACACGCGATGGAATGGCCGCAATTGATGGGCGACGTGCGCGACGCGATCGATGCGGGCGCAAGGCCCGATTCGCCGGAAGGCCGCGCACTCGCACAACGCTGGCTCGACCTGTTCCGCAGCTATGCGGGCAACGACCCGGCCACGCACGCGAAATTCCGGGATGCGATGATGACCGAGCCGGCGCTGACGAAGGATTCGTGGGTCGACGACACGCTGCTCGGTTTCATCCGCGAGGCAATGGCCCAGTTGGCGCCGGCGCGTTGACGGCGTAGCCCCCGCGGGCGGTGCATGTCGGTTTCATGCGCTGCCCGCGCGAGCGGTCCGGCTCTCGCTCACCGGTCGCGCACCCCGAGCCCGAGCGCCTTCATCCGCCGGTACAGCGTGCGCTCGCTCATCCCGACATGCTCGGCCAGCTGCTTGCGCGTACCGTCGAACGTGCCCGCAATCCGCACGAGTTCCGCATCCGGCACGCCGCGCGTGTCCGCCGCATGCGCGTGCGGTGTGGCCGACGCCGCGACCAGCTCGGCCGGCAGATGTTCGACGCGGATCGTCCCGTCGTCCGCGAACAGGCACGCACGTTCCAGCACGTTGCGCAGCTCGCGGATATTGCCCGGCCATGCATACGCGTCGAGGCACGCACGCGCATGCTCGCTCAGCACGAACGGCCGGGCCGCGAACGGTCGCGCGCTCGCATCGCCCGCGCCGGCACGCGCGTTCGCGATGCGCCGCAGGATCGATTCGGCCAGCAGCGCGACGTCGCCGCGCCGCTCGCGCAGCGGCGGCAGCGGAATCGGAAACGCGTTGATCCGGTAATAGAGATCTTGCCGGAACCGGCCGTCGTCGATCATCTCGCGCAGCGGCTTGTGCGTCGCCGCGACGAGCCGGAAATCCGCGCGCAGCGCCTCGACACCGCCGACGCGCCGGAACGTCCCCGACTCGATCAGCCGCAGCAGCTTCACCTGCATCGGCAGCGGCACGTCGCCGATCTCGTCGAGAAACAGCGTGCCGCCCTGCGCGGTCTCGACGAGGCCCGGCTTGCGCTGGTTGGCGCCGGTAAACGCCCCCTTCTCGTAGCCGAACAGTTCGCTCTCGAACAGCGTCTCGGCGATACCCGAACAGTCGACGACCACGAACGGCCCCATCGCACGCTCGCTCGCCTCGTGCAGCGCCCGCGCGAACAGCTCCTTGCCGGTACCCGATTCGCCGAGCAGCAGCACGGGCAGCATCGACGGCGCAACGCGCTGCAGCGCGCCGAGTGCCGCATTGAACGCATCGGCGCCGCCGACGAGCCCTTCCGCGCTCGGCTGCGCGGACGCGCTGCGCACCGTCGTCAGCCGCTCGACGTACGCGATCACGTCGCCGCGCGCGTCGAAGATCGGCCGCAACTCCACGTCGACGTGCTCGGGGCCGCGCGGCGTATGGTGAATGTGCAACACGCGGTTCAGGCTGCGCGACTCGAGTGCCTGCTTCATCGGGCAATGCTCGCCGGCCTGGTCGCACGGCACGTCGTAGTGATGCGAGACCTGGAAGCAGCGCCGGCCGACGTGCTCGACACCCGCCACGCCGAACTGGCGCCGGTACGCATCGTTCGCCGCGAGGATGCGGTAGTCGGGATCGACGACGATCATCGGCTGCGGGTCGTGCTCAAGATACGCGACGAGCGCACGCACGTCGGGCATGACGTCGCGCGACGGCGCGGGAACGATCGGAATGGTGTCGTGCGGATTCATGAGGCGGCTCGGGAACGGAGGGACAGTCGGACTGCCAGACTGACTGCCAATTCTGCCACAACACTGCCAAATATGGCAGTCGGCATCAACGACGCCCCGCAGGCCGTGCTAGCGGCGCACCGCGATCAGGCCAGAAATGCGAGCCGAATCAAGTACCTGCCATTTCGTCCGGCGTCGCGGCGCGGGCTGGCATGCTTCTTGAGTTTGGGATCCCCGATTGCCGATGCAGAACCCGATCGAGGACATCCCGTGAGCCATGCCCCCATGCTGTCAGTCGAAGGCTTTTTCGACCCGGCGACCCATACCGTCAGCTACCTGTTGCTCGACACCGCGAGCCGCGCGTGCGCGCTGATCGACAGCGTGCTCGACTACGACCCGAAATCCGGCCGCACGCGCACCGCCAGCGCCGACCGGCTGATCGCCCGCGTCGCGGAACTCGGTGCGACCGTGCACTGGCTGCTGGAAACGCACGTGCACGCCGACCATCTGTCGGCCGCGCCTTACCTGAAGGCGCATGTCGGCGGGCAGATCGCGATCGGCTCGCACGTGTGCCGCGTGCAGCACGTGTTCGGCACGCTGTTCAACGCCGGCCCGGGCTTCGCGCAGGACGGCAGCCAGTTCGATCGCCTGCTCGACGACGGTGACACGCTTGCGCTCGGCGGGCTGACGATCCGCGCGCTGCACACGCCGGGCCACACGCCCGCGTGCCTGACCTACTGCATCGACGACGCGACGCAGCGTGCTGCGTTCGTCGGCGACACGCTGTTCATGCCCGACTACGGCACCGCCCGCTGCGATTTCCCGGGCGGCGACGCACGCACGCTGTACCGCTCGATCGCGCGCGTGCTCGCCCTGCCGCCCGACACGCGTCTGTACCTGTGCCACGACTACCAGCCGGGCGGCCGCGACGTGCAGTTCGTGACGACCGTGGCCGAGCAGCGCCGCGCGAACGTGCACGTGAAGGACGGCGTGACCGAGGAGGATTTCGTCGCCATGCGCACCGCGCGCGACGCGACGCTCGACATGCCCGTGCTGATGCTGCCGTCCGTGCAGGTCAACATGCGCGCCGGCCACCTGCCCGAGCCCGAAAACAATGGCGTGCGTTACCTAAAGATCCCGCTCGACGCGATCTGAGCCGCCGCCCCGACCGGAGAACCCCCGACATGACCATCCGCACGCTGACCGACCTGCTGTCGGTCTCGCCCCAGATCGCCGCGACCGACCTGCCCGCGCTCCACGCGGCCGGCATCCGCACGATCGTCTGCAACCGCCCCGACGGCGAAGGCGCGGACCAGCCGACCGTGGACGAGATCCGCGCCGCCGCCGCGCCGCTCGGCATCGCCGTCCATTACCTTCCGGTCGATACCGGCAAGGTCACCGACGATCAGGCCAGGCAGTTCGACGCGCTCGTCGCGTCGCTCGCCGGCCCGGTACTCGCATACTGCCGCAGCGGCACGCGTTCGGCGACGCTGTGGGCGCTGTCGCAGGCCGACAGGCGTCCGGCCGGCGACATCGTCGCGATCGCCGCCGCGGCCGGCTATGACCTCGGCGCGCTCGCGCCGCGACTCACACGAGGTGCCACGCAAGGACTCGCGCAGGACGGCCGCCAGGCCGCGCCAGCCATCGACGCGCGGCACGACATCGTGATCGTCGGCGCGGGTGCGGCCGGTGTCGCGGTCGCGTCGAGCCTGCTTGCGCGCGACGCATCGCTCGATATCGCGGTGATCGACCCGGCCGATACGCACTACTACCAGCCCGGCTGGACGATGGTCGGCGCGGGCGTGTTCCGGCCCGACACGACCGCGCGCCGGATCGTCGACCTGCTGCCGCGCGGCGTGAAATGGATCCAGGCCGCCGTCGCCGGCTTCGAGCCCGACGCGCACACGGTGGTGCTCGACGGCTGCCGGCGTATCGGCTACCGCAAGCTTGTTGTGTGCCCGGGGCTCAAGCTCGACTGGCACGCGATCGACGGCCTCGCGGAAACGCTCGGCCGCAACGGTGTCACGTCGAACTATCGCTACGACCTCGCGCCTTACACGTGGGAACTGGTGCAGGCGTTCCGCGGCGGCAACGCGCTGTTCACGCAGCCGCCGATGCCGATCAAGTGCGCTGGCGCGCCGCAGAAGGCGATGTACCTGTCGTGCGATCACTGGCGGCGCGCGGGCCGCCTCGGCGCCGCAAACGTCGAGTTCCTGAATGCGGGCGCCGCGCTGTTCGGGGTCGCCGACTACGTGCCCGCGCTGATGGAGTACGTGAAAAGCTACGACATCGCGCTGTCGTTCGGCCACAACCTCGTCGCGATCAACGGGCCCGCGCGGCGTGCGACGTTCCGGCGCACCTTGCCCGACGGCGGCACGGAAACCGTCGAACGCGCGTTCGACATGATCCACGTCGTGCCGCCGCAGAAGGCGCCCGATTTCGTGCGCGCGAGCCCGCTCGCCGATGCGGCCGGCTGGATCGACGTCGATCCGGCGACGCTGCGGCACAAGCAGTTCGCGGACATCTTCGCGCTCGGCGACGTCACCAACACGACCAACGCGAAGACCGCCGCGGCCGCGCGCAAGCAGGCGCCCGTCGTCGCGCACAATGTGCTCGCGTCTCTGGGCCGCGCGCAAGGCGACGCCGCGTACGACGGCTACGGGTCGTGCCCGCTCACCGTCGAGCGCGGCAAGATCGTGCTCGCCGAATTCCTGTACGGCGGCAAGGTCGCCCCGACCTTCCCCGCGTGGCTGATCGATGGCCGGCGTCCGTCCCGGCTCGCGTGGCTGCTCAAGGAGCGCCTGCTGCCGCCGCTCTATTGGAAGGCGATGCTCAAGGGCCGCGAATGGCTCGCGAAGCCCGCGATCGCACGTTGACCGGAACCCGATGACACCATGCTGATTTCCCTCGTACTCGGCAGTCTCGTCGGCGCCGTGCTGGGCCTCACCGGCGCAGGCGGCGGCATTCTCGCGGTGCCCGCGCTCGTCGTCGGGATGGGCTGGCCGATGCAGCAGGCCACGCCCGTCGCGCTCGTCGCTGTCGCGGGCAGCGCCGCGCTCGGCGCGCTCGAAGGGTTTCGTCGCGGGCTCGTGCGCTATCGCGCGGCGCTGTTGATGGCCGTGGCGGGCGTGCCGCTCACGACGCTCGGCGTGAAGCTTGCGCACGTGCTGCCGCAACGCGTGCTGCTGGCGTTGTTCGCGCTGACGATGCTGATCGTCGCGGGCCGCCTGCTGCGGCAGGCACTGCGCCACGCGCCCGGCGACGCGGATGAGTCGCGGTTGTGCGTCGGCCGCGTGAATCCCGATACGGGCCGGCTCGTGTGGTCCTGGCCGGTCGGGCTCGCGCTTGCGTCGACCGGCGCGGTGACGGGGCTGATGACGGGCTTGCTCGGTGTCGGTGGCGGCTTCGTGATCGTGCCGATGCTGCGCAAGTTCACGAACGTGTCGATGCACGGCGTGGTCGCGACGTCGCTCATGGTGATCGCGCTGGTCGGCACCGGCGGCGTGCTCGCGACGCTCGTATCGGGCACGCGCGCACCGCTCGACATGATGCTGTGGTTCACGGTCGCGACCGCGATTGGCATGGCGATCGGGCGCAATGCCTCCCGGCACCTGTCCGCGCGGCATGTGCAGGCTGGCTTCGCTGCCGTGCTCGTCTGCGTCGCGCTCGGGCTGCTCGCGAAGGCCGCGTTCGGCGCATAAGTCACCGCGGCGCACACCCCGAAGCAAAACGCCCGGCCCGACTCGTCGTCGGCACCGGGCGTTTTTCGTTGCGTCGGCAACCTGTTCGTGATGACGTCAGGTCGCGAATGCGGCCGTCCGCTTGCGCTCCTGGCGCAGCATCACGAAGTTCGCGATCACCACACCGGCCGTCACCGCGACGATGAACAGCGTCGCGAGCGCGTTCATCTCGGGATTCAGGCCGAGGCGCACGCGCGAGAACACGACGAGCGGCAGCGTCGTCGAGCCGGGGCCCGACAGGAACGCCGACAGCACGAGGTCGTCGATCGACAGCGTAAACGAGAGCAGCCAACCCGCGATCAGCGCCTGCGAGATCAGCGGCAGCGTGATCGTGAAGAACACCTTCAGCGGCGTCGCGCCCAGATCGAGCGCGGCTTCCTCGAGCGACGGGTTCAGTTCGCGCACGCGCGACTGCACGATGATCGCGACGTACGAAATGCACAGCATCACGTGGCCCAGCCAGATCGTGAACACACCGCGCTCGGCCGGCCAACCGATCCACTTCGCCAGTTCGATGAACAGCAGCAGCAGCGAGATCCCCTGGATCACCTCCGGAATCACCAGCGGTGCGTTGATCATCCCGCTGAACAGCGCGAAGCCGCGAAAGCGCCCCATCCGCGCGAGCACGAAGCCGGCCCACGTGCCGATGAACACCGACGCGAACGCGGTCAGCACGCCGATCTTCAGCGACAGCCATGCAGCCGTCAGCAGCTCGTCGTCCTCGACGAGCGCCGAGTACCAGCGGAACGAGAAACCCGACCACACGGTGACGAGCTTCGACTCGTTGAACGAATAGACGATCAGGCTGATGATCGGGATGTACAGGAACGCGAAGCCGGCGAACAGCGCCGCGAACTGCAGGTAACGATTCGGCTTCATCGACGGGCCTCCTGCTCCTTCGCCTGGAAGTGCTGGAACATCGCCATCGGCACGAGCAGCAGCAGCACCATCGCGCAGGTCACGGCCGACGCCATCGGCCAGTCTGCGTTGTTGAAGAATTCATTCCACATCACGCGGCCGATCATCAGCGTGTTCGCGCCGCCGAGCAGTTCCGGAATCACGTACTCGCCGACCGCCGGAATGAACACCAGCAGGCAGCCCGCGATGATCCCGTTTTTCGACAGCGGCAGCGTGATCTGCACGAACGCCTTCCACGGCTTGGCCCCGAGGTCGTACGCGGCTTCGAGCAGACGCAGGTCCATCTTCACGAGGTGCGCGTAGAGCGGCATCACGAGGAACGGCAGGTACGAATACACCATCCCGATATACACCGCGTAGTTCGTGCGGTACAGCTCGATCGGCGTATGGGTCAGGCCGATCCACATCAGGAAGTTGTTCAACAGCCCGTTGTTCTTCAGGATCCCGATCCATGCGTACACGCGGATCAGGAACGACGTCCAGAACGGCAGCATCACGCCCATCATCAGCAGGTTGCGCGTCGCCGGGTTCGAACGCGCGATGTAGTACGCCATCGGATAGCCGATCAGCAGGCACAGCAGCGTCGTGACCGCCGCGACCAGCACCGAATTCACGTAGGTCGCGAAATACAGGCTGTCGGTGAGCAGGAAAGCATAGTGCGACAGGTTCAGCGCGATGTGCACCACGCCGTCCGCGTACGATGCGAGTTCCGTATACGGCGGAATGCCGAGCTGCAGCTCCGCGAAGCTGATCTTCACGACCAGCACGAACGGCACGAGGAAGAACAGCACGAGCCACGTGTACGGCCCCGCGACGACCGCAGAGCCGCCGGTCAGGTTGAAGCGCCGCACGGGCCACGCGAGCAGGGACTTGAGCGCGCTCATGACGTCAGCACCACGCCCGCGGTCGCGCTCCAGCGCACGTAGATCTCGTCGCCGAGCGCCGGTGTGTCGAGCTCGGTGATCGCGAGGCTCGACACGTTCGCGATCACCGTCTTGCCCGCATCGAGTTTCACGTGATACAGCGAATAGCCGCCCATGTACGCGACGTTGGTGATCTTGCCGCGCGCCCAGTTGAACGCGCCTTCGGGTGGCTTGCGCGTGAGCGCGATCCGCTCGGGACGCACCGACACCGTGACCGGCATCCCGAGCGGGCCCGAAATCCCGTGGCTCACGTACAGCCGGCTCGGCAGCTCCGGCGATTCGATGTACACGTGGTCGGGTTCGTCCTCGACGGTGACGCCTTCGAACAGGTTGGTCGAGCCGATGAACTCGGCCGAGAAGCGGCTGTTCGGATATTCGTAGACTTCGTTCGGCGAGCCGATCTGCACGATCTGCCCTTCGCTCATCACGGCGAGCCGGTTCGCCATCGTCATCGCCTCTTCCTGGTCGTGCGTGACCATGATGCAGGTGACGCCGACCTTGTTCAGGATGTTGACGAGCTCGATCTGCGTGCGCTGGCGGATCTGCTTGTCGAGCGCCGACATCGGCTCGTCGAGCAGCAGCACCTTCGGGCGCTTGACGAGCGAACGCGCGAGCGCGACGCGCTGCTGCTGGCCGCCCGACAGCTGGTGCGGCTTGCGCTTCGCGTACTTGCTCATCTGCACGAGCTCGAGCGCCGCCGCGACGCGCTCCTTCAGTTCCGCCTTCGGCGTGCCTTCCTGCTTCAGGCCGTATGCGACGTTCGATTCGACCGACATGTGCGGGAACAGCGCATACGACTGGAACATCATGTTCACGGGCCGCTTGTACGGCGGCATCTGCGCGAGGTCCTCGCCGTCGATCAGGATCTTGCCCGATGTGACCGTCTCGAGGCCCGCGAGCATGCGCAGCAGCGTCGACTTGCCGGAACCCGAGCTGCCGAGCAGCGCGAACAGCTCGCCCTGGCGCACCGTCAGGTTCACGTTGCGCACCACTTCGGTCTCGCCGAATTTCTTGACGACGTCGACGATCTGGACAAAGTTCTCGGCGCGCGCATCGGCGCCGGACGAAGGAACGAAGGACGGCGCGCCCGCGACCGGCGCACCCGACTGGCTATTCATGATGTGCTGCTTCTCTCCTGCGTTTGACGAACAAAGCCCCCGGGGACACCAGGGGCTTCATGACTGCTGGCCTGCTCCGGCTCGCTTCAGCGGCCCGATTTCAGCTCGGTCCACAGACGCGTCTGCAGACGCTGGATTTCAGGCGGCAGCGGCTTGAGCAGGAACAGCGTCTTCACGACGTCGGCCGGCGGGTAGACGGCCGGGTCGTTCGCGACGTCCGGCCGCACGTACTTGCGTGCCTCGGCGTTCGCGCTCGGGTAGTACACGGCGTTCGTGATCGCCGCGTGCACCTTCGGATCCTCGATATAGTTGATCCACTGCAGCGCGGCGTCCTTGTTCTTCGCGTCCTTCGGGATCGCCATCACGTCGAACCACACCGGCGCGCCGCCCTTCGGAATGTAGTACTCGACCTTGTACGGCTTCTTCGCCTCGATCGCGCGATGCTTCGCGATCACGACGTCGCCCGACCAGCCGAACGCGAAGCAGATGTCGCCGCCGACCAGGTCGTTGATGTAGCCGGATGAGTTGAATTGCGTGATGTACGGGCGGATCTTCTTCAGCACTTCCATCGCGGCCTTGTAGTCGGCCGGGTTCGTGCTCATCGGATCCTTGCCGATGTAGTGCAGCGCCGCCGCGAACATCTGGTCCGGAGCGTCGAGCACCGACACGCCGCAGGTCTTCAGCTTCGAGATGTTTTCCGGCTTGAACAGGATGTCCCAGTTGTCGAGCGGAACCTTGCCGAGCGCCTGCTGCGCCTTCGTCAGGTTGTACGCGAGGCCGGTCGTGCCGTACGCCCAGGGCACCGAATACTTGTTGCCCGGGTCCGCGCCGGCGACGAGCGCCATCAGTTGCGGATCGAGGTACTTGAGGTTCGGCAGCTTCGACTTGTCGAGCGGCGTGAAGATGCCGGCGGCGATCTGCTTGCCCGCGTAGTTGCTGGTCGGCACGACGATGTCGTAGCCCGAGCTGCCCGTCAGCAGCTTCGCCTGCAGCGTGTCGTCGCTGTCGTAGTTGTCGTAGCGAACCTTGACGCCCGCCTGCTTCTCGAAGTTCGGGATCGTGTCCTTCGCAATGTAATCGGACCAGTTATAGACATTGAGCTGCGTATCCTTCGCCGCCGCCGCCGATGCACCCACGCACAGCGCAAGCGCTGCGAACCGGCCCACTACCTTTGCTTTCATCCCGTTCTCCCTCCGGCCGGACCTCGTGTCCGGCTGCCGTCTGCCTCGTCATGGCGGCGCATTCTGGCACGCCGCCCCTCGAAAACCCCGAACGCTACCACCATTCGCGCTCCGTCACAAAAAAATCATGCCGGTGTCGCGCAAACGGAACAGATTCCCGCCGCCGGCCACTCGGGCGGCCCGCGCAGCGGGGCATTCCGGGGGAATTCTATCGGGTAATCGGCGTCTGTCCATCAGGAAAAGAAGGCGGCCGCGAAACTGTCCCGACGGGTGGTGCGTCGCGCCATCGGCATCGCGGCCGGGCCGCGTCATCCCGATGCATTAAAATGACGCCCTGACGATTCAACGCGCGAACCCTTCCGATGGCCTCCAATCTCCACGACCTGCCCGACAGCCCCTGCATCGGCGTGTGCTCGACCCTCTTCGACGAAGTCTGCAAGGGCTGCGGCCGCACGGCCGGCGAGGTGTCGAACTGGGTGTTCCTGAGCGACGACGAGAAACGCGCGGTGTGGGAGCGCATCACGCGCGAAGGCACCGCGATGCGCTTTCAGTACGACAAGCTGTAAATCCGCCGCACAAAAAAAGAGCGGCATGCCGACTGCCATGCCGCCAACCCCAACTCTGTTCTTTTCGCTTGCGTCTAGAACTTCATCCCGACGCCCACGCCGACGATCAGCGGATCGATGTGCAACGTGCCGATGCCCTTGTCGCCGAGCGTCGCATCGGTGCTCATCCAGATCTTCTTCACGTCGACGTTCATGAACACCTTCTTCGTCAACTGCACGTCGACGCCGAACTGCAGCGCGGGACCGAAGCTGCTCTTGTTGATCGACACGCCCTCCCCGCCGACGTTGAGCCCGTTGTTGTAGAAGTACGTGTAGTTCAGGCCCGCGCCGACGTACGGACGCACCTTGCCGGCATGGTTGAAGTGGTACTGCAGCAACAGCGTCGGCGGCAGCACGCCCACACCGCCGAGATTGCCGAGGCTCGACGTCATCTGGTGCCGCGACGTGCCGAGGATCAGCTCCACGCCCAGGTAGTCTCGGATCATGTAGGTGAAGTCGAGCTCCGGCACGATCGCATTGTTCACGCCGGTGTTGATCGCGCCGAGCGTATCGCTCGCGCGCTCGTTCGGCTGGATGCTGATCGCGCGCAACCGGACCAGGACGTCACCCTGGTTGATCCCGTCTCCCGCCGACGCCGCGTGCGACAGCGAGGGCATCATGACGAGGCTTGCCGCCACGGCGGCAGCGGTGACGCATGTTCGAATCGTTTTATGCATGGTACGGACCCCTTGAAGAATTTATTCCATTCTCCCTGTAGGGTCTTTGCGTCGCCTTGATATCCGTCAAGCCAGCGTAAACACTGGACGGTTTGTCGCAGGCTCCGCCGCACGGCCCGTCAGCAGCAGGTCGAGCAGATCGCGCACGCTGCGGATCGCACTGCCGAACGGCAGCGCTTCGCGGCCGCGGAAGAACAGGCCGTTCGCGACGTCGCCGCGCAACGCGGCCGCGAGCCGCGTGTCGATGCAGAAATGGCCGAACTTTTCGATGCCGTCGCGCAGCCCGCAGACGCTCAGGCACTCGAGCGCGGTCGGGCAGCGCTGCTTGAACGCGCCGAGCTTGTCGCGAATGCGGGTTTCGTTGCGCAGGTAACGATCGAGCCAGGGGGTCTTCACCGCGCGCGCCGGCAGCCCCGTCACGCTGACGAATTCGACGATGTCCTCGGGCAGCGCATCGGCCAGCACGCGCTTGAAGTTCGGATGCGCATCGCCCTCTTCCGTCACTGCGAACGGCGTTCCCACCTGCACGCCGTTCGCGCCGGCCGCGAGCGCCGCTCGTACCGTGTCGTGACTGTTGATCCCGCCCGCGACGATCAGCGGGATCGTGTCGCGCGCGAGACCGAGCGACGCCATCACCTGCGCGGTCTCGTCGAGCACGCGCGCGAAATCGAAGCGCGCATCGTGCATGTCGTCGATCTGCGTGACGCCGAGGTGGCCGCCCGCATGCGCGGGATGCTCGATCACGATCGCATCGGGCAGCCGCCCCTTCTTCATCCACTTCTTCAGCACCAGCGCGATCCCGCGGCTGTCCGACAGGATCGGGATCAGCGCGATGTCATGACCCTGCGTGAGATCGGGCAGATCGAGCGGCAGGCCGGCGCCCATCACGATCGCGTCCGCGCCTTCGTCGCACGCGACGCGCACGTATTCCGCGTGCGCGCTCACCGCCTTCATCACGTTGACCGCGATCATCCCGCGTCCTTCGCTGTAGGTCTTCGCGAGGCGAATCTCGCGCGCCAGCGCTTCGAGGTTCGCGGCCTCCAGCGTCGCGCGATCGGGATTCGCGCGACAGCGCGCAAGCAAGTCTGCATGGTGGTGACGCAGGTCGATGCTCGCGATCGTGCCGAGCGCGCCTTCGCGCGCGACGCTGCCCGCGAGGCGGTGCGCGGAGATGCCGACGCCCATGCCGCCCTGCACCACGGGCAGCAAGGTGCGGCCGCGAATCGTGAGCGGCGGGAAGGAAGTGCGTGCGGTCATCTGAACCTCGTCGAGACATCGGAAATCGGAAACGCGATGATCGACGGATCCACCGGCGCGCACCTTGACGGCCGTCAATAAAAAAACGGCACGCGAGCGTGCCGTTCCGGGTCATGCGGCGTGAAACGCTCAGGCCGGATTCGCCGGCTTGAGCTGCATCGACTTGTACTCGAGATACTCTTCGAGCCCGTATACGCCGTTTTCGCGACCGTATCCCGACTGCTTGTAGCCGCCGAACGGCGCGGCGCCGTTCCACGTGCCGCCGTTGATGTCGACCTGCCCCGTGCGGATGCGGCGCGCGACGCGCATCGCGCGTTCGTCGCTGCCCGCCCACACCGCGCCGCCGAGCCCATACGGCGAATCGTTCGCGATGCGCACGGCCTCGTCTTCGTCGCGATACGTGATGATCGACAGCACCGGTCCGAAGATCTCTTCCTGCGCGATCGCCGATTTCGGATCGACGCGGCCGAACACCGTCGGCTTCACGAAGAAGCCCTTCGCGAGCCCTTCCGGCAGGCCCGTGCCGCCGGTCACGAGTTCCGCGCCGTCGTCGATTCCGCGCTGGATGTAGGCCTGCACGCGCTGCTGCTGCACGGCCGATGCGAGTGCGCCGAGACGCGTCGTTTCCTGACGCGGGTCGCCCGCGACATACGCTTCGGCTGCCGCCTTCGCGATCGCGCGCGCCTCGTCGTAGCGCGCCTCGGGCACCAGCATCCGCGTATGTGCCGAACAGGTCTGGCCCGCGTTCAGGTAGCACGCGTTGACCGTGCCCTTCACTGCCGCCGCGAAGTCGGCATCGTCGAGGATCACCGACGCCGACTTGCCGCCCAGTTCGAGCGCGACGCGCTTCACGCTCGCGGCCGCGAGTTCGGCCACGCGCTTGCCGGCACGGGTCGAACCCGTGAACGACACCATGTCGACGTCCGGATCGGTCGCCAGCACCTCGCCGACGACCGGGCCATAACCGCACACGAGATTGAACACACCCGGCGGCAGGCCCGCTTCGTGAATCGCTTCGGCAAGCATGAACGCGTTGAGCGGCGCGACTTCGGATGGCTTCAGGACGACCGTGCAGCCGGCCGCGAGCGCCGGCGCGACCTTCAGCGTGATCTGGTTGAGCGGGTAGTTCCACGGCGTGATCGCCGCGACGACGCCGACCGGCTCGCGCACCACCCGCGAGTTGCCGAGCGTCGCCTCGAATTCGAACGATTCGGCGAGCTTCGCGTATGCCTTCCAGTTGTAGATCGGACCGCCGACCTGGATCGCGCGCGACAGCTTGATCGGCATGCCGACTTCACCGGTGATCGACTGCGCGAGCTCCTCACTGCGCGCCTGCAGACGCTCGACGATCTTGCGCAGGTAGCCCGCGCGCGTCGCGGGCGGCGTCGCGGCCCATGCGTCGAACGCCGCGCGCGCCGCACGGATCGCGTCCTGCGCGTCCGACGCCACGCCCTCGGGAATCCGGCCGATCACAGCCTCGGTGCCCGAGTCGATCACGTCGATCGTGCCCGTTCCGGCCGGCTTGCGCCATGCGCCGTCGATATAGAACTGATCGTAGATTTTCATCGCTTCCTGTCTCCCGGAAAACGGCCATTCTAACGAGTGCGGCGCGGCTGCGCGACGACGCCTGACGGGACCTCGGGCGCCGCCGAACGGCCCGCGCGGACGCCGGCGAACGGGCGCCGGACGCCCGCTTCCCGCAACGGCGGCATCCGCGCCACGCCGGCGCGCCACGAGGCCCCACCTCGTGCCCCGCATCGTGCTATGTTTTTACTATGGGCGCCGGCTGCTGCGGGCCGCGCCACCCGGAATCGATGCCTTCGTGAGCGCTGCCATGACCGACGCACCCCATATCCTCGGCTCGCAAGATCGCCTGGAGCTGCTGTGCTGGCTCACCTGCGGCAATCTCGGCGCGTTTTACCTGAACGAAACCTGGCCGGATGCATCGTTCCAGGTGCAGGCCGCACATCGCTGGCTCGACCGCCACCACCGGCAGTCCGACTGGCTCGCGATCGCGAAGCTGGCCGCGCTGGCGCAGGACATCGCAAAGCGGCACGCCGACTTCGTCGACGCATCGTGGGCGCGCGATGCGGTCGAGGAAATCGTCGATACCGACGATCTCGACTACCGGGCGAAACTCGTGCAATGGGTGTACGAAGACTGCTGCAAGGCGCTCGCCGACAAGCGGCTGGCCGACTGACCGCTCGCGCATGCGCGAGCGCCGGCTTGCGCCATCATGCTATCGGCAACCGCTGCGTCGACTTCAACTGCCGCAACGACAGGTTCGAGCGGATGCTCAGCACGCCCGGCAATCTGCGCAGCACCCTTTCGACGAAATGACTGTAGTCGTCGAGGTCGGCCGCCACCACCTGCAGCAGGAAATCCGCTTCGCCGGTCGTGTTGTCGCATGCAAGCACGTTAGGGCTCGCCTGGATCAGGCGCTCGAACTCGGCCGTCACCTCCTCGCTGTGCTGCGTGCAGACGATCTGCACGAACGCCATCACGCCGAGCCCGAGCTTGCGGCGGTCGAGCCGCGCATGATAGCCCGCGATCAACCCCGCTTCCTCCAGCCGCCGGAGCCGGCGCCAGCAGGACGTCTCGCTCAGCGAGAACGCTTCGGCGAGCCGCGCATTCGACACGCGCCCGTCCTGCTGAAGCATGTCGAGCATGCCGCGATCGATCTTGTCCAGTGGTTCCATGAAAGCTCCTTGCGGCATTCCCGCGATCAGCGCAAGGCTATCTCAAGATTACCCGTATCTCAATCGCAAAATGAAAGATAAATCCGTATTCTTCCGGCTATATTGAAAGACTCATTCGATTCAGGAGGAGATGGTGAAAGCAGTCGTTTATGAAGCGTTCGGCGCGGCGCCGCGGTTGATGAATGTCGACGATCCGACGCCGGCGCCCGACGGCGTCGTGATCGAAGTGAGGGCGACCGGCGTGTGCCGCAGCGACTGGCACGGCTGGATGGGGCACGATCCGGACATTGTGCTGCCGCACGTGCCGGGGCACGAACTCGCCGGCGTCGTGGTCGCGACGGGCGCGGCGGTCACGCGCTGGAAGGCCGGCGACCGCGTCACGGTGCCGTTCGTCGGCGGCTGCGGGCACTGCCCGGAATGCCACTCCGGCAATCAGCAGGTATGCGAGCAACAGTTTCAGCCCGGCTTCACGCACTGGGGCTCGTTCGCCCAGTTCGTCGGCATCCATCACGCGGACCTCAACCTCGTGCGGCTGCCCGACGCGCTCGATTTCCCGACCGCGGCGAGCCTCGGATGCCGCTTCGTGACGTCATTTCGTGCGGTGGTCGACCAGGGGCGCACGTCGGCCGGCCAGTGGGTGGCCGTGCACGGCTGCGGTGGCGTCGGCCTGTCGGCGATCATGATCGCGAATGCGATCGGTGCGAACGTCGTCGCGATCGACATTTCGGACCAGGCGCTCGCGCTCGCGCGATCGGTCGGCGCAGCGGCGACCGTCAATGCGTCGCAAGTCGCCGACGTCGTCGATGCGGTGAAGGAGATCACGCGCGGTGGCGCCCACGTGTCGCTCGATGCGCTCGGCCATCCGAGCACCTGCTTCAACTCGATCAGCAATCTGCGCCGCCGCGGCAAGCATGTGCAGGTCGGGCTGATGCTCGGCGAGCATGCAACGCCGGCCGTGCCGATGAGCAAAGTCATCGCGCACGAACTGGAGATTCTCGGCAGCCACGGGATGCAGGCGCATCGTTACGACGCGATGCTCGACATGGTGCACGCCGGCACGCTCGCGCCGAACCGGTTGATCGGCAAGGAAATCAGTCTGGGCCAATCGATTGATGCGCTGATGAACATGAACCGGTTCGAAGGCGCCGGTGTGACGGTCGTAACGGATTTTTCGGGCTGACGGCGCAGGGCTGACCGCACGGGCGGTGGTGGTGGCCTGTTCCGGCGCCCCGCTCGTACTGCTGCCCTGGTCGTCGCCGCCGCCAAGCTGCGGATGCGGGACCGCAACCGGCGACCGTGGCCGCGAGCGCTTGCCCCGACAAGAAAAAGCCCGCCAGGCTTTCACCTGGCGGGCTTCCAGTACATCAGGTCGGGCATGGCTGCCCGGGCGATTACTCCTGCCCCTGACTCGTCAGGAACTCCTCGTAATTCCCGCCGAAGTCGAACAGCGTCCCGTCCGTACGCACTTCGATGATCCGGTTCGCCAGCCCGCTCACGAATTCGCGGTCGTGCGAAACGAAGATCAGCGTGCCTTCGAACTGCTCGAGCGCGATCTGCAGCGACTCGATCGACTCCATGTCCATGTGGTTGGTCGGCTCGTCCATCAGCAGCACGTTGTGGCGGCCGAGCATCAGCTTGCCCCAGATCATGCGGCCCTTCTCGCCGCCCGACAGCACCTTCACCGACTTCTTGATGTCGTCCGACGAGAACAGCAGGCGGCCCAGCGTGCCGCGCACCATCGTTTCGTCGTCGCCGTCCTTGCGGTACTGGTCGATCCAGTCCATCAGCGTGATGTCGTTCGGGAACTCCTCGTACGTGTCCTGCGGCATGTAGCCGACATTCGCGTTCTCGGACCACTTCACCGTGCCGTGATCGAGCTCGAGCGCGCCAAGCAGCGAACGCAGCAGCGTCGTCTTGCCCGCGCCGTTCTCGCCGATGATCGCGATGCGCTCGCCCGGCTGCACCGACAGGTTGAAGTTCTGGAAGATCGTGCGCTCGTACTTCTTCGTGATGTCTTCGGCAACCACCGCGACGTTGTGCAGCTTCTTCTCGAACTCGAAACGGATGAACGGGTTCTGACGCGACGACGGCTTGAATTCCTCGATCTTGATCTTGTCGATCTGCTTCGCGCGGCTCGTCGCCTGGCGGGCCTTCGACTTGTTCGCCGAGAAGCGGCGCACGAAGTCCTGCAGCTCGGCCACGCGCTCCTTCGCACGCGCGTTCGCCGCGGCCTGGCGCTCGCGCGCCTGTGCCGATGCGAGCATGTAGTCGTCGTAGTTGCCCGGCCAGACCTTCAGCGTGCCGTAGTCCATGTCGGCCATGTGCGTGCACACGGAGTTCAGGAAGTGACGATCGTGCGAGATGATGATCATCGTCGAGTTGTACTCGTTGAGCGTGTGCTCGAGCCAACGGATCGAGTTGATGTCCAAGTTGTTGGTCGGTTCGTCGAGCAGCAGCACGTCCGGCTTCGAGAACAGCGCCTGCGCGAGCAGCACGCGCAGCTTCCAGCCCGGCGCGACGTCGGCCATCGTGCCGTTGTGGAACTTCTCCTCGATGCCGATGCCGAGCAGCAGCGCACCCGCGCGCGCCTCGGCGTCGTAGCCGCCGTATTCGGCGAACTTGCCTTCGAGCTCGGCCGCGTGCATGTAGTCGTCGTCGGTGGCTTCCGGGTTCGCGTAGATCGCGTCGCGCTCGGTCATCGCGGCCCACATCTCGGTGTGGCCCATCATCACGACGTCGAGCACGCGCACGTTTTCATACGCGAACTGGTCCTGGCGCAGCTTGCCCAGGCGCACGTTCGGCTCCAGCGCGACGTTGCCGGCGCTCGGCTCGAGGTCGCCGCCCAGGATCTTCATGAAGGTCGACTTGCCGCAGCCGTTCGCGCCGATCAGACCATAGCGGTTGCCCTCGCCGAATTTGACCGAGATGTTCTCGAACAAGGGCTTCGGCCCGAATTGCATCGTGATGTTGGCAGTAGAAAGCACGGCAGGTCCCGTAAGAGAGAAATCGACGGAAAACCGTGTATTTTAGCAGGTGTCGGAGAAACTGCCGACCGCCCTGTTCCGGCCCCGCCAGCCGGGCCGCCGCGCGCGGCACCGGCCCTGCCTCGGACACCATCACTTGCCGGCCTTCACCGCCGCCTTCTGCGCCGCCTTGGCCTTCATCTGCCCGAACAGCTCCGAGCACGGCACGTCGCGGTTATTGCTCGGCGCGATCAGCGGAATCAGCGCCGCGAACGGATTGATCAGCCCCAGACCGACCATCGCGCCGGCGCGCAGCGCGAGCGCGCCGGCGTCGACGCCGACCTTCGGATTCTTGAACGTGCCCTTCGCGTACAACGGCGAACGCAACGAGAAGACCCGGAAACCCTTCGTATGCGGATGGATCTTCAGGTCGATCGATTCGTCGCGCAGGTTGACCGGGCCGTCGACGTTGATCAGCGCGTCGTCCGTATCGAGCGCGAACACCTTCGGGTCGAGCATGCCGTCGTTCGCGACGAAGTCGATCGCCGCGCAATTGATGTTCACGTCGCGGGTGCCGAACAGCTTCTCGTAGACGACGTTCGCGACGTTCAGCCCCGCCGCCTCCATCAGCAGCAGGCTGATGCGGCCATCCGTGATGAGCGCCTTCACTTCGCCGGTCGACGTCGCCGCGAGCGCGGCCGGTGAGTTGCCGGTCGCCGACAGCGACGCGTCGCCGTTGATTTCGCCGAACGCGGTCTGCATCACCTTCTGCGTCGGGAACAGCTGCTTCAGCCGCAGGTGACGCGCGGCCAGCGTAAAGCGGCCCTTGAGCGGCGTGCGGCTGCCGTCGAGTTGCGCGTTCGTCGCGAGCGTGCCGCCCGCGACGCCGAACTGCAGCGGTTCGAGCGACAGCACGCCGTCCTGCAGCAGGATGTGCGTGTACAGGTCGGTGATCGGCAGTTGCGGGCTCTTGATCAGCTTGCGCCCGGTGAACTTCACGTCCGCGTCGATCGCGCTCCAGCGCTCGGTGCGGAACGTCGCGACCGGCAGCACGCGGTCCGGCGGCTGGCGCGTCGTGTCGCCGCGCTTGGCCTTGCTCGCGGCCGAGTCGGCACCGATCACCGGTGCGAGGTCGGAGAACTGCAGCAGGTTCGACACGAGTTCGCCCGACAGCTTCGGCCGCGGTTCGCGCTGCGCCCAGGTGAGCGTGCCGCGGAGATCGCTGCCGCCGACGCGGCCGTTGAAATTCTCGTAGCGGAACGTGCTCGCGTGCTGCTTGATGTTGCCGATCAGGCGGCCCTCGGTCGCATACGGCGGCGTGTCCGGCAGCGTGATGCCCGTGATCTGGTAGAGGTGCGACATCGACGTGCCCTGCAGCCACAGACGCAGGTCAAGTGCCGCGAGATGCATCGGGTCGGTCAGCGTGCCGACGATCGCCAGCCGCGTGTCGCCGGCCTTCACGTCGGCCTGCAGCGGGAACGGCTGCGTCGTCTTCTCGATCGCCAGCACGCCGCCGACCTTGCCGGTGCCGCTGATCGGCACGTTCTTGTACCGGCCGTCGACCTTGAGCCCGAACGCATACGTCGGGCCGGCCGGCTTCGCGGCGGCAGCGGCACCCGACGCAGCGGACGCCCCGCTCGCGCCGGATGCCGGCACGGCCGTGGATGCGGAGGAAACCGAAGTAGCCGGAGCGGCAGCGGATGCACCCGACGACGCGACGGCGGACGCCCCGCTCGCGCCTTGCGCCGCCGACGCACCCGACGCGGCCTCGGCACTCGCCGTCGCGCTCAGTCGCGCGGCACCGCTCTTGCCGACGCGTTGCGCCGACGCCGCGCGCGACGTTTGCTCCTGCTCCTTCAGCACGTCGCCGAGCGGAATCGGCTGGCCGAGCGTATCGATCGCGACCGTGAGATCGGCCTTCGTGATCGCATCGCGATACGTGACGACGCCCTTCGCGAAACCGAAGCTGTCGAGCCGCACCTTCCACGGCGACGGCTGCGACGATTGCTTGAACTGGAAGGTCCACGTATTGCGGCCGTCGGCGAGCCGCTCGAGGTCGACCGCGGGATTGACGACATCGATCGACGGAATGACGATTTCGTGCGCGAGGAGCGGAAGAATCGCGAGATCGAAATGCGCGGCATCGAGCGTGACGAACTTAGGCCCCTTCGCCCAGTCCGGGTTGCCGATCTCGAGTTGCGTGGCGGAGAAACTCGGCCAGGGCACCCATGCGCGCCAGCCGGTCTCGCCGTCCGGGCGGCGCCAGCCGACCTTGAGATCGCCATTGATCGCGAACGGGCGGCCAAGTGCGGTACTCACATGTTCGTTGACCCACGGTTTCGCGTGGTTCCAGTCGAACGTGAAGATGAAGATGCCGGCCGCCGCAATGACCAATGCGACGATACCGACGATCCATGCAGCCGATTTGCCGATGGCTCGTGCTAGCGTCATGGCGGTTCCGTTGTTGTTCTGCAGAGTTTGCGCACAATGTCGGGCCAACTTGCGTGAGTGAACGGAGCACGACACCGGCGGCTTTTCAATCGGTATTATGGCGCACGCCGCAGCAACGCTTCGGCGCCATTAACGCTTTTTTTCATTTGTGACATGACAGCCCCAAACGGCCTCATCGATGCGCAGCACATCACGCGCCGCGACGCCAGCAGCGGCAAGACACTGCTCGCGCCGACCGACTTCAGCCTCGCCGCGGGATCGCGAATTGCTATCACGGGACCGTCGGGCTCCGGCAAGAGCGTGCTGCTGCGCGCGCTCGCGTTGCTCGACCCGCTCGACGGCGGTCATATCCTGTGGCGCGGCAAGCGGATCAGGCGCGGCGCGATTCCGCGCTACCGGCGCAGCATTGCCTACGTCCGCCAGCGGCCCGCGCAGATGGACGGGACCGTCGAAGCGCAATTGCGCTACCCGTATTCACTCGCGATCTACCGCGACGTGACGTTCGACCGCGCACGCGCCGAAGCGCTCGCGGCACGCGCCGGCCGCGGCGCCGATTTTCTCGACAAGCGGGCGAGCGAACTGTCGGGCGGCGAAGCGCAGATCGCCGCGCTTCTGCGCGTGCTGCAGCTCGACCCCGACGTGCTGTTGCTCGACGAGCCGACGTCCGCGCTCGACCCCGACTCGACGCGCGCGATCGAAGCGCTTGTCGGCGCCTGGTTCGACGCGGCACCCGATGCACGTGCCTACATGTGGATCTCGCACGATCCGGCGCAAGCCGCCCGGATCGGCACGATGCGGCTCGTGATGCAGGCCGGCGTGCTGCACGCCGCGAACGCAATGGAGGCGCAGCAATGAGCCCCGCACTGCAGGACCTGAGCCTCGTCGACGTCGGGATCGCCGCCGCGCTCGTCGCGGTCAACGGCGCGATCTCGGCCGCGCTGTCGCTCGGCCTCGGGCGCAAGCTCGCGCTCGCCGCCGTGCGCACCGTCGTGCAGTTGCTGGCGATCGGCTACGTGCTCGGCTGGGTGTTCGGTCATCCGCACTGGACCGTCGTGCTGCCGCTCACCGCGTTGATGACGCTGATCGCAGGCTTCGCGGGCGCCGGCCGCGGCAAGCACACGTATCGCGGACAGCGTGTCGACAGCATCGCGTCGATCTGGTTCAGCAGCTGGTTCGTCGCGGCGGTCGGCCTGTTCGTCGTGATCCGCATTCATCCGTGGTACACGCCGCAATATGCGATCCCGATCCTCGGGATGATCCTCGGAAATACGCTCACGGGCGTGTCGCTCGGCGTCGAACGGATGATGGAGGAACTGACCGCGCGACGCGACCGCGTCGAGACGGCACTGGCGCTCGGTGCGACACGCTGGGAAGCCGCGCAGGACGCCGCGCGCCAGGCCGTGCGCGCGGGCATGCTGCCGACGCTCAACCAGATGGCCGTCGTCGGCGTCGTGAGCCTGCCGGGGATGATGACGGGTCAGGTGCTGGCCGGCCAGTCGCCGCTGCAAGCCGTGCGCTATCAGATCGTCATCATGTTCCTGATCGCCGCGGCGTCCGCGCTCGGCACCGTTGGCGCGGTGCTGATGACGTATCGCCGGTTGTTCTCGGCCGATCACCGCTTTCTTGCATCGCGGCTCGAGGAACGCGTGCATTGACCCGCGGCGCCGCCGCAACGCACGCGGCATCCGCGTGGCGTGCGGTCAGCGGGCAGCGCGGCGCTTGCCGATGGCCCGGCGCAACGCGGCCGTGACGTCGGCGTCGGGTGCCAGCCCGTCGACCGATGCGACGAGCCGAACCGCGCGCGGCGTCGTCACATAGGCCTGCGCACCGACGTAACCGCCGCTGCCGGCCGAGCGCGTCGTAACGACGAGCGCCTGCGGCGCACGCGCGCCGAGGTCCGCCGTGAAGGCATCGGCGACGGTGCCGTCACGCGCATGCAGCACGCCGGTCACGTAGTCGTCCGTATCGAAGCCGGGTGCGGCATGCGCGGTCGAATACACGCGCACCGCATAACTGCCGGTCGAGCACGGTTCGAGCGCGCCGCTCGACACGACGGCGGACTGCTGTCGCGACGGCAGCTCGACTTTCTTCACGAAGCTGCAATCGTCGGCTGCCTGCGCATGGACAGCGACGAACGCAGCCGCCGACAGCAGCACGCGCATGCAATGTTTCATCGAAATGTCGTTCGGGGGAAGATGGAGGATGCCGGAAGGATAGCGTGGCATCCGCATGACGTCACGCAGGCCGCCGCGCAAATGGCCGCGCCACCGGCTCGTGCCGGGCGCGACGAAGTCGAACATCGCTCAACGGGAAGGCCCGAAGCCACGCGCCACAAACCGTCACGCGCGACCATCCCCGGATCGCCCGGATGCGCATCGCGATGGTTGCGCGCGCACCGGACGCCTCACCGGCCGCGCACCCCGCTCAGTGCTTGATCGACACCGTCACCTTCGTGCCGTCGCTCATCGTGACGGACTTCGACCCGCCATTGGTCGAAATCGACACCCACTTGACCTGGCTCACCGACACGACGTCCGGGCACTGCAGCGACTTGCCGCCCGCACTCACGTTGCGCGGGCCTTTCGGCGCGGCGGCCTGGAAGCTCATCTGCACGTTCGCGACCCCCTTCGCGTCGACCGACGGCGCGAGCCGCACCTGGGTCTGGCGCACCATCGCGCCGTTCGCGTCGCGCGGCAGATTGTCGGCGTTCGGGCAACCGTCGGGCATCGCGACCGCGCCGCCCGGCGGCACCGACTTCCAGTTGAAGTCGTCCGTTTCGCCCGAGCGGATCTTGCGGGTCTCCTGCGTATTGCCGAAGGTCTTCGAGTCGACCTTGACGGTGTATTCGAGCTGCCCCGTCCCGCCGCCCTTCAGGCTGCCCTTGACAGGCGGCGCCGCGAATACGCTCGCGCTGACGCACGCCGCCGCGAACACGGCAGACCACGATGCGGCGACTGACAAGCTGCGTTGGCTCATGCTGACCTCCTTGTAATGCGGCGGCACGCGCGTGCCGCGCGGTTTTCGATGCATGATGCGTTGCCAGTCTACCGCCAAGCGGCATGCAATGCGCCGCAAACGCATCGGGTGTTACCCCGCTTGCGTTCGCGAAGCCGTATCCCGTACGTGCGATGCCGGCGCTCAAGAAAACGCCGGGCCGCCTCGCGTCTTCCGCCCCGACGGAAGTCCCTTCGGGCGCCCGGCGCAAAGCGACGGGTTCGGGGGCACTCAGAAGCCGCTCAGCACCAGCTTGCCGATCGCGCGCCCGGCCTCGAGCAGTTGGTGTGCGCGCCTCAAGTTCGCGGCGTTGATCGTGCCGAGCTGCTCGCCGAGCGTCGTACGCAGCGTGCCGCCGTCGACGAGCCTCGCCACCTCGCTCAGGATCTTGTGCTGCTCGATCATGTCCGGCGTCTCGAACATCGCGCGCGTGAACATGAACTCCCAGTGAAACGCGGCGCTCTTCGCCTTCAGCAGCTCGACGGGAATCGGCTTCTCGTTCTCGACGATCGTGCAAATGCCGCCCTGCGGCCGGATTACTTCCGCCGCGGCAGGGAAATGACGATCCGTGTCGTTGAAGATCAGCACATAGTCGACGTTCGCATGGCCGATCTCGCGCAGTTGCGCAGGCAAGTCGCCGAAATGGTCGACCACGTCGTCCGCGCCGAGCGAGCGCACCCATTCGGCCGACGCCGGGCGCGACGCGGTCGCGATCACGTGCAGCTTGCCGAGCGTCTTCGCAAGCTGGATCGCGATCGAACCCACCCCGCCCGCCCCGCCGATGATCAGCACCGACTTGCCTGCGTCCGCGCCCTGCGGCGACACGCGCAGCCGGTCGAACAGCGCCTCCCACGCGGTCAGCGCGGTGAGCGGCAATGCAGCCGACGCCGCGAAATCGAGCGAGCGCGGCTTGATCGCCGCGATCCGCTCGTCGACCGTGTGGAATGCGCTGTTCGCGCCGGGGCGCGTGATGCTGCCCGCGTAGAACACCTCGTCGCCGGGCCGGAACATCGTCACCTCGGCACCGACCGCCACGACCGTGCCGGCCGCGTCCCAGCCGAGCACGCGCGGGGTCTCCTCGACCTGCGGCTTCGGCGCGCGCACCTTGGTGTCGACCGGGTTCACGGAGATCGCCTCGACCTTCACCAGCAGGTCGCGCGGGCCCGGCACGGGTTGCGGCAGTTCCACGTCGACGAGCGCCTGCGGGTCGTCGATCGGCAGATAACGGGTCAGTCCAACAGCTTTCATCACGAAACTCCTTCAGGGAAATCGGGCGGGCGGCGGCGCAGCCCCATGCATGTCATCGTAGGCGGCCCGATCATTCGAGAAAACCGCTATATTTCCTGAAACATTTTCAGGAATTTCAGAATAATGACGTCCGATCCGATTCCGGCCCCCGACAAGCCGCTCGACCTGCTCGACGTCGGCCTGTTCGTGCGTGCGGCGCTGCTCGCGAACGTGAGCGCGGCCGGACGCGAGTTCGGCGTGTCGGCCGCGGTCGCAAGCGCGCGCATCGCGCAGCTGGAGCGCCAGCTCGGCGCGCGGTTGTTGCATCGCACCACGCGCCGCATCAGCCTCACGCAGGACGGCGAAGTCTTCATGGCCCGCGCCGAGGCGCTGCTGTCGGCGGCCGACGCCGCGCGCGCGTCGGTCGGCCACGGCCGCAGCGAGCCGTACGGACGGCTGAAGGTGTCGATGTCGTCGTCGTTCGGCCGCCAGCACGTCGCGCCCGTGATTCCCGCATTCCTGCGCCGCTACCCGTCCGTGTCGCTCGACCTGCGGCTATCCGACGAGATCGTCGACCTCGTCGACGACGGCTACGACGTCGCGATCCGCCTCGGCGCGCTGAAGGACTCGACGCTGGTCGCACGCAAGCTCGCCGCCAACCGGCGCGTGCTGTGCTGCTCGCCCGCGTATCTCGCCGAACACGGGACGCCGCGCCATCCGGCCGATCTCGCGCAGCACGAATGCGTGATCCTCGGCGACCAGCGCGACTGGTCGTTCGTCACGCCGCAAGGCCCGCTCACCGTGCGGGTCGGCGGCCGGCTCGTCGCGAGCAACGGCGAGGCGATCCGCGAAGCGCTCGTCGACGGCTTCGGCATCGCGATCAAGTCGACCTGGGACGTCGGCCCGCTGCTCGCGAGCGGCGCGCTCGTCACGGTGCTCGACGATTACCCGTTCGCGAACGACGTCGCGATCTGGGCCGTCTATCCGAGCCGCGCGCACGTGCCGCTCAAGACGCTCGCGTTCATCGCGTTCCTGGCCGAACACTTCGGCGATCCGCCTTACTGGGATCGCGCGGACGAACGATAGGCGCCATCCCGGGAGCGGAGCTTGCTGCGGCGCCGGACGGGCATCCGCGGCGATCCGGCCGCGCCCGGACACCAACCGGCTACAATGGCGCGTTCGCGACGCGATGGCCCGACGCCGGACGGGGTCCGCGTTCGCAGGCGGCCGCATGCCGGCCGCGCACGCGTTTCATTCGCTTCCAATCATTCCGTCATGACCCACAACCTCGTCATCCAGAGTCTCGCGCCGTTGTCGGACGCGCATCACAAACCGCTGCTCGCGCTGTCGCGCGGCACCCGCATCGTGCAGACCGACGATCACGCGTTGCGTATCGAAAACGCAAACCCCGCGCAGCGGCTCGACATCGACGCGTACTGCGGCACGCACGCGCTCGACTTCGGCTTCGTCGAAGCCGGCCGTACGCTCGGCGAGTTCGGGCTCGTCGTGATGGACATGGATTCGACGCTGATCACGATTGAATGCATCGACGAGATCGCCGATTTCTGCGGGCTGAAGACGCAGGTCGCGGAGATCACCGAGGCATCGATGCGCGGCGAGATCCGCGACTTCAACGAAAGCCTCACGCGTCGCGTCGCGCTGCTCGCGGGGCTCGATGCGCAGGCGCTCGAGCGCGTGTACGAGGAACGGCTGCAATTGTCGCCGGGCGCGGAGACGATGCTCGCCGGCGTGAAGGCCGCGGGACTGAAAACGCTGCTCGTGTCGGGCGGCTTCACGTTCTTCACCGAGCGCTTGAAGGCGCGCCTCGGCCTCGACTACGCGCACGCCAACACGCTCGAGATCGTCGACGGCAAGCTGACCGGCAAGGTGCTCGGCGAAATCGTCAACGCGGACGTGAAGGCGCGCATGCTGCGCGATACCTGCGCATCGCTCGGCCTCGAGCCGCGCCGCGCGATCGCGATGGGCGACGGGTCGAACGATCTGAAGATGATGGCCGAAGCCGGTTTGTCGGTCGCGTTCCACGCAAAGCCCGTCGTGCGCGATGCGGCCACCGTCGCATTCGACCACGTGGGCCTCGACGGGCTGCTGCGGCTGTTCTGATTTCCGGCCTGCGCGCACCGCCCATGAAAAAACGCCCGCGCGATGTTGCATCGCGCGGGCGTTTCGTTTTCCGCTTCGGTTCCGTTATCGGCCGAGCGTAGCCTGCAGCGCGCGCTCGATGTCCGCACGCAGGTCGGCTTCATCTTCGAGACCGACATAGAAGCGCACCAGCGTGCCGCGATGCGGCCACTCCGCACGCATCGACGCCACGTCGTAAGGCATCGCGAGGCTGCATGCACCGCCCCAGCTCCAGCCGATCGCGAACAGCTCGAGCGCCTCGACGAAACGATCGATCTGCTCGCTGCTGTAGCGCTCATCGAACACCACCGAGAACAGCCCGCCCGCGCCGGTGAAGTCGCGCACGAACGATGCGTGCCCCGGACAGTCGGGCAACTGCGGATGCAGCACGGCCGCAATCTCCGGGCGCGCCTTCAGCCATTGCGCGAGCGCGAGCGCGCTCTTGCCGTGCGCGTCGAAACGCACCTGCATGCTCGGCAGGCTGCGCAGCACGAGCGAGCAATCATCGACCGAGACGCCGATCCCGCAGCGCATCCGTGCGAGCTTCAGTTGCGCGTGCAGTTCCGCGTTCGCGGTGATGGTCGCGCCCATCAGTACGTCGCTGCCACCCGATTGATACTTGGTCAGCGCCTGCACCGAAATGTCGACCCCATGCTCGAACGGCTTGAACGCGAGGCCGGCCGAATACGTGTTGTCGATCGCGGTGACGATGCCGCGCGCCTGCGCGACCGTCGTGATCGCGCGCACGTCGGGCACTTCCATCGTCACCGAGCCCGGCGCCTCGATCCAGATCAACCGCGTGTTCGGCTGGATCAGGTCGGCGATGCCGGCACCGACGAGCGGATCGTAGAAGCGCGCGACGATGCCGAAATCCTTCGCGAGCCAGTTGCCGAAATCGGCGTTCGGCCCGTAGACGTTGTGCGGGATCAGCACGTCGTCGCCCGCCTTCACGATCCCGAAATAGACGTTCATGATCGCCGCAAGGCCCGACGGCTGCAGCAGCGCGTGCGTGCCGCCCTCGATCTCGGCGAGCCGCTGCGCGAGCGCGAGCGACGTCGGCGTTGCGTGCAGTCCGTAGCGCCACTGGTTGTCGTTGTGCCAGACCAGCGCGCGCATCGTCGCGAGATCGGGGAACACGACCGTCGATGCACGCTCGACCGGTGGGACGAACGAACGGAAGCCTTCCGGAATGATGTCGTCGGGTTGAACGATGCGGGTCTGGAGTGCGCGCTTCGAAGTGGATGCAGTCATGGCTGGAGACCGGGGGAAAGGCCGTTCGGTTGCGGAATATGTGGCTAGAGTAGCCAAAATCGGCGCGCTTGGCCCGGTACAATGCGCGCCGCGCGCACCGAGCCAGCGCGCGCTCAGTTGGTGGTGCGCAGGTCGACGATGCCGCCGACCGTCTCGATTTCCCGTACGCGGCCGTCGCGCACCTGCAGCGCCGCGCGCTTGCCCGGTGCCGGGCGCAGCACGACGGGTTGCGGATCCGATTCGTCCGAGTTCATCCGGTCGGCCTTCAGGTCGCCCGTCGCGTCGAAGCGGCCGATCCACACGCCCGTGATGTTCGTGCCGTCGTTCGATTCCTCGATTTCGAGCGTGTCTCCGTCGCGATCGCCGGCGAGCAGCACCACCTCGCCCGTGTCCGCGAACTGGTATTCGCCGTGCACGCCTTCCTCGTCCGTCTTCGGCCCGAGATGCACGACGATCGGCCGGTCGCCGAGGGTGCCCTCGTAGCGCGGCAGGCGGGCGAATTCCGGATTCGGCCGCAGCGGCCGCGCGGGCGCCGCTTCATCCTGCTGCGCGCCCGGCGCGACGGCCTGCGCCGCGACCACGCCCGGCATCGCGAGGCCCGCCGCCAGCACACTGGCGATCACCAGCGCCCGTTGCCATTCGGAATATCGACCCACCTTGTGTTGCTCCTTGCTTCAGATTCGCTCGAAAAAACGCGGCGGCATGCTGCCTGCCGCCGATGGTCATCCTCACGTACGCGAGGCCACGACCGGCGTGCGTGAGCCGCGTCAGCCCTGCATCAGGCGTTCCACCGCCTCGCGCAACGGAATCGGCGCGACCGCGCCGTAACCCGTCGTCGACAGCGCCGCCGCCGCGTTCGCATAACGCGCGGCCGCGAACGGATCGTCGCCCGCGACGATCCGTGCAACGAACGCGCCGCCGAAGCAGTCGCCCGCGCCCGTCGCGTCGACGGCCTCGACCGCGAAGCCCGGCACCACACGCCGTTCGTTCGGGGTCGCCACGTACGCGCCTTCCTTGCCGAGCTTCAGCGCGACGACCCGCGGCCCGTGTTCGAGCATCGCATCGACGATCGCGTCGCGATCGTTCGCGCCCGTGAGCGCCGTGACGTCGTCCCAGCTCGGCAGGCAGATGTCCGTCTGGCGCAGCGCTTCGCGCATCACCGCGCGGGCGCGCGGCAGCGGCCACAGCTTCAGGCGCAGGTTCGTATCGAAGCTGACCTGCGCGCCGTTGCTGCGCGCGTGATCGATCGCCGCGAACGCGGCGTCGCATGCGGCCGTGCTGATCGCGAGGCTGATGCCCGACAGGTGCACGGCCTTCGCCGCCGCCAGCGCATCGAGCGGCAGGTCGGCCACCGCATAGCGGCTCGCCGCCGAGCCAGCGCGCAGATAGTCGAACTGGTGACCCTCAGCGCCGTGCGTGACGAAATACACGCCGGTCGGCGCCGCGCAGTCGATCCGCACGTACGTCGTGTCGACGCGCTCCGCCGCCCACATGTCGGCCAGCAAGCGGCCGAACGGATCGTCGCCGATCGCGGACACGAAGCCCGTCGACGCACCCTGGCGCGCCGCGGCGATGCAGAAGTTCGACGTGTCGCCGCCGAAGCCCTGCAGGAACTCCGGACGCCCCGGCTGCGACTGGTTGAATTCGATCATCGCCTCGCCGAGCGCGAGGATCTGCGGAAACGCAGCGGTCATCGCTTAAACCTCGCCCCACAGGTCGTGGCCGTCCGCGCCGGTGATCTTCACCGACACGAAATCGCCGACCTTGTAGCGCTTCGACGCCTTCGTCGCCGGTTCGACGTAGACGACCCCGTCGATCTCCGGCGCATCCGCCGCCGTGCGGCCGATGCCGCCTTCCTCGCTGACTTCGTCGATCAGCACCTTGAGGGTCTTGCCGACCTTGCGCTGGATGCGCTGCGCCGACACTTCCTCGGCGACTTCCATGAAGCGCGCGCGGCGCTCTTCGCGAACGTCGTCCGGCAGTGCGCCGTCGAGGTCGTTCGCCGTCGCGCCTTCGACCGGCGAATAGGCAAAGCAGCCGACGCGATCGAGTTCCGCCTCACGGATGAAGTCGAGCAGCGTTTCGAACTGCTCTTCCGTCTCGCCGGGGAAGCCGGCGATGAACGTGCTGCGGATCGTCAGGTCCGGGCAGATCTCGCGCCACTTCTGCACGCGCTCGAGCACCTTCTCGGCGTTCGCCGGGCGCTTCATGCGCTTCAGCACTTCCGGATGCGCGTGCTGGAACGGCACGTCGAGATACGGCAGCACGTGGCCCTTGAATGGGCCTTCGGCCATCAGCGGAATGACTTCGTCGACGCTCGGATACGGATACACGTAGTGCAGGCGCACCCATGCACCGTACTGCGCGGCGAGTTCGCCGAGCGCGGCGACCAGGTCGGTCATGCGCGTCTTGATCGGCTTGCCGTTCCAGAAGCCCGTGCGGTACTTCACGTCGACGCCGTACGCGCTCGTGTCCTGCGAGATCACGAGCAGTTCCTTCACGCCCGACTTGAACAGGTTCTCCGCTTCGAGCATCACTTCCGCGACCGGGCGCGACACGAGGTCGCCGCGCATCGACGGAATGATGCAGAACGTGCAGCGGTGGTTGCAGCCTTCGGAAATCTTCAGGTACGCATAGTGGCGCGGCGTGAGCTTGATGCCGGCGGCCGGCACGAGGTCGACGAACGGGTCGTGCGGCTTCGGCAGATGCGAGTGCACGGCCTGCATCACTTCACCCACCGCGTGCGGGCCGGTGACGGCGAGCACCTTCGGGTGGACTTCCTCGATGAGGTTCGAGCCGCTGGCACTCGACTTCGCGCCGAGGCAGCCGGTGACGATCACCTTGCCGTTCTCGGTCAGCGCTTCGCCGATCGCGTCGAGGCTTTCCTGCACGGCCTCGTCGATGAAGCCGCAAGTGTTGACGACGACGAGGTCGGCACCGTCGTAGGTGCCGGAGATTTCATAACCTTCGGCGCGCAGTTGGGTGATGATTTGTTCGGAGTCGACGAGCGCCTTCGGGCACCCGAGCGACACGAAGCCTACTTTGGGGGACTGGGACATCTGGAATGTGGGGGGCGTGGCGGCAAAAGCGTGAGTTTACAGCTATTTATGGGTCAGCGAGGCAAAACCGGCGATCAAGACGCCGTGGATGGCGCCCTCAATACGCAGCGCACGCAGGCGCATCGGACCGCCACCGGCGGGTGATCCAGCCCTTTCAGACCGAGATGATGAAACGATGGGCACGATCACCGCACGTCGTGCACGACAATCGCCCCGGCCTCACTCCGCCCCTATGCGAAAATCGCTGCATCCGCTCCCTTCACTTACCCAATGGGGTTCGCATGACCACCCACATCACGATCGAATTCACCGAGCACGCCGCCGAGACCATTGGCGAGCAGACCAGCACCAGTTTTTCCTATGACCAGGGCGCCCACGTGCCGCAGCCGGGCGACTTCGTCGAACTCGAGAATTCGCGGCAGACGTTTCTCGTGATCGGCCGGGTGTTTTCGCTGAAAGCGAACTACTGCGCGGTGAAGCTCGTGCTCGACCTTCCTCCCGCAGACGATCACCAGGATTTCGATCCGGCACTCTGAGGTAAGCCGGCGAACCGCGGGCACTTTGCCGCTGCCCGTCATCACAAGGTCCGACGCAACGGCGATCGGCCGCAATGGCACAAACGCACGCCATGAGGCGCGACACGCCCGGGTATCGATTCGCTGATGACTGTCTGGATGAGGTCGGGGCGACCAGATCACGATCATGCCCGCCCCCACGCGAGGGTACGGGCATTCGGTGCCGACGATCAGGAGCGACCGTCGGCAACATCTTGCGGCAGCGGCCATCGTCGTGCCTGGGCACACGATCGGCCGCATCGCACCGCCGCGCGTCGCGGCGCCAAACCAGGCGTCGGGCGGCGGGTGCCGCCGCGACCGGCCTGCCGCGCACGCGTTACTTCTTCTCCGGCTCCGGCGCGCCTGGTTGCTTGAACGGGAACGTGCTGAACATCGACTTCGCCTGGCTCTGCATCTGCTCCTGCATCTGCACGAACATGTTCTTCGACTGCTCGATGTAGCTCGTCATCATCCCTTGCATCATCGGCGCCTGCATGTTCATGAACTGCGACCAGACTTCCGGATTCATCGCGTTGCCTTCGTACAGGTTCTTCGATTGATCCGCGAGCTTGTTCTGGATGTCGATGAACGCCTGGATGTTCTTTTCCAGGTACGTTCCCATCATGCCCTGCATCGCATGACCGTAGAAACGGATGATCTGCGACAGCATCGACGACGAGAACATCGGCACGCCACCGCTCTCTTCCTCGAGGATGATCTGCAGCAGGATGCTGCGCGTCAGGTCCTCGTTGGATTTCGCGTCGACGACCTTGAAGTCCTCCTGTTCCAGCACGAGCTGCTTGACGTCGGTCAGCGTGATGTACGTGCTCGTCTCGGTATCGTAGAGCCGGCGGTTCGGGTACTTCTTGATGAGCCGCTCGGCCGTTTTCTTTGTAGTAGTCATGTAACGCCTTTCGGTGCAGCGTAGCGCAAGTGACAAATCCCCGCTTCCCGGATCCGGGAAGCGGGGGCCTTCGGAAACGCCAGGCCGCGCGGCCGCAGCGGCGCGCGCAGCCGGACGTTCAGCCCATATGCAGGCCGCCGTTCAGCGAGAAGTCGGCGCCCGTCGCGAAGCCGGAGTCATTCGACGCGAGCCACGCGACGATCGAACCGATTTCCTCCGGCCCGCCGAGACGACGCACGGGAATCGTCGCGACGATCTTCTCGAGCACGTCCGGCCGGATCGCCTTCACCATGTCGGTGCCGATGTAGCCGGGCGACACGGTGTTGACCGTCACGCCTTTCGTTGCGACTTCCTGCGCGAGCGACATCGTGAAACCGTGGATGCCGGCCTTCGCGGTCGAGTAGTTCGTCTGGCCGAATTGCCCCTTCTGGCCGTTCACCGACGAAATGTTGATGATCCGGCCCCAGCCACGCTCGACCATCCCGTCGATCACCTGCTTCGTCACGTTGAACAGGCTCGTCAGGTTGGTGTCGATAACGGCCGTCCAGTCTTCATGCGTCATCTTGCGGAACACGACGTCGCGCGTGATGCCCGCGTTGTTGACCAGCACGTCGATCTCGCCGACTTCGGCCTTGACCTTGTCGAACGCTGCCTTGGTCGAGTCCCAGTCGCCCACGTTGCCTTCCGACGCGATGAAATCGTAGCCGAGCGCCTTCTGTTCCTCGAGCCATTTCACCCGGCGCGGCGAGTTCGGGCCGCAACCCGCGACCACCTTGAAGCCGTCTTTCGACAGACGCTGGCAGATGCTGGTGCCGATGCCGCCCATCCCGCCCGTTACGTACGCAATTCGCTGAGACATAAATCTCACTCCATTTTTTGGTTTCGAGAGCCGCCGGAGGCCCCCTCTGACTTCACGTGCGCCGGCCGAAGCCGCAATCGGCCGGCGCACGGATTGGTTTGGCAGTGACCGACGAGCCGTTACGGACGTTCGACCGCGAGCGCGACGCCCATCCCGCCGCCGATGCACAGCGACGCCAGCCCGCGCTTCGCATCGCGCTTGACCATCTCGTGCAGCAGCGTCACCAGGATCCGGCAGCCCGACGCGCCGATCG
>Ga0209147_100221_pt1 | contig 59332 bp, 51 predicted proteins | sample AraplaCol_mLB_r2_FD_184278 | JGI IMG/M metagenome (GOLD analysis project Ga0209147, IMG submission 184278) | Arabidopsis root microbial communities from North Carolina, USA - plate scrape CL_Col_mLB_r2 (SPAdes) (version 2) | ecosystem: Host-associated > Plants > Roots > Endosphere | place: USA...
CGAACAGCACCGACTATGCGCTGTCGTCGTCGGTGTGCACGAACCGCTTCGACCACATCACGCGCTTCATCACCGAGCTGGAAGTCGGCAGCGTGAACGTGCGCGAAGTGCCGGGCTACCGGCTCGAGCTGACGCCGTTCGGCGGCGTGAAGGATTCGGGGCTGGGGTACAAGGAAGGCGTGCAGGAAGCGATGAAGAGCTTCACGAACGTGAAGACGTATTCGCTGCCGTGGTGAGCGCGGCGAGGAGGGGCGTACCACGCCCTCCCGCCGCCGACCGCGTTACTGATAGAAGTTGAGCGTGACCATCGCCGAACGGCCCGGCGCCCAGGTCGCGTAGATCGGGTACGCGCTCGCGTAATACTTCTTGTCGAACAGGTTCTGCACGTTCAGCTGGACGTCCATCGTCTTGTTCACGCGCCAGGTGGCGGCCGCGTCGAAGCGCGCGTAGCCGGGCGTCCATTTCTTCGTCGTCGCGGATACCGACGCATAGGTCTGGCTCATCACCGTCGCACCGGCGCCGAGCGTGAGCTTCGGCATCACGTCGTAGCTCGTCCACAGCGTGAAGTTGTGCTTCGGCACCATCACCATCGGCAGGCCCGATGCGCCCGGGCTGCCGGGGCCCGCGTCGGTCGTGATCGCGTTCAGGTACGAGTAGCCGCCGAACACGTGCCACTTCCGTGTCAGGTTGCCCGCGAAGCCGAATTCGAAACCGCGCACGCGTTGCTTGCCCGCGTTGACCGTGTGACCAAGGCCGTCGCTGACGCGCGCGTTGGTCTTCTCGGTCTGGAACAGGGCCGACGTCAGCGACAGCTGGTCCTGCAGCACGTCCCACTTCGCGCCGATCTCGATGTTGCGCGAGCGCTCGGGTGCGAGGTCCTGGTTCGTCGCGGTGATCTGGTCGGTGCCGCCGCCGAGGCCGCCGTTCGACCCCGGCGGGTTCGACGACGTGCCGTACGACGCATACAGGCTCACGTTGGTCACCGGCTTGAACACGAGGCCGAACTGGTAGCTGAACAGGTTCGACGTGTTCGACAGGTCGGCCACGCCGGCCTGCTTGCCGGTCGTGTCGTAGCGGTCGAAGCGCAGCCCGGTGTTGAACTGCCAGCGCTCGGACAGCTTCACGGTATCGAAGATGTACGCGGACACCGTGTCGGTGCGCGTGTTCGTCGTCGGGCCGGGGAAGCTCTTGTCGCCGTTCAGGACGATGCTGCCGGTCCACGGCATGTTCGGGTTCCAGCCGCCGGCGAGCGGCGTGCAGTTGCCGGCCACCGAGCAGGGGCCGCCCGAGCGGATGTTGTGGCCGGCCGAATCCGACACGAGGTAGCCCTCGTAGCGCGCCTGTTCGTGGCTGAACTCGACGCCGGCCGTCATCGTGTGCTTCATGCCGAACAGGCTGGCGCTGCCGGTCACCTCGGTCTGGTTCGAGAAGCCGTTGAGCGCGTACTTGCCGCTCTTCGCCTGCAGCGCGAGCATGTTCGGGTTCGACGCGAGGATCTGCGGATTCGTCGCGACGTAGTCGAGCGCCGAGCGCCCGAACATCGTCGTGTTCCTCAGCTTCCAGTCGTCGTTGATCTTGTGCTCGACGCGCACTTCGGCGGTGTCGGTCTGCCCGTAGCGGTAGTCGCGCGTGTTCAGCCCGAAGAACTGCCCGCGATCGGTCGGCACCGGCGTGCCGCCCGTCGAACGGAACGGCACGCTGAAATCCGGCATGTCGTACGAGTTCATGTGGTAGTAGCTGACCGTGACCGTGGTCGGCGTGTTCAGCCCGAACACGATCGACGGCGCGACGCCCCAGCGCTTGTTGTACACGTCGTTGCGGCCGGCCTGGTTCGCGTCGTGGCCCATCACGTTCAGGCGCACGGCCGTCGTGTCGTTGATCTTGCGGTTTGCGTCGACCGTCGCGCGCTTGTAGCCGTCGGTGCCGAAGCCGATGCTGCTGTTGATGAAGTCGTCGTTCTTCGGCGTCTTCGTGACGATGTCGATGCTGCCGCCCACCGAGCCGCGGCCCGCATAGACCGAATCGGGGCCCTTGATCACGCTGATCTGCTCGACCGCGAACGTTTCGCGGTTCTGCAGCCCCGAGTCGCGCATCCCGTCGACGAAGATCGAGTTGCGCGATTCGAAGCCGCGGATCACCGGGCGGTCGGCCGACGGGTTCGCGGCCGCATCGCCGCCGAGGAACGTGATGCCCGGTACCGAGCGCAGCGCGTCCGCGAACGACGTGACGTTCTTTTCCTTGATCAGTTGCTCGGGAATCACGGTGACCGAGCGCGGCGTATCGAGCAGCGGCGCGGTGAACTTGTACGACGGCGATTGCTTCACCTGCATGTCCGACGGCGCGGACGACTGGATCGTGATCGTCGGCAGCGTCGCCTGCACGTCGGCGGACGGGGCCGGCTGGTCGGCGGCGGGCGCGGGAGAGGGTACCGTTTCGGCGGAGGCGAGCAGCGGGGTCAGGAACACGGAGCAGGTCAGCGCCGACACGAGGGCGCGAGGCCTCGTCTTGAACTGGGCGGGCATATCGAGAGGCAGCAGAAGGTTCGGTGAGCGGGCGCGTCTTCTCGATGCAGGCCGGGCAGTGCGGAACATCGGAAAACGTCAATGTAAATGCGTATGATTCGCGTTTGCGGTCGCAATTGTACGGATTGGTACTAATTCTGTAAACGATTGAATGGTTTTTGTACTAATTCGGTCAGGTCTTCGTGGGGGCGCGATCGCCTTTGCGTCATATGCAACACCGCTTTCCATGGCCGGGCCGGCGCGTGGCGCGGCGACTCGCTACACTGCCGTACCGGTTGGATGGGCCCCGGCAAGCAGGCCCCGAGCATGGAGACAACATAAGATGGACACCCAACGCGCAGCAGTCGTCACGTACCGCGGCAAGGCGATCGAGAACACGCATGTCGCCGATGTGGCGGTGGTCGACGCACGCGGCAGGCTGCTGGCCCGGTTCGGCGATCCGTTCCGGATGACGCTCGCGCGGTCGGCGGCCAAGCCGGCCCAGGCGCTGTCGGTGATCGAGACGGGTGCGCCCGAGCGCTTCGGCTTCGACGATGCGGACATCGCGCTGATGTGCGCGTCGCACAGCAGCGAGGACCGGCATATCGAACGCACGCGCGCGATGCTCGCAAAAGTCGCCGCGCAGGAATCGGACTTGCGTTGCGGCGGCCATCCGCCGTTGTCCGACGCGGTGTACCGTGCGTGGATCAAGCGCGACTACACGCCGACCGGCGTATGCAGCAACTGTTCGGGCAAGCATGTCGGGATGCTGGCCGGCGCGCAGGCGATCGGCGCCGCGATCGCCGATTACCATCTGCCGGAGCATCCGATGCAGGTGCGCGTGAAACAGGTGATGGCCGATGCGTGCGGGCTGCGCGACGACGAAGTGGGCTGGGCGATCGACGGGTGCAACCTGCCGACGCCAGCGTTTCCGCTGGACCGGCTGGCACGCCTGTACGCATCGCTGGCCGACGGGGCGGATACGGTGGAGGCGGGCGGTGACGCAATCAGCGATCGCGTGCGCGCGCTGGCGCGCATTCATCGTGCGATGACCGCGTATCCGGAACTGGTGGCCGGCGACGGGCGCTATTGCACGGTGCTGATGAAAGCGTTCGACGGGCAGGTGGTCGGCAAGCTCGGCGCCGATGCGTGCTACGGGATCGGCGTGCGTGCGTCGGCGCGCACGCGGCAGCTGGGCGCCGATGGCGCGCTCGGCATCTCGGTGAAGATCGAGGACGGCAATCTCGACGTGCTCTACATGGTCGTCAGCGAACTCCTCGAGCGGCTGCAGATCGGCACGGCCGGGCAGCGCGCGCAACTGGCCGCTTTCCATCGGCCGCCGATGCGCAACACTCAGGGCGTCGAGATCGGGCACGCCACGTTCCCGTTCGAATTGCAGCCGGCCTGACCGGCGCGGATGCGCCGCTGCCGCCGGCCCGCGACCCGGGCCGTGCGCGGCGGCGGGCACATGCCTGCCGGCCGGCTGGCCAGCGCGGGCGTGAACGCGGGCGCTACGTGCGCGCGCCGCGAATCTTCCCCAGCTCCAGCGCCGACAGCTCGCCGATGTGCGCGAGGTGTTCCGCGAGAAAGTCCTTGAGGACGCGCAGCTTCGCCGAGCTGCGCCGGTTCGCCAGATACGCGATGTAGATGTATTCGCCCGTCAGCCGGTTCAGCAGCCGGTAGCGCGGCAGCACGGCTTCGAGCCGCCCGCTCGCGAGCAGGTCGCGCACCAGCCAGATCTCGAACTCCGCGATGCCGAGCCCCGCGCAGGTCGCTTCGAGCAGCAGCTCCGAATGGTCGGTGACGAGGTTGCCGGCCGGCAGCAGGCTGTGATGCGCGTCGCCGTTCACGAGCTCCCAGCGCGGATCGCCTTCGGGGTGCACGTAGCGCAGGCAGTTGTGTTGCTTGAGGTCGTCCGGCGTGGACGGGCGCCCGCAGCGGTCGAGATAGCCGGGCGTCGCGCACAGGATGCTGTCGTTGCGCGACAGGCGGTGGACGACGAGGTTGTCCAGGTAGTTCTCGCCTTCGTGAATGTCGAGGTCGAAGCCGCCGGCCACGAGGTCGTTGTGGTTGTCGGTGAGCCGCACGTCGAGCTGGATCGTCGGGTAGCGCGCGAGAAACGGCGCGACCAGCGGGGCGAGATGGCGGCGGCCGAACGCAACCGGCGCGGTGAGCTTCAGCGGGCCGCTCGGCTGCGCATTCAGCTCGGCGACGACACGCAGCGTGTCGTCGAGATCGGCGATCAGCGTGACGGCGCGTTCCAGGTAGATGTGGCCGGCCTCGGTCAGCGTGACGCTGTGCGTCGAGCGGTGCAGCAGCGCGACGCCGAGTGCCTCCTCGATCGCCGTGACCTTGCGCGCGACCGTCGACGTCGACACGTGCATCTCCTTCGCGACCGCCGAAAAACTCCCTGTTTCGACCACTCTCACGAACGCGCGCATTGCGCCCATGTGATCGATGCCGGTTTCTCTCGCGCCTTTTTTCATTCGATTCTCGCTGTTGCGTCCCACGCAAAACCGCTTTCGATAATACATAAGCGAGCTTGTTTTTGCAAAGGCATAGAATGCGAACCCGTCGCGTCGGGAAGCGGCGAACGGCAAGCGGTACGAGACATCCAGGAGGGCACGATGACAGAAAACGGCTTCCGCGTCGAAGCGGATCTTTTAGGCAAACGAAGTATTCCGGACGACGCGTATTACGGCGTCCATACGCTGCGCGCGAAAGAGAACTTCGACATTTCGGGCCGCACCATCGCGTCGCTGCCGTACCTCGTGATGGCGCTCGCCGCCGTGAAGGAGGCCGCGGCCGACGCGAACTGCGAGCTCGGGCTGCTGCCGCGACCGTACCGCGATGCGATCGCCGCCGCGTGCGTCGAGATTCGCGAAGGGCGCCTGCACGACCAGTTCGTCGTCGACGTGATCCAGGGCGGGGCCGGCACGTCGACCAACATGAACGCGAACGAGGTGATCTGCAACCGCGCGCTCGAACTCATGGGGCACGCGCGCGGGCAGTACGAATACCTGCATCCGAACGAACACGTCAATCTCGCGCAGAGCACCAACGACGTCTATCCGACCGCGATCCGCGTCGCGACCTGCTTCGCGCTCGAGCACCTGCTCGAAGCGATGGCGCGCCTGCGCGATGCGTTCGCGGAGCGGGCCGACGCGTTCGCCGGCCTGCTGAAGCTCGGCCGCACGCAATTGCAGGACGCGGTGCCGATGACGCTCGGCCAGGAATTCTCGACCTACGCGGTGATGCTGACGGAAGACATTGCACGCCTGCAGGAAGCCGGCTGGCTGATTCGCGAGATCAACCTCGGCGCGACCGCGATCGGCACGGGCATCACCGCGCATCCGCAGTACGCGGAGAAGGCGCTGGCGGCGCTGCGGCGCATTACCGGGCTCGACCTGAGCACCGCGCCGAACCTGATCGAGGCGACCCAGGATTGCGGCGCATTCGTGCAGGTCTCGGGCGTGCTCAAGCGGATCGCCGTGAAGCTGTCGAAGATCTGCAACGACCTGCGGCTGCTGTCGAGCGGCCCGCGCGCGGGGTTCGGCGAGATCAACCTGCCGCCGGTGCAGGCCGGCTCGTCGATCATGCCCGGCAAGGTGAATCCGGTGATCCCGGAAGTCGTCAACCAGGTTGCGTTCGAGGTGTTCGGCAACGACCTGACCGTGACCTTCGCCGCCGAGGCAGGGCAGCTTCAGCTCAACGCGTTCGAGCCGGTGATCGCCAGCGCGCTGTTCCGCAGCTTCAGCCACCTGACGGCCGCCTGCACGACGCTGGCGCAGCGCTGCGTGAGCGGGATCACCGCGAACCCCGAGCGGCTGCGCGAAACGATGGAGCGCTCGGTCGCGCTCGCGACCGCGCTGAATCCGTACATCGGCTACAAGCGCGCGACCGCCGTGGCGGCCGAAGCGCACGCAACCGGCAAGTCGATTCGCGAGGTCGTACTCGAACGCCAGTGGATGACCGATGCGCAGGTCGACGAAGCGCTTCAGCCCGAAGCGCTGATCCGGCCGCGCGTGCTTTGACGCCGGCTGAAGGCCGCCGGCGCGCGCGTTGAGCGCCAGGCGGGCCGTCATTTCATCAGCGCCCCCGCGCGGGGCGCGACACATCAAGAAACTACGGAGACTCACGATGAACCACAGCAGCGAGCGCCCGGCCGGTCCGGCCGGCGGCGCGGATTCCCGTCATGCCGACCCCGACGCGATGTTCGCGTCGCACGAAGCAGGTTACGCGAAGCAGTTGAAGCCGCGGCACGTGCAGATGATCGCGATGGGCGGTGCGATCGGCACCGGCCTCTTTCTCGGTGCGGGTGGACGCCTTCAGAGCGCGGGGCCCGCGCTCGCGCTCGTGTATCTCGTCTGCGGCGTGTTCGCCTTCCTGATCATGCGCGCGCTCGGCGAGCTGGTGATGCACCGGCCGACCAGCGGCAGCTTCGTGTCGTACGCGCGGGAGTTCATGGGCGAGCGCGCATCGTTCGTCGCGGGCTGGATGTACTACCTGAACTGGGCGACGACCGGCATCGTCGACATCACGGCGGTCGCGATCTACATGAAGTACTGGGCCGTGTTCACGGACGTGCCGCAGTGGGTCTTCGCGCTCGGTGCGCTCGGGATCGTGTCGGTGATGAACATGATCGGCGTGAAGGTGTTCGGCGAGATGGAGTTCTGGTTCTCGCTCGTCAAGGTGGGGACGCTCGCGGTGTTCCTCGCGGTCGGCGCGGTGTTTCTCGCGAGCGGCCATCCGGTCGCCGGGCAGATGCCGGGGCTTCACCTGGTCGCGGATCACGGCGGGATCTTTCCGCACGGGCTCCTGCCGGCCGTGCTGATCGTGCAGGGCGTGGTGTTCGCGTATGCGAGCATCGAGCTCGTCGGCGTCGCGGCGGGCGAGACGGCCGATGCGCGCAAGGTCCTGCCGAAAGCCATCAACAGCGTGATGTGGCGTATTGCGCTGTTCTATGTCGGCTCCGTCGTGCTGTTGACGATGCTGCTGCCGTGGACGGCATACAGCTCGCACGAAAGCCCGTTCGTGACGTTCTTCAGCAAGCTCGGCGTGCCGTACGTCGGCACCGTGATGAACGTCGTGGTGCTGACCGCCGCGCTGTCGAGCCTGAACTCCGGCCTCTATTCGACCGGGCGCGTGCTGCGCTCGCTGGCGATGGGCGGATCGGCGCCGCGCTTCGTGTCGCGGATGAACGCACGCGGCGTGCCGTACGGCGGGATCCTGATCACGGTCGCGATCAACGCGATCGGCGTGCCGTTGAACTACATCGTGCCGGCGCAGGCGTTCGAGATCGTGCTGAACATGGCGTCGCTCGGGATCATCACGACGTGGGGCTTCATCGTCATGTGCCAGATCCTGTTCCGCCGCGCGGTCGATCGCGGCGAGCTGAAGGCGGTGTCGTTCCGGATGCCCGGCGCGCCGTTCACGTCGTGGCTCACGCTGGCCTTCCTCGTCGGCGTGCTGGTGCTGATGGCGTTCGACTATCCGGGCGGCACGTGGACCATCGCGATGATTCCGGTCGTCGTGCTCGCACTCGTGGTGGGCTGGAAGCTGGCGAAGCGCGGTGCCGCGCGAGAGCAGGCGGCGCATGCGCGTGCGTCCGTGGCCACGGGTGCCGTGGCCGATCCGGCGCGGGGCGCCTGACGGGACACGCCGGGTCCGCCGGTGCGGTCGCGCCCGGCGCGCCGGTGTGGTCAGTTCAAGCCGGCGCGTTCGCCGACCCATCGGCCGAAATCGCCGGCCATCTCCGCAGTCAGTTCGTGGCCGGCTTCGTACAGCCGCGTATCGTGCGCGACGCCGAGCGACGTGAGTTTCGCGTCGGCGGTGTCGGCCCACGCGACGGGCAGCTTGTCGTCGAAGCGGCCGTGCACGATCAGCGCATGGAGCGGGCGAAGCGCATCGCGCGGCGCGATAAGCGGATCGATTTCGGGCAGGATGCGCCCGCACAGCACCGCGAAGGCGGCGACATCCTCCGGCGACGTGAGGCCGACGCCCGCGCTCATGATGCCGCCCTGGCTGAAGCCGGCAATCACGGTCGGCAATGCGGAATCCGCGCCGTCGCGGCCGCGGAAGGCACGCAGCAGCGTGATCAGCTGAATGCGGCTTTCGTCCGCGCGGGCCGCGTCGATTTCGGGGCCGTTCGGGCCGAAGCGCACCGGAAACCATGCGTGCTGGCCGGGCCCGAACGTGAGCGGGGCGCGCAGGAACGCGATCTCGATCCGCGGATCGATGATGCCGGCCAGGTTCAGCAGGTTGGTTTCGTTGCCGCCGACGCCATGCAGCAGCAACAGGCGGGCAACGGGGCGGCCGGCGGCCGGGCGCAGCCGGTATTGGAGGCCCGACTCGGGATCGGTGGTCAGCGGCAGGACGTCGGTCATTGCGTGAATCCGGAAAGGGAACGATGCGACAGTCTAGAGCGTACGGGCGGGCGGGTGAATCGTCGGCGAGCGATTGATTGTTTCCTGGGAGGAATGAATTCGGCGTTGGATCATGTCGGGGACAAATCACCGTCATCGCGGCGCCTGGTGTGGCCTGAATACCGAAGCATCCACCGGCAACAGGCCGATCGGCCGACTCGTTATCCTCACGTACAGTTGCTAAAATAGATACATTTTGTAGATACGTAAGGGGCGCGAAGATGGACATTGCCAAGATCTTCAAGCATGGCGGATCGCAGGCCGTCCGGTTGCCGAAGGATTTCCGTTTCGACACGGCCGAGGTCAGGATTCGCCGCCACGGATCGTCGGTCGTTCTCGAGCCGGTGCCGCAGGACTGGGCATGGCTGACGCCGCTGATCGGGCCGGTCGACGCCGACTTCGAGGCTGCCGCGACCACGCAGCCCTCCGCGCAGGAGCGGCCGGATCTGGACGTATTCGAATGAAGTTCCTGCTGGATACCAACGCGGTGATCGCCATTCTCAAGGGCGAGCCGGCCATCCTGTCCCGACTGCGGTCGCATCAGCCGGGCGATTTCGGGATACCGGCGATCGTCGCGCATGAACTCTATTACGGCGCCTACAAAAGCCAGCGAGTGGCCGCGAACGTGGCGCGTGTCGAGGCGCTTCAGTTTGAGGTCGTATCGTTCGATGTCGAGGATGCGCAGCATGCCGGCGAAATTCGCGCACATCTGATCGCGGCTGGTACGCCGATCGGTCCTTATGACGCATTGATCGCAGGGCAGGCTCGCGCGCGGCAACTGGTGCTGATCACGCATAACGTCCGGGAATTCGAGCGCGTCCCGCGGCTGCAGGTCGAGGATTGGCTCGCAGGCGCGAGCTGACCCTGACCGCCTTGCGGTCATGCCGCGACCGGAGCGGACTCCGCTGAACTGAAACCGTCTCGCCACGCGCTCGCGTGCGCGAACCCTGCCGCCACCACGCCCGAACCCGCTAGGGAAAACCATAGTGCCCGGAATGCCGCGCACGCAAGATCGAGTAAGCACGCAGTCAGCTTCGCTATTCAGAATCGCCGAACTCATTCAAAAAGCAAACCAGGAGACAGGCGATGCATGATGGGTTGGTGAAAAAAATCGAAGCGCATCCGAAGTATGCGCAGCTCAAGCGACGGCGCAATACGCTCGGCATCTTCCTGACCGTGCTGATGCTGATCGTCTACTACGGCTACATCGCGCTGATCGCATTCGACAAGTCGTTTCTCGCGAAGCCCGTGAGCACCGGCGTGACGAGTGTCGGCGTGCCGATCGGCATGGCGGTGATCGTGTTCACCGTCGTCATCACCGGCATCTACGTGCGCCGCGCGAACAACGAATACGACCAACTGACGCAGGACATCCTGCAGGACGTCGCCCAATGAAGAAGACACTTTCGACGATGCTGGTTGCGCTGCTGGCCGCGAGCGCGTGCGGCGTGGCCGTCGCGGGCGGCGGCGATGTCGGGCAGACCGCCAAGCAGGCGACCAACACCACGGCCATCGTCCTGTTCGCGCTGTTCGTGGCAGGGACGCTGTGGATCACCAAGTGGGCGGCTTCCCGCACGCGTTCCGCGGCGGATTTCTATACGGCCGGCGGCGGCATTACCGGGTTTCAGAACGGGCTGGCCATTTCGGGCGACTACATGTCGGCCGCTTCCTTCCTCGGCATTTCCGCCGCGGTGATGACCTCGGGTTACGACGGCCTGATCTATTCGATCGGCTTTCTGGTCGGCTGGCCGGTCATCACGTTCCTGATGGCCGAGCGGCTGCGCAACCTCGGCAAGTTCACCTTCGCCGACGTCGCGGGCTACCGCTTCGAGCAGGGGCCGATCCGCAGTTTCGCCGCGGTCGGCACGCTGGTGGTGGTGGCGTTCTACCTGATCGCGCAGATGGTGGGCGCGGGGCAGCTCATCAAGCTGCTGTTCGGTCTCGACTACTGGGTGGCTGTCGTGATCGTCGGCGCGCTGATGATGGTCTACGTGCTGTTCGGCGGCATGACCGCGACCACCTGGGTGCAGATCATCAAGGCGTGTCTGCTGCTCGCGGGCGTGACGTTCATGGCGATCATGGTGCTCGCGCAGTACGGCTTCAGCCCGGAGGCGTTGTTCGCCCATGCCGTGGAGGTCAAGACCGCGATTGCCGCGAATGCCGGCAAATCGACGGACGACGCGACCCGTATCGGGCTGTCGGTCATGTCGCCGGGCGGGTTCATCAAGGATCCGGTCTCGGCCATCTCGTTCGGCATGGCGCTGATGTTCGGCACCGCCGGCCTGCCGCACATCCTGATGCGCTTCTTCACGGTGCCGGATGCGAAGGAAGCGCGCAAGTCGGTGTTCTGGGCCACCACCTGGATCGGCTATTTCTACGTGCTGATCTTCATCATCGGCTTCGGCGCGATCACGCTGGTGCTGACCAATCCGGAACTGTCCGACGTGGCCAAGGGCGTGATCAAGGGCGGCGCGGGCACGGCCAACATGGCCGCGGTGCTGGTGGCCAAGACGGTGGGCGGCGACGTGTTCTACGGCTTCATCTCGGCCGTGGCCTTCGCGACGATCCTGGCGGTGGTCGCCGGGCTCACGCTGTCCGGCGCGTCCGCGGTGTCGCACGATCTCTATGCGACCGTCTTCAAGAACGGCAAGGCCGACAGTGCCGACGAGCTGAAGGTGTCGCGCATCACGACGCTGGTGCTCGGCGTGATCGCCGTGCTGCTGGGCATCGCGTTCGAGAAGCAGAACGTCGCGTTCATGGTGTCGCTGGCCTTTGCCGTGGCGGCGTCGGCCAACTTCCCGGTGCTGTTCCTGTCGATGATGTGGAAGGGATGCACCACGCGCGGCGCGGTCATCGGCGGGTTCCTGGGGCTGGTCTCGTCGGTGGGGCTGACCATCGTGTCGCCGTCGGTGTGGGAGGCAACGCTTGGTTATCCGAAGGGTTCGGCGTGGTTCCCGTACACGTCGCCCGCGCTGTTCTCGATGACCATCGGCTTCGTGGGCGTGTGGCTGTTCTCGGTGCTTGACTCGAGCGCGCGCGCACGGTCGGAGAAGGGCGCGTTCGCCGCGCAGCAGGTGCGCTCGGAAACGGGCCTGGGCGCGACCCGCGCCAGCAGCCACTGATCGGCCGCCGGTCACGCCCGCCTCGCGGCCGACGATGCAGTTCATCGCATCGTCGGCCCCGGGGCGGGCGGTATCGTTTTCATCCGTCCGTCCAATGATTCACCGGCAATAAAAAATCGCGCATTCAACCGGATTCGCCGATAATTCGCAAACGTTTTGCGAAATCCATTTAGCGGTCAATTCGCGGATCGAATAAATAAAAACAAAATATCCGAATCCCGGATTTCCGGTCACGCACAGGCACCGCCAGAAGCCTTGAGGAAGAGGGTTAACGGCAGATCCCGGCAATACTTTAGGGTTCTTTCGCCACAATTATTCATTGCATTTTTATCAATGAACGATTGATTTCCGGTCATCGGAGCGTCATACACCATCCCCGATAATTCGGCGCTCACATTCTTTCAATAGACCAAACGGCGATCGAAGCCGGATCGCTGCGGGGAGCTGTACTCATGACCATCCGTCATCGCATTACGCTGCTAGTCGTCCTGACGTTCTTCGCGCTGTCCGCGATCGGCATCTATGCCGTGTACCAGACGCGCAAGAGCGCGTCCGAGGTGCGTCAGGTCACCCAGGGAATCGTGCCGAGCGCGCTCGCGTCGGCCGATCTCGTCGCCGATGTGAAGAACATCCAGATCGCGACGATGACGCTCGTCTACGCGCCCGACGCGAATACCGCCGCCCAGGCGCGCGACGAGCTGAAGGCGAAGCAGGCCGCGCTGCGCGCCGCACTCGACGTGCAGGCGAAGTCGGCGGTCGGCCAGGCGCAGGTCGGGCTCGTGTCGCAGGCGAAGGACAGCGCCGCGAACTATTTCGCGGCGATCGACGACACCGTGAAGATGAAGGCCGACGGCAAGCCCGAGATGGCGCAGGCGTACCTGTTCGCGAACGTCGCGCAGTATCGCGACGAACTCGAAAGCATCGTCGACACGCTGCGCGTCGAGAAGAACCGCCAGAAGGACGTCGCGATCAGCGCGCTGAACGGGATGCTCTCGACGACGGCGACCGCGATCGCGGGCGTCGCCGGCACGGTGATCGTGCTGCTGACCGCGCTCGGCTTGCTGCTGTATCGCCAGATCACGCGCCCGCTGATCGGGATGCAGACGGCGATGAGCGAGATCGCGGCGAGCCAGGATTTCACGCGCCGCGTGCCGGTGGGCCGGATGGACGAAATCGGCCATTCGATCGTCGCGTTCAACGGGATGATCGAGAAGATCCAGGAGAACGCCGCGCAGCTCAAGCAGAAGACGGCGGACATCCAGGCGATGCTGCAGAACATGCAGCAGGGGATCCTGACCGTCGTCGAAGGCGGCGTCGTGCATGCCGAGTATTCGGCGTACCTCGAGACCATCTTCGAGACGAGCGACATCGCCGGCCGCGACCTGATGGCGCTCGTGTTCGACGATTCGGCGATCGGCGCCGACGCGCGTTCGCAGGTCGACGCGGCCGTGCATGCGTGCCTCGGCGAAGACAGCATGAACTTCGAGTTCAACGAGCACCTGCTGGTGAATGAAGTCGCGAAGCGGATGCCGGACGGCCGCGAGAAGTGGCTCGACCTGAGCTGGTCGGCGATCACCGACGAGACCGACACGGTGGTGCGCCTGATGCTGTGCGTGCGCGACGTGACCGAGATCCGCGAGCTGACCGCGCAGGCCGGCGAGCAGCAGCGCCGCCTCGAGATGATCGGCGAGATCCTGTCGATCAGCCAGGACAAGTTCCACGACTTCGTGCACAGCGCGAAGGGCTTCCTCAGCGAGAACGAGCGGATGATCCGCCAGCACGAGCGCGCCGATCACTCGATCGTCGCGGCGCTGTTCCGCAACATGCACACGATCAAGGGCAATGCACGCACGTACAGCCTCCAGCACCTGACGAACATCGTCCACGAAGCGGAGCAGGCGTACGACTCGCTGCGCCGCGCGGACGGCGGCCCCGAGTGGAACCGCGACGCGCTGATGGACGACCTGGCGCGCGTGCGCGAGGCCGTCGAGCACTACGCGACGATCAACGCGGTCACGTTGGGCCGCAGCGGTGACGCGGTGCAGGGCGGCGCCGACTTCCTGATGGTCGAGCGCGCGCATATCAGCGAGAGCCTGCGCGTGCTCGACGGCGCCGATCCGGCGAACGCGGCCGACTGGCACGCGGCACGCGATGCCGTACGCCGCATGCTGAGCCAGCTCGGCACGCAGGGGATCGGCGATGCGCTCGGCGGCGTGATCGAGTCGCTGCCGTCGCTCGCGGCCGAACTCGGCAAGCCGGCGCCCGTCGTGCATATCGACAGCCACGGCCAGCGCGTGCGCAGCGAAATCGTCGCGACGCTGAAGAACGTGTTCATGCACCTGCTGCGCAACGCGATCGACCACGGGATCGAATCGTCCGACGAACGGCGTGCGGCCGGCAAGGCGGCATCCGGCACGATCGACATCGCGGTCGGCGTGGGCGGCGGCGAGCTGTGGTTCGTGCTGAGCGACGACGGCCGCGGCCTCGCGCTCGACCGGATTCGCGGCATCGCGCGCGAGCGTGGCTGGATCGATGCCGACCACGACGCGGCGCTGTCCGACGACGCGGTGGCCGAGCTGATCTTCCGCCCGGGCTTCTCGACCGCGAGTGCCGTGACCGAAGTGTCGGGGCGCGGCGTCGGCATGGACGCGGTGCGCAACTTCCTGAAGCGCGACGGTGGCGATATCGCGCTGCGCTTCACCGACGATCGTGTCGGCGCGCCGTATCGTGCATTCGAAACGATCGTGTCGTTGCCGGCCCGCTTCGCGGCGGACGGTGCAGCTCACGAGCGCGCGCGCAGCGCGGACGTCGGCGCAGTGGAGTGACGAAGTGATCGTGCAGGCGTGGATGATCCAGATGGCCGCCGCGCTGGCGGGCGGCGCAGTCGTCGCAATCGTGGCGGCGATCGCATTTTGCGTGATGCGCAAGCGGCTCGTTGCGGCGCTGGAGCGCGATGCGCATGCGTTGCGCGGTGCGCTCGACGCGGCCGGCGAGCGTGCCGAACAGGCGGCGGCCGCGCACGCGGAGGCGGCCGACGCATGGGCGCACCGCGAGGCGCAGCTCGAGGATGCGCTGGCACGCGAGACTTCCGCGGCCGGCACGCAGCGTGACGCGCTGCAGGCCATGTCGGCCGATCGCGCCGCGCTGGCGCAGCACGCGCAGAAGATCGCCGACGAAGCCGCGCGCCTGCGCGGGCTCGCCGGCACCTTCGAGCGCTGGCACGAGCAGATGATCTCGCTGACCACGCAGAACCAGGACATGCGCACGAAGAACCAGGAACTGTCGGCGATCGTCGCGCACGTGTCGATCGTGTCGCTGAACGCGTCGATCGAGGCGGCGCGCGCCGGCACGGCCGGGCGCGGCTTCTCGATCGTCGCGAGCGAGGTGCGCGGGCTGGCCGCGCGCTCGCAGCAACTGTCGAACAGCTATCGCGACAGCCTGAACCGCAACGATCTCGTGACGGCCGCGACGTTCCAGGACATCCAGGCCGGCGGCAAGATGATCACGGCCGCGCTGGCGACCGTCGAGGCGCTGGCCGGGCAACTTCACGCGCGGATCGACGGAGGCGCGGCGTGATCAGCGCGCAGGCGAAAGCCGGTTTCGAGCGGATATTCTTCGATGCGGCGCGCACGCGGCTCGCATCCGGCGGTGCGTGCGACATCCGGCCGTCCGCCGGCGCGGCGCATGACGGGCACGATCACGCGCACGCGAAGTCGCGCGCGAAGCAGAAGGTGCCCGAGCACGTCGCGGCGCTGACGATCTCGGCGCTGCATTTCCGCCTGCTGCTCGCGCTGCGCTTCAGCGACGACGATGCGACGCGCCGCCATTTCGCCGGCGCGACCGCGGGCACCGGCAGCCAGCGGCCGCTGCCCGAAGCGTTCATGGAGGTCGCGAACCTGTGCTGCGGTGCGATCAACCAGGCGCTGACCGCCCCGTTTCCCGACCTGGGGATGTCGACGCCTTATCTGCTGAGCGGATCGAGCATCGATTACCTGGGCGCGCTTTCGCCCGATCACGTGGCCGCTTACGACCTGACGCTCGACGGCGACGTGCGGGTCGGCGCGACGCTGTGCGTATGCGCGAACGCGCCGGTCGATTTCCATGTGCCGGAAACGGCCGTGATGGAAACCGGCGGCGAGCTCGAACTGTTCTGACCGACCCTGACCGACCATTAGGAAACCTTGAGATGACCGTAGACCAACCCGTCAGCAAGGTGCTCGTGCTGGACGACAGTCGCGCGCACGCCGACGCGATCAAGCGTTTCTGCGACGAGCACAACCTGGTCGGCCTGACCGTGCGGCGCAACCGGCTGCTGAAGGTGCTGCGCTCGAACATCGACCTCGGCGCGATCCTGCTGGCCGAGGATTACGGCGGCTCGCCGGCCGAGAGCGCGATCATCGCGACGCAGATCGATGCGCTGCGCCCCGAGCTGCCGATCATCCTGCGCCGCGACTCGCACGCGTCGCGCGACGGGTTGCCGGAGGCGCTCGCGCGCGTCGCGTGTGCGGCCTACGTCGCGGACGACATGACGCCGCTCAAGCGCGCGATCGACGAATACCTGTTCGGCCGCGATTACCCGAACGCGCTCGTGCGCGGCATCTCGGAGATCACCGAGGCGCGCATCGACGGCCTGTTCCCGGGCATGACGATCGAGCACGAAACGCCGTGCATCGTGCGCGACCAGATCATCTTCGGCGAAGTGTTCAGCCTGATCGCGCTCGAAAGTGCGTGGTGCCGCGGCTACATGCTGCTGCAGACGAGCGAGCAGCCGCTGCTCGACATGCTCGGCGGCACGCGCGACGCCGGCCGCGCGCCGGATTTCCGCGACGTGAACAGCGTGCTCGGCGAGCTCACCAATCTCGTGTGGGGCGCGTTCAAGAACCGCTATCTCGGCGACGCCGAGGCGCTGGCGCGCCATCCGGTGCAGGTGCCGCTCGTCGTCAATCACAAGCAGAAGTTCATCTCGTTCGGCGGCGACTGCCCGCAGCTCTGCTTCAAGTACCGGATGACCGACCCGGCGTCGGGGCGCGCCGTCTGCATCGACCAGCGCTTCGTGTTCAGCCTGAGCTGGTCGCCGGAGGATTTCCGCGAATCGGTGCAGGACGTGGGGCCGATGGTCGAATCGGGTGAACTCGAACTGTTTTGAATGTTGAAGTCGCAACAAGGAAAGGGGAATACAGCATGGCAAAGATTCTGGTGGTCGACGATTCGGGCACGGTGCGCGACGAGGTCGCGGGCTTCCTGCGCAATCACGGGCTCGACGTCGCGACGGCCGTCGACGGCAAGGACGGGCTCGCGAAGCTCAAGGCGACGCCCGGCGTGCGCCTCGTGATCAGCGACGTGAACATGCCGAACATGGACGGCCTGACGATGGTCGAGAAGATCCGCGGCGAACTGGCGAATTCGACGGTCAACGTCGTGATGCTGACGACCGAAAGCAGCCCGGCGATGAAGGAGCGCGGCAAGGCCGCCGGCGTGAAGGGCTGGATCGTGAAGCCGTTCAAGGGCGACGCGGTGCTCGACGCGCTGAAGAAGCTCGCGGGCTGACGCACCGGTCGCCGGGGCGCGCCCACGGCCGGTCGCGCATTCAGCGCTGCGGTTCGGGTTGCGCGGTCGCCGTTTCGCCGGCTGCGGCCGGCACGCGTGGCGCGGGCGTCTGCCATTGCACGACGATCATCCCCGCGAAGATCAGCGCGACGCCCGCGAGGCGGCCGGGTGTCGCGAGCCGCTGCGCGAGCCCCATCAGCCCGTAGTGGTCGATCAGCAGCGACGCGAGCGTCTGCCCGGCGACGACGCACACGATGAAGGTCGTCGCGCCGAGCCGCGGCGTCAGGATCAGCGCGAGTGTGATGTAGATCACGCCCGCGAGGCCGCCGAGCCACATCCACAGCGGGCGCTGCAGCGCGTCGCCGACGAGGGGCGCGTTCGCGCGGGTGGCCAGCAGCACGGGCAGCACCGCGAGCAGGCTGACCGTCAGCGACGCGACGCTCGCCCACAGCGGGTGGCCGAGCGCGCGCCCGAGCGCGGCGTTGCTGCCGCCTTGCAGCGGCACGAGCGCGCCGGCGGCGAAAGCCGCGGCGGCGAGCGGAAGGGTGGCGAAGGAAAGGGACGTCGTCATCATGGTCGGTCGCGAAAGGATATTGAAATGAGTGTCGTCCATTAAGATGGCGAATGGAAATTCGTTCTTCGGATGCTTCATATTCCTTTCATGAATAACCTGGCCCGCATCGACCTGAACCTGCTCGTGACGCTGCATGCGCTGCTGAGCGAAAGGCACATCTCGCGCACCGCCCTCCGGCTGCACCGCAGCCAGCCGGCCGTGAGCCACGCGCTCGCGCGGTTGCGCGAGATCTTCGGCGATCCGCTGCTCGTGCGGCGCGCGGGCCGGCTCGAGCTGACCGCGCGCGCGAACGAACTTGTCGAGCCGCTGAACGACGTCCTCGGCCGGCTCGGTGCGCTGATCGAGCCGCCGGCGTTCGATCCGTCCGCGGCCACGCGCGTCTTTCGCATCGCGATGTCCGACTACGGCGCGCGGATCGTCCTGCCGGCGCTCGTGAAGACGCTGCGTGCCGACGCGCCGGGCATCGAGCTGATCGTGTCGCAGGCCACGCGCGAGGCGATGCGGATGCAGTTGATGGACGGCGAGATCGACCTCGCGCTCGGCGTGCTGCCCGCGTTGCAGCACGACCTGCATGCGCAGCCGCTGTTCGTCGAATCGTTCGCGTGCGTGGCCGATGCGGGCCGCCTGCCGCGCCGCGGCGAACTCGCGCTCGACGCGTGGCTCGCGCGGCCGCATGCGCTGGTCGCGATGCGCGACGGGATGGACAACGAAGTCGATCGCGCGCTCGCGCGGCTGCGCCGCGAGCGGCACATCGCGGTGATCCTGCCGTTCTGGGGCGTCGCGAACGACCTGATCGCCAGCACCGACCTCGTGCTGACCGTCGCGCGACGCAATCTCGACCGCGTGCGAGACGATGCGCGCCTGCGCGTGTTCGAGCCGCCGTTCCCGATCGATTCGTTCGAGTTCGCGCAGCACTGGCACGCGCGCCGGCACGGCGACGCCGCACATATCTGGCTGCGGCAGACGATCGCGCGCGTCGCGAGCGGCGGGTAGTCGCGCGGTGCGGCGGGCCGCGTGCGCAATTTACAGCGTGCCGCGATGTCCGTATCCTGCGGGTGCCGAGGGCGGCGTGCCTGCGCGACATGCGCGGCACGCCCGGCATCCACAACAATCAGGAACGGGACACTTTCCCATGAAACACAAAATCGCTCGGGCCGCGCTCGTGCGCGGCGCATGCGTGACGCTGGTGGCTGCGCTGGAAGGCGGGTGCGCCGGTACCGCGCAGCAGAATGCACAACAGGCCGCCGCCGTCGGCAGCGGTTCGTCGTATACGTGCTACCCCACGCAGTCCGATGGACAGGTGACGGCCGGCAAGGGCGCGAACGGGTGTTATTTCGTGCTGCACGATCCCGCGACGAAACAACCGCTGCCGAACACGCAGTATGCGTTTGCGCTGTACACGAGCGCGGCCCAGGACAACCAGGAACTCGAAGTCGAAGGCACCACCGACGCGCAGGGGCGCACGGCCTACGTGCGTTCCGCCGCGCCGATCGACGCGGCGCGCATGGTGCTCGTCCGCACGATCGGCGACGGCCCGATGGGGCGCATCCCGGTGCTGGTCCGGCCGACGGACGGCAAGCGCGTTCCGTTCGCGAAGTACAAGGTCATCGGCTGCAACGGGCCGTACGAAGGCACGACCGACGAAACGGGGCGCGGCGTGATGTACCGCTGCAAGACGCAGTCGAAGATCGACGTGTCGTTCTACTCGTCGCGCCCGTAAGGTGAGCGGCCGGGTGTCCGGCGCCGCCGCCGCGCCGCAGACGGAGACGCTGATCGCGAAGGGCGTCGTGTTTACCGTCGTGGGCACGTGCATGCTGATCGCCGTCGCGCTGTACGCGCAGTCGACGCGTGAATTCCTGCGGACCTCGGTCGTCGTGCCGGGGCGCGTCATCAGGCTGAACGCGGGTCCGCATCATCCGGAGATCGCGTTCACGACGCTCGCGGGCGAGAAGGTCGAATACGCGCAGGGCGGCGGTGTCAGCGTGCAGGACGGTGAGGCGGTGGAGGTGCGCTACGCGCCCGACGCGCCCAGGATGACCGCGCAGATGAATACGTTCGGTGCGATCTGGGGCGCCGTACTGGCCCTCGGCGGGATGGGCATGGTCTTTTTCGTCGGCGGCGTCGTTCAACTGCGCTCGGGCGTGCGCGCGTGGCGCAGCGAGCGCACGCGCGCGTGACAGCTGGCGTCGTGCTGAATCCTGCCGAACCCCATCGAGCAAAACATCATGAAACCCATCACGAGACTGCCGGGCCGATTTCGTTGCCGCGCGGGCGATCGCATGCGCGACGTCGCTGCTGGCTGCCTCGTCACTTCACGGAACTTTCGGGCATGACCATCCGCTTGATACCCTGGTTGATCGCGATCGGCACCGCATGCACGGGCCTGGCCGCGCACGCGGCGGGCACCGCACATTCGCTTGACGAGGTGCCCGGGAAGTTCAGTTCGCCCGACGCACGCGCCGCGTACGCGCGCGACATGAGCGGCGTGCCCGAACAGGACGGTTTCGGCGTGCACCTGCCGCCCGGCTTCACGAAAGAGGCATTGGTTGCGCAGCTTGCGCCGGGCCAGCCGCTCGGGCGCGTCGTGCTGGTCGGCGCGAAGCCGTGGCCGCAGCGCCCCGGTGCGTTTGTCGCGATCGTCTGTGCTGCACCGACCGACGACCTTGCGCGTGAAGTGCTGCAATTCCGCGCGCCAACCGATTGTGAGGGCTATGAGCGCCACCCCGATGCCGATGAAACGAAGGAGCTGGTCTGGCTGGGCGTGTTCGAGCGCAGTCCCGACGGTGCGCCGCGCCTCGTCGCGCGTACCGAACAGCCGCTCGACCAGGGGATTGACTGGAGCCAGACGAACATCGAGAGTCCCGACTCCTTCAGAAAGACGGACGATTTCGCCATACGGCCCCAGCGGTGGTTACGGTTCGATCTTGCCCCCTACGCACTGCGGGCGGGCGATGCGGCATTCGGCGTGCGTGCGGGCTGGTCAATCGGTTATGCGGGCGGTGGCGCATCGTTCGAGGCGCTGTACCTGTTCCGGATCGACGGCAAGACGCTGCGCATCGCGTTCGCGCAGCCGATGATGTTCTACCAGGACCTCGCCGGCGACTGGCATCGCGACGGCACGCGCGATCACGATATCTCGGAGGCCAGCAATACGCTGAACGTGCTGCCGACGTCGACGGAGGGTTTCCACGACCTGCAGCTGCGCCAGCGCGGCGGCAAATGGCGCCAGACGTTTCGCTGGTCGGCCACCGACGGAGCGTATCAGCCGCGCTGAAGTGGCGCGATCGCCGCCTTTGCCGCGCGGACGGCGGGCAACGCGAGTGGTATGCGACTGGACGCCGCCCGTAATGTGGAGGACGATTTCAACACCGTGCCGTGAACGGGCGTGCATCACCGCCGCGCGTTCACATCGTATCGAACCCTGCCGAACCCCGTCGAGCGAATCATCATGGAACCCGATCAAGAGACTGCCGAGCCGATCCTGTTGCGCGACGCGCACGACGGCGTCGTCACGCTGCGACTGAATCGCGCGCAGCAATTCAACGCGTTATCCGAGGCGATGCTCGCGAGCCTGCACGATGCGTTCGATACGCTGGCGGCCGATCCGCACGTGCGCTGCGTCGTGCTGGCCGCCGAAGGCCGGGCGTTCTGCGCGGGCCACGACCTGCGGCAGATGCGCGGCACACCCGAGCTCGATTACTACCGCACGCTGTTCGCGCAGTGCAGCCGCGTGATGCTCGCGATGCGCGCGTTGCCGGTGCCGGTGATCGCACGCGTGCACGGCATCGCGACGGCAGCCGGTTGCCAGCTCGTCGCCGCGTGCGATCTGGCCATCGCGGCCGATACCGCGCGCTTCGCGGTGTCGGGCATCAACGTCGGGCTGTTCTGTTCGACGCCGGCCGTTGCGTTGAGCCGCAACGTCACGGCGAAGCGCGCGTTCGACATGCTCGTGACCGGGCGTTTCGTCGATGCGGCGACGGCCGCCGCGTGGGGGCTCGTCAACGAGGCCGTGCCCGAAGACGCGCTCGACGCGGCCGTCGCACGCAAGGTTGCCGAGATCGTCGCGAAGAGCCCGGCCGCGGTGCGCTACGGCAAGCAGATGTTCTATCGCCAGCGCGAGTTGCCGCTCGACGAAGCCTATGCGTATGCGGGCGACGTGATGGCGCGCAACATGATGGAAGAGGATGCGGGCGAAGGGATCGACGCGTTCCTCGAGAAGCGCAAGCCGACGTGGCGTTCGTAGTGCGACGTCGAAGGCCGGCGAACGGCGCGGAAGGGCCGTAACCCGGGCCTGTCCCGTACACCGGAAAACAAACGGGCTGCCCGAGGCAGCCCGCAACCGAAGCGGCACTTGCGGCGTAGCGCGCGGCCGCGCGCCGCCGCGGCGACCCGTGTCAGCGCCCGTAGCTTCCGGTCCGCAGCGCCGGCTGTTCGCTCGACGCACCGGGCGGCACGATCACGACCGGCACGCGGCGCGCGAGCGCGCACATCAGCTCGTAGCCGATCGTGCCGCTGGCTTCCGCCACGTCGTCCACCTTCACCTGGTCGCCCCACAGCTCGACGCTCGACCCGATGCCCGCGTCCGGGCACGGCGTCAGGTCGACGGTCAGCATGTCCATCGACACGCGGCCGACGACGCGCGTCATCACGCCGTCCACCGCGATCGGCGTGCCGGTCGGCGCGTGGCGCGGATAGCCGTCCGCATAACCGCACGCGACGACGCCGATCCGCATCGGCCGGTCGGCCGTGAAGCGGCGGCCGTAGCCGACGGTTTCTTCCGGCGCGAGCGTCTGCACGCCGATGATCTTGCTCGTCAGCGTCATCGCGGGCATCAGCGGCGTGTCGGCGATATCCCGCGACGCACCCGTCGGCGATGCACCGTACAGGATCGTGCCGGGCCGCACCCAGTCGCGGTGCGCGTGCGGATGCCACAGCACGGCCGCCGAGTTCGACGTCGAGCGCTCGCCGGGAATCCCCGCCGTGGCCGCATCGAACTGTTCGAGCTGCCAGTCGGCCTGGCCTTCGTCGGCGTTCGCGAAATGCATCATCAGCGTGATCTTGCCGATCGACGGCGCGCCGGCCGCGCGCTCCCACGCCGCGCGGAAAACGTCGGGCCGGTAGCCGAGGCGGTTCATCCCCGAGTTCATCTTGAGCTGGATGTCGATCGGCTGCCGCGGCTTTGCCGCGATCAGCAGGTCGAGCTGTTCGTCGCAGTGCACGGACACCGTCAGCCGGTGACGGTCGGCCAGCTCGACGTCGGCCGGCTCGAAGATCCCTTCGAGCAGCAGCACGGGCTTGTCACAGCCGAGTTCGCGCACGCGCACGGCTTCGTCGAGGTCGAGCAGCGCGATGCCGTCGGCGGCGGCGAGGCCCGGATAGATCCGCTCGATGCCGTGGCCGTATGCGTCGGCCTTGACGACGGCCCACACGCGCGATTGCGCGGCGGTGCGGCGGATGAAGTCGAGGTTGTGGCGGATGGCGTCAGGGCGGATATGGGCGACGATGGGACGGGGCATGGCGATGTCTCGGATCGGATGTCGTTGGGCGCGCGCGGCGGCGTGGGTTCGGCAGTCCGGCGCGAAAACACGCCGGGCCAGTGTTGAGCGCTATCTTATTGGTGTTCGACCAGTTTTAATTAACGTATTTGTCGACGATTTGGTGGAAATTTTTGTGTTCGTCCTGGCTGGGCCCTTCTGTCGACAGGCCGCGCAGCCGAGTCTCCCGTCTAGAAAACCGGTGCGCGAACGGCATGACGCAATGCTAAGCTCTCGGCGATCTTGTCATTGATCAATGTAACGATAAAGGAGGAGACTTTTGATGACGACGTCCCAGCTGTGCCTGTTCATCGTCGCGCTGTTGCCGTTCACGATGACGTTTCTCGCGAAGGCCCGCAAGGGTTACGACAACCGCGCGCCGCGCGACTACCTGGCGAAGCTCGAAGGCTGGCGCGCGCGGGCGCAGGCCGCGCACCAGAACGCATGGGAGGCGCTCGCGCTGTTCACGGCCGCGCTGGTGGTGGCATGGCACAACGGCGCGAACGTGCATCGCGTCGACCAGCTCGCGATGGCGTTCGTCGCGATCCGGATCCTCTACACGCTGATGTACCTGCTGAACTGGGCGTCGCTGCGTTCGCTCGTGTGGTTCGGCGGGATGGCGTGCGTGGTCGCGTTGTTCTTCGCTGCGCCGTAGGCGCCGGCTGGCAAGGCGAGGCGAGGCCGGCTTCGTGTGCCGGCCCGTCAGGCGCCGCCCGCGCCGCGCGCGTGACTGTCGTTGGATGCGGGCGCAACGATCTTCGCGAGCGTGGCGGGTGGCGCGGCTTCGGTTTCGGCTTCGCGACGCAGGAACGCGATCAACGGATCGAGCAGCCGGTGCCGCGCGGACGGGTTGCGACGCAGCACGAACCGCCATGACGCATCGCGTGCGAGGCCCGGCACCAGCGGCACCAGGCGCCCGCTGCGCAGTTCGGGCTCGATCAGCGGCACGCGGCCGAGCGCGATGCCCGCGCCGCCGACCGCCGCGCCGATCACCTGGCTGAAACTGCTGTAACGGACGATCTTCGTCTCGAAGTCGTCCGGCAAGCCGAATTCCGATGCCCAGTTGTGCCAGTCGATCTCGGGGCTGTCCTCGTGCATCTCCTGCAGCAGCCGCGAGCGGCACACGTGCCCCGATGCGTACGGAAACAGCTCGGGGCTGCACACCGGGAACACCGTCTCCCGGATCAGCACGTCGTCGTCGTCCCGCAGCCGGTGCGCGGGCACGTGCACGATCGCCAGATCGACGCCGCTGCGCGCGAAATCCGGTTCGTCGTCGAGCACGACGGCGTGCAGCGGCGTGTCGGGATGAAGCGACGAGAATTCCGCGAGGCGGCGTGCGAGCCACATCGCCGAAAACGGCGCGTTGGCGGAGACGGTGAGCCGTTGCGCGGTGCCGCGAATCTCGGCGCAGGCATCGGTGAGGCGCGACAGCGCATCGCTGACGGCCGGCAGCAGGCGCTCGCCGGCCGGCGTGAGACCGATGCCGCCGAGCCCCGTGCTGCGTTCGAGCAGCCGCGCGCCGAGCGATTCCTCGAGCGCGCGAATCTGGTGGCTGACCGCGCTCGTCGACACGTTCAGCTCGACCGCCGCGCGCGCGAACCCGCCGAGGCGGACGGCCGCCTCGAAAGCCCGCAACGCGCTGAGGGGAGGGAGGTGCGACATGCCGGGTATTGTAGTTGACTCAACACCCGTTGAAAAATCATCTTTTGCCGCGCGCAGGCGGCGCGGGTAGCCTCGATCCGGTCAAGAAAAAATGCAACCAGACACTACCGGAGGGCTTCATGTATTTCGACCGACGACTATGGGCAATGATGGCGGGACTGCGCTGGCGGGTCGCCGCGGCCGTCGCGCTCGGACTGCTCGCGATGGGTGTCGGGATTCTGCGCTTCGTGTTCCTCGGCCGCGTGCTGGCGCTGGTCTTTTCCGGCGCGCCGGCGCGCAGCATCGGCGAAGCCGTCGTTGCAACGGCGGCCTGCGTGCTGCTGCGCGCGTGGCTCGACCATCGCCGCACGGTGCTCGCGCAGCACACGGCCGGGCGCGTGCAGGCCACGCTGCGCGCGCGGCTGTTCGACCGGATCGCGGCGCTCGGCCCCGCATGGTTCAGCGGCGAACGCACGGGCGGCGTGATGCTGGCCGTCGTCGACGGCGTCGAGCAGCTGCAGACCTTTTTCGGCATCTACCTGCCGCAGCTCGTGATCGCCGCCTGCGCGCCGGTGATGATCTTCGCGGTGCTCGCGTGGTGGGACGTGCCGACGGCCGCCATCCTGCTGGTCGCGGCGCTCGTCACGCTCGCGCTGCCGCAACTCGTGCATCGTGCCGACAAGCGCGCGGCGCTCGCACGCTCGGCCGCGTTCAAGGCGTTCGGCGAGGAGTTTCTCGACGCGGTGCAAGGCCTGCCGACGCTGAAGGCGTTCGGGCAAGGCACGGCGTTCGGCGCGAAGCTGGCCGCGAAGGCGCGCGCGCTGTCCGACAGCACGTTCTGGGTGCTCGCGCTCGGCCTGCTGACGCGGCTCTTCACCGATCTCGGCACCGGCCTCGGCGCGGCCGCCGCGATCGCGGTCGGCGCGTGGCGCGTGCGGCACGGCGACATGAGCCTCGAGGCGCTGCTGATCGTGCTGATGGCCGGCAGCGAGATCTTCCGGCCGCTGCGCGACCTGCGTTCGGTGTTGCATCAGGGGATGATCGGCCAGTCGGCGGCGAATGCGATCCACGCGCTGCTCGACGCGCGGAGCCACACGCCTTCCACCGATGCGCCGCGCGTGCAGGGCCTGCGGCCGGAGATCGCGTTCGACGCCGTCAGCTTCGCGTATCCGGGGCGTCGCGCCGACGCGCATGCGGCGCTGAGCTTCTCGGTTCGCGAAGGCGAGACGGTCGCCATCGTCGGGCCGAGCGGCGCGGGCAAATCGACCATCGTGCGCCTGCTGCTGCGTCAGCACGATGCGCAGGGCGGCGCGGTCCGCATCGGCGGCCGCGACGTGCGGACGCTCGATGCCGGCCAGGTGCGCGAGATGATCGCGGTCGTCGCGCAGGATGCGACGCTGTTCGACGGCAGCGTCGCCGACAACCTGCGGCTCGGCCGCCCCGACGCGAGCGATGCGGACATGATCGCCGCCGCGCGTGCGGCCAACGCGCACGATTTCATCTCGGCGCTGCCGGACGGTTATGCGACGCGCATCGGCGAACGCGGGCTCATGCTGTCGGGCGGCCAGCGCCAGCGCCTCGCGATTGCCCGCGCGCTGCTGCGCGACGCACCGATCCTGCTGCTCGACGAGGCGCTGTCGTCGGTCGACGCGGAGAACGAAGCGTTGATCCAGCAGGCACTCGACCGGCTCACGCGCGGGCGCACCACGCTCGTGCTCGCGCACCGGCTGTCCAGCGTGATCGGCGCCGACCGCATCCTGGTGCTCGACCAGGGGCAGGTGGTCGACGAGGGCACGCACGCGGCGCTGATCGCGCGTGACGGCCCGTATCGCCGGCTGATGGGGCCGCAACTGGAAGCGGTCGCCGAATCGGCCGGCGTGGCGACGACGGCCGGCGCGACCGCGCGCGCGTCGTCCGGCCCGCAGGTGCGGCCGCTGAACGACGATGCGGCCGAGATCGGCTGGCCGGAAACGCTGCGGACGCTGCTGCGGTTCGTGCGGCCGTGGACGGGCAAGGTCGTGCTGACGGTGCTGTTCGGGATCGGCCGCGTGCTCGCGTTCATCGGCGTCGGCGTGATCGGCGCGCTGGTGGTCGGTGCGGTACCGGGCGGCCATGTGAGCCCGGCGCTCGTCACGGCACTGCTCGTGATCGCGCCGGTGGCGGCCGTGCTGCACTGGCTCGAATCGTGGCTCGCGCACGACATGGCGTACCGGCTGCTCGCGGAAATGCGCATCGCGCTGTTCGCGACGCTCGAACGCCTCGCACCGGCCGGGCTGCTGCGCCGCCGTTCCGGCGATCTCGTGTCGCTCGCGACGCAGGACGTCGAGACCGTCGAGTATTTCTATGCGCATACGCTGGCGCCCGCGTTCGTCGCGGTGCTCGTGCCGGCCGCCGTGCTGGTGCTGCTCGCGTCGGTCGCGTGGCCGCTCGCGCTCGCGCTGCTGCCGTTCCTGTTGTGGGCCGGGCTTGCACCGGTGCTGGCGCGGCGCGAGGTCGACCGGCTCGGCACCGGCGCGCGCGAAGCGCTCGGCCAGCTCGGCGCGCACCTGACTGAGACGATCCAGGGGCTCGCGGAGCTGACCGCGTTCCAGGCCGTCGCGCGCCGGCGCGAAGCGTTCGTGGCCGAAGTCGATGCGTACCGGAAGCAACGCGCCAGGCTGCTCGACGACCTGTCGATGCAGAGCGCCGCACTGGAAGTCGCGAGCGGGCTCGGCGGGCTGGTCGTCGCGGCGCTCGGCGCGCTGCTGTGCGCGCGCGGCTGGGTTCCGCGCGAGTCGTTGCCGCTGCTGGTGCTGGTCGCGGTGGCCGCCTTCATGCCGGTTGCCGAAATCGGCCAGGTCGCGCGCCAGCTCGCCGACACGATCGCGTCGACGCGCCGCCTGCGCGCGCTGGAGAAGGAGCCCGTGCCGGTGACGGACGGCACGCATGCGCTGCCCGCCGATCCGGCGGTGCGCTTCGAGGCGACGTCCTTCACGTACCCGGGCCGCAGCGTGCCCGCGCTCGACCGCGTGAGCTTCGACGTGCCGCCCGGCAGCACGGTCGCGCTGGTCGGTGCGTCGGGCGCCGGCAAGTCGACGGTCGCGAGCCTGCTGCTGCGCTTCTGGGATCCGCAGCAGGGCCGCGTGACGCTCGGCGGCGTCGACCTGCGCGACCTGCGGCTCGACGACCTGCGCCAGCACATCGCGCTGGTTGCGCAGGATACCTACCTGTTCAACGACACGCTGGAGGCGAACATCCGGCTCGCGGCGAACGACGCGTCCGACGCGGACGTGCAGCGCGCGATCGAGCATGCGGCGCTCGGCGAATTCGTCGCGCGGCTGCCGGACGGGCTCGCGACGCGCGTCGGCGAGCGCGGCGTGCAGTTGTCGGGCGGCCAGCGCCAGCGCGTCGCGATCGCGCGTGCGTTCCTGAAGGATGCGCCCGTGCTGATCCTCGACGAAGCGACGTCCCACCTCGACACGATCAGCGAGCAGCAGATCCGCGCGGCGCTGGAAGACCTGATGACGCAGCGCACGTCGATCATCATCGCGCACCGGCTGTCGACCGTGCGTAATGCCGACCTGATCCTCGTGATGGAGCAGGGCAGCGTGATCGAGGCCGGACGGCATGCGGACCTGCTGGCGCGGCAGGGTGCGTATGCGCGGCTCGTGTCGCATCAGGCAAGCGGGGTGGCGGTGTAAGCGACGTCGCATCGGCGCGCGGGCCTCGCTTCCGGCGGTTCCGCGCGCATGCCGCAACATTCGTCGAGTCACGCCGGCGGTTGCCTGCGTCGCGCGGGACGCCACCCCGGCACGGCACCGTACCCGATCGCCGACGCTTCACGCTGACAAACCCAATGCGCGGGCCGCGACGATTGTCCGGGCGCCCGCGCCATCCTTCTCCTCCCGTGCGTGACGCCCTGGGCAGCAAGCCGGCCCGGTCACCGCCAACTGCGCTCAGGCGCCGCGCCGCCATCGCCGTCGCCGCCGTCCGGCGCGGCGCGATCCGGCCCGGGTGCTTCGCTCCGCGCCACCCTCCCATTCCTCCGATTTATCCGCGCCGCGCGCCCCGGGTTTGTTTCGATGCATTTATCCGTTGCGCGTTTTTTTGTTGTCGTAGTATCGCGGTTGACAACACTTGTTGCACTAAGGTCTAATTCGACATCGCATGTTGCGGTGCGGCTTGATGTCGTCGTTACCGCCGGCCGGCTGGCCGGTCACATCGCTCAATCATGCGGAGAGAAACCATGAGTCGCCGTTCCTTCCTGAAAGCCGTCGCGGTCGTTGCCGCGCTCGGCGCAAGCCTCGCACACGCGGATACCAGGACGCTCGTCGTCGGCACCGACACGTCGTTCATGCCGTTCGAGTTCAAGCAGGGCGACAAGTATGTCGGCTTCGATCTCGACCTGTGGGCGGAGATCGCGAAGGACCAGGGCTGGAAATACACGATCCAGCCGATGGATTTCGCGGGCCTGATCCCGGCGCTGCAGACGCAGAACATCGACGTCGCGCTGTCGGGGATGACGATCAAGGAAGAGCGCAAGAAGGCGATCGACTTCTCCGCGCCGTACTACGACAGCGGTCTCGCGGCGATGGTGCAGACCGGCAACACGACGATCAAGTCGATCGACGACCTGAACGGCAAGGTGATCGCCGCGAAGACGGGCACCGCGACGATCGACTGGATCAAGGCGCACCTGAAGCCGAAGGAGATCCGCCAGTTCCCGAACATCGACCAGGCCTACCTCGCGCTCGAAGCCGGCCGGGTCGACGCGGCGATGCACGACACGCCGAACGTGCTGTTCTTCGTGAACAACGAAGGCAAGGGCAAGGTGAAGGTCGCGGGCCAGCCGGTCAGCGGCGACAAGTACGGGATGGGTTTCCCGAAGGGCAGCCCGCTCGTGCCGAAGGTCAACGCGTCGCTCGTGAAGATCAAGGCCGACGGCCGCTACGCGCAGATCTACAAGAAGTGGTTCGGCGCCGAGCCGCCGAAGATGTAAGCGCGACGGTGCACCATGGCGCGGCCGGGCGGCCGCGCCGGTCTTGAATCGAACGGGGAGCGACAAGTGAATTTCGATTGGTCGGCGATCTGGGCGGCGTTGCCGGACCTGATGGACGGGGTCCGGTTGACGGTGTTCATCGCATTTTTCGGGCTGGTGGGCGGTTTCATCGTCGGGATGATCGCGGGCATGTTCCGCGCATACGGACCGAAGGCGATGAACGTGCTCGCCCAGGTTTATATAGAGTTGATTCGCGGCACGCCGATCGTCGTGCAGGTGATGTTCCTGTACTTCGCGCTGCCGCTGCTCGCGCATATCCGCATCGACGGCCTGACGGCCGCGATCATCGCGATCACGGTGAATTCCGGCGCGTATCTCGCTGAAGTGGTGCGCGGCGCGCTGCTGTCGATCCCGAAGGGGCTGACGGAGGCGGGGCTCGCGATGGGGTTGTCGATGCCGCGCGTGCTGCTGAAGGTGGTCGGGCCGCTGGCGTTCCGGCGGCTGATTCCGCCGCTCGGCAACCAGTGCATCGTGAGCCTGAAGGACACGTCGCTGTTCATCGTGATCGGCGTCGGCGAACTGACGCGCAAGGGGCAGGAAATCATCGCGGGCAATTTCCAGGCGGTCGAGATCTGGAGCGCCGTGGCCGTCATCTACCTGCTGCTGACCGGCGCGATGACGCTGACGCTGCGGCTCGTCGAAAAGAGGATGAGAATTCTATGAGCATGATCGAATTCCAGAACGTGTCGAAGAGCTTCGGCCACGTGCCGGTGCTGAAGCACATCGACCTGAAGATCGACGCGGGCGAGGTGGTCGTCGTGATCGGCCCGTCCGGGTCGGGCAAGTCGACGATGCTGCGCTGTATCAACGCGCTCGAGAAAATCACCGGCGGCGAACTGCTCGTCGACGGCCAGAGCGTGCGCGGCAACGCGACGACGATCCGCAACATCCGGCTCGAAGCCGGCATGGTGTTCCAGCAGTTCAACCTGTTTCCGCAAATGACCGCGCTCGAGAACGTGATGTTCGGGCCGATCCAGGTGCGCGGCGCGTCACGTGCCGACGCACGCGACCAGGCGATGGCGCTGCTCGACAAGGTCGGCCTCGAATCGCGTGCGAATCATTACCCGTCGGAGCTGTCGGGCGGCCAGCAGCAGCGCGTCGCGATCGCGCGCGCACTCGCGATCCGGCCGCGGCTGATGCTGTTCGACGAGCCGACGTCGGCGCTCGATCCGGAATTGCGCCACGAAGTGCTGAAAGTGATGCAGGATCTCGCTACCGAAGGGATGACGATGATCGTCGTCACGCACGAGATCGGCTTCGCGAAACGGGTCGGCACGCGGCTGCTGTTCATGGATCAGGGCGGCATTGCCGAGGACGGCCATCCGGTCGACCTGATCGACCGGCCGCCGACCCCGCGCCTGAAGGAATTCCTGAAACACGTGTCCTGAACGAAACCGAAATGGCCGACATGCCGCTTTCCCTTACCCCTGTCATCGCCGGTGCGCCGTTCGACATCGGCGTGCGCCTCGGCGAGCTCGCCCGTCCCGTGTTCGACGCGTACATGCAGCAGAGCAGCGCATGGCAGGCCGTGCGCCGCTGGCGCGGCGATCCGTTCGTCGATGCACTGCGGCAGGCGGCGCTGGCCGCGTACCCCGATCTCGTCGCGGAACTGGACGGGATCGCGGCGGGTGTCGGCTGGCCGGCCGGGGACATCTTCCTGTGGAACTGCCGCGGCGAGCTGATCCACAACGCGCCGGACGGCTGCACGACGCTGGCCGCGCGCGACGCGGCCGGCACGCGCTGGATCGCGCACAACGAGGACGGCGATCCGTTCCTGCGCGAACGCTGCCTGCTCGTCGACGTGCAGCCCGTGGGCAAGCCGGGCTTCGTCAGTTTCTACTACCCGGGCTCGCTGCCGGGGCACACCTTCGCCGCGAACCGGGCCGGCATCGTGCAGGCGATCAACAACCTGCGGATCAAGACGCCCGCGCCGGGCGTGCCGCGCATGATCCTGGCGCGCGCCGTGCTCGATGCGGCGTCGCTCGACGAGGCCGCCGACGTGCTGCGCGCGAATGCGCGCGCGAGCGGCTTTCACCATGCGCTCGGCGCGACCGGCGACACGCGGCTGCTGAGCATCGAGGCGAGTGCCGCGCGCTGCTCGGTCGTCGACGTGGCGACGCTCGCCGGGCACGCGAATCATCTCGTGCATCCGGGCTCTGAAGCAGAGGCGCAGATCGTCACGCAATCGTCGGCCGACCGCCAGCGCCGCGTCGACGCGCTCGTTCCCGGGATCGACGCGATCGATGAAGCCGCGCTGCTGCGCGTGCTCGGCGATCGTGCACCGGAAGGGCTGCCGATCTACCGCGACGATCCTGCGGACCCCGACGACGAAAATACGCTGGCCACGGCCGTGTTCGCGATCGGCGCGGCGTCGATCGACGTCACCATTCACCAACAAGGCACGCAGCGTTTCGCGACGCGCATCGTGCCGTCCGGACGCGCGCACGACGCATCCTGATCCATGAGGCAACGCATGACGACCGTTTTCCATCGCGCTCCGCGCGCCACCTTGCCCGTCGCCGTCGCAGGCGACGGCATCGAGATCATCGACTCGACCGGCAAACGCTATATCGACGCGTGCGGCGGCGCGGCCGTTTCGTGTCTCGGCCACAGCAACCAGCGCGTGATCGACGCGATCAAGCGGCAGGCGCAGCAACTGGCCTACGCGCACACGTCGTTCTTCACGACCGACGTGGCCGAGGAACTCGCCGACCGGCTCGTCGAAGCCGCGCCGGCCGGCCTCGAACACGTGTATTTCGTGTCGGGCGGCTCCGAGGCGGTCGAGGCCGCGCTGAAGCTCGCGCGCCAGTATTTCGTCGAGAAGGGCGAGCCGCAGCGCCGCCATTTCATCGCGCGACGCCAGAGCTATCACGGCAACACGCTCGGCGCGCTCGCGATCGGCGGAAATGCGTGGCGGCGCGAGCCGTTCCTGCCGCTGCTGATCGAGGCGCACCACGTGAGCCCGTGCTTTGCCTATCGCGACCAGCAGGCGGGCGAAACCGACGAAGCATATGCGCAGCGTCTCGCGGACGAGCTCGAGCAGAAGATCGTCGAGCTCGGCGCGGACAACGTCGCGGCGTTCGTCGCGGAGACGGTGGTGGGCGCAACGGCCGGCGCGGTGCCGCCGGTGCGCACGTACCTGAAGAAGATTCGCGCGGTGTGCGACAAGTACGGCGTGCTGCTGATCCTCGACGAGATCATGTCGGGGATGGGCCGCACGGGCTACCTGTACGCGTGCGACGAAGACGGCGTCGCGCCCGATCTGCTGACGATCGCGAAAGGGCTCGGCGCGGGCTACCAGCCGATCGGCGCGACGCTGGTGAGCGACCGCATCTACCGGACGATCGTCGACGGCTCGGGTTTCTTCCAGCACGGCCACACGTACCTCGGCCATGCGACCGCGTGCGCGGCCGCGCTCGAAGTGCAGCGCGTGATTGCCGAAGAGAAGCTGCTCGACAACGTGAAGGCGCGCGGCGAGCAGTTGCGTGCGTCGCTGCGCGAGCATTACGGCGCGCATCCGCATGTGGGTGACGTGCGCGGCCGCGGGCTGTTCGTCGGCGTCGAGCTCGTGCGGGATCGCGACACGAAGGCGACGTTCGATCCCGCGCTGAAGCTGCACGCGGCGGTCAAGCGCGAAGCGATGCAGCGCGGGTTGATGGTGTATCCGATGGGCGGGACGATCGACGGCGTTCACGGCGATCACATCCTCGTTGCGCCGCCTTTCATTTGCACCGCGCAGCAGATCGACACGATCGTCGAGCGGCTGTCGGGCGCGATCGACGCGGCGCTCGCGTCGGCCGGCGCGTGAGCGCATTCGTTGAACGTTCTCCGGAGATCGCCATGACCAACAGATTGCCTCCGTTCGATCCCGCATCGGCCACCGATGAGCAGAAGGCCGTGCTGGCCGACATTCTCAGCGGCCCGCGCGGCAACCTGAACGGGCCGTTTCTCGGCTGGATCGCGAGCCCCGAACTGGCCCAGCACGCGCAGAAGCTCGGCGCGTTCTGCCGTTATCGCACGGGCCTGCCGCTGCGGTTGTCGGAACTCGCGATTCTCGTGACGGCCGCGCGCTGGCGCTCGCAGGCCGAGTGGCACATCCACCATCCGATTGCGCTCGAAGCGGGGGTGCCGGCCGCGACGGCCGACGCCATTCGGCTCGGCGTCGCGCCCGCATTCGAATCGGACGACGATGCGCTGATCCACGCGTTCGCGAGCGAGTTGTACGACACCCGGCGCGTGAGCGACGCGACGTTCACGCGGGCGCAGGCGCGCTTCGGCCACGAAACCGTCGTGAATCTCGTTGCATTGCTCGGCTACTACGCGCTCGTCGCGATGACGCTGAACACGTTCGGCATGCGTGCGGACGGGCAGACCGAATTGCCGTTTCCGGAGTAAGGGCGGCGTTCCGGTCGTGCCGGAGCGGGGCGGCGATATGTCTGACGAACATCGTGACGACCTGCTCCCGGCACAATGCAACCAAATGTATTCATGCGGGATCGGCGGGCGATCGCCGCGTATGATGGCTTGTTCACGTCGACATGATCGGTGAACAAGCATGACGAGTACCCGCAAGACCTTGATGATCGCCGGTGGCCTCCTGGTAGCCGCGGCCGGCACTGCCTACGTGATGCTCCTGCGCGCGGACCACCGTGCGATCGAAGACGCCGGCATCGGCGATTCGGCCGCGCCGGCGGCCGTGGCACCCGCGAACAACGATCACGCGGTGCAGGGCGCCATCGCGCCGCCGGCCCCGGCAGCCCGGGCCGATACGGCATCGAAGCAGGCAGCCGTTTCCCCGCAACCGCCCGCCCCGGCAACGCCCGCACCTGCACCCGCACCCGCACCAGCACCCGCACCAGCACCCGCACCAGCACCCGCACCAGCACCCGCACCCGCGCGTGTCAGTGCCGCACCCGCATCCGCATCCGTCCCCGCCGTTCCTGTCGTCAGCGAGAAAGCGCAGCCGAGCACACCGCCGCCGAAGGTCAACGTCGTGACCATCGACGCGCAGGATTCGACCCCGCCGGCCGCAGCGCCGGCTGCGAAACCTGCCCAGCCGGGTGCCCCCGCGCAGGTCACGCAACGCGCGCCGCGCAAGCGCGACGGTCTCGAACGCCACGCGTCCGCCGCGCCTTCCGCCACGAAATCCGAAACGCCGGAGACGGCCGCGCTCGTGAGGGAATCGGCGAAGCTCGACCCGTCGTTGCCGCCGCCGCCGGTGTCGTCGACATCATCGATGTCGTCGAGCACCGGTTCGTACCGGCAGGGCGGTTCGTCGTCGGGTGCGAACCCGGTTGCCGCTGCGATGACCGAGCAACTGGTCAGGCAGTCGAGCAACTTCAAGCCGACGACACCCGCGTCGGCGAACGGCGATCCGGCCGCGACCAAGTAAGCGCGATCGGCTTCGACATAAAAAAGGACCCCGCACGCCGACCAAAGCATGCGGGGCCAAGAGAGACAAACTGTTGTGCCGATGTGCGACGCGCGTTACGCGGCGACCGCTTCCTCGGCCTGCGGTTGCGCGGCGGCAACCGGTGCAACGTCCTGCCGGATCAGGTGGTCGAACGCGCCGAGCGATGCCTTCGCGCCTTCACCCACCGCGATCACGATCTGCTTGAACGGCACCGTCGTCACGTCGCCGGCCGCGAACACGCCCGGCACCGACGTCGCGCCGCGCGCATCGACGACGATCTCGCCGTGCTTCGACAGTTCGACCGTACCCTTCAGCCATTCGGTGTTCGGCACGAGGCCGATCTGCACGAACACGCCTTCCAGATCGATGCGCTGCGTGTCGCCCGAGCGCAGATCCTTGTAGACGAGGCCGTTCAGCTTGCTGCCGTCGCCGGTCAGCTCGATCGTTTGCGCCTGCGTGACGATCGTGACGTTCGGCAGGCTGCGCAGCTTGCGCTGCAGCACTTCGTCCGCGCGCAGTTGCGCACCGTATTCGATCAGCGTGACGGCCTTCACGATGCCGGCGAGGTCGATCGCGGCCTCGACGCCCGAGTTGCCGCCGCCGACCACCGCGACGCGCTTGCCCTTGAACAGCGGGCCGTCGCAATGCGGGCAGTACGCGACACCACGGTTGCGGTATTCACGCTCGCCGGGCACGTTGATTTCGCGCCAGCGCGCGCCGGTCGCGAGGACGATCGTCTTTGCCTTCAGCACCGCGCCGTTCGCGAGGCGGATCTGGTGCACGTCGCCCGGAATCAGCGCGTCGGCACGCTGCACGTCCATGATGTCGACGTCGTACTGCTTCACGTGCTGCTCGAGCGCGGTCGCGAACTTCGGCCCTTCGGTTTCCTGCACCGACACGAAGTTTTCGATTGCCATCGTGTCGAGCACCTGGCCGCCGAAACGCTCGGCGACGACGCCCGTCGCAATGCCCTTGCGTGCCGAGTAGATGGCGGCTGCCGCGCCCGCCGGGCCGCCGCCGACGATCAGCGTATCGAACACCGGCTTGTTCTCGAGCGACTTCGCGGCACGTGCGCTGGCGCCCGTATCGAGTTTCGCGAGGATTTCCTTCACGCTGCTGCGGCCCTGGCCGAACGAGGCGCCGTTCAGGAACATCGTCGGTACGGCCATGATCTGGCGCGACTCGACTTCATCCTGGAACAGCGCGCCGTCGATCGCGACGTGGCGGATGCGCGGGTTGATCAGCGACATCACGTTCAGCGCCTGCACGACTTCCGGGCAGTTCTGGCACGACAGCGAGAAATACGTTTCGAACGCGTAGTCGCCGTCGAGCGCGCGGATCTGTTCGACCACGTCGTCGTCGAGCTTGATCGGGTGGCCGCCCGTCTGCAGCAGCGCGAGCACGAGCGACGTGAATTCGTGGCCCATCGGGATGCCGGCGAAGCGGATGCCGGCCGGCTTGCCGGGCTCGCCGATCGAGAACGACGGCTTGCGCTCGGTGTCATCGCGGCGTTCGGTCACGGTCACGCGATCCGTCAGCGACGCAATCTCGTTCAGCAGCGCCAGCAGTTCCTGCGATTTCGCGCCGTCGTCGAGCGAAGCGACGAGTTCGATCGGACGCGTGATTTTTTCGAGGTACGCTTTCAGTTGGTTCTTGAGATTGGCGTCGAGCATGGCGTTTCGGATTCCGTATTGATGATTCTGGTCGGGCACGTCGTGCCGGAGGAGGGCGCGGGCCGCATGCGGCGGCGGCCCGTCTTCGTGTGTCTCGCGCGCCTCGTGCGAGGCGCGCGGAGCGATCGTCAGATCTTGCCGATCAGGTCGAGCGACGGGGTCAGCGTTTCCGCGCCCGGCGTCCACTTGGCCGGGCACACCTCACCCGGGTGCGCCGCGATGTATTGCGCAGCCTGCACCTTGCGCAGCAGTTCGCCTGCGTCGCGGCCGATGCCGTTATCGTGGATTTCGCACAGCTTGATCTCGCCTTCCGGGTTGATCACGAACGTGCCGCGCAGTGCCATCCCTTCTTCCTCGATCAGCACGTCGAAGTTGCGCGACAGCGTGAGCGTCGGGTCGCCGATCATCGGGTACTTGATCTTGCCGATCGTGTCCGACGTGTCGTGCCATGCCTTGTGCGTGAAGTGCGTGTCGGTCGACACGCCGTAGATTTCGACACCCAGCTTCTGGAATTCCGCGTAACGGTCGGCGAGGTCGCCCAGCTCGGTCGGGCAGACGAACGTGAAGTCGGCCGGGTAGAACACGACGACGGACCACTTGCCCTTGAAGTTCTCTTCCGAGACGGGCACGAAGTCGCCGTTGTGGTAAGCGGTTGCCTTGAACGGCTTGATTTGGGTGTTGATGATCGGCATCTGGAGAGTTCCTTTGCTTCAGTGGTGAGTGGAGTGTTGCCAGTATCCGGGTTCACCCTGAGCTTGTGAAATTGCTTGTTTCAATCCGGGGCATCGGGAATTTCTATCTGCTTCCGGCCCTTGATTGGGCGGGGGGTGCCGGGCGATGGGCATCCATTCGAAGCAAGCGTGAGGGGGAAGATGTGCAGTCGCATGGATCGATACCTTCACGATCCCGATGCAAAGCAGGGTGACGAGCGATTCGGCTGCGCCGTGCTCGGCGAACGGGCCGATTTTCCGTCGACGAACACGCGATGCTTGTTGCAGAAGCGCGTGAGGGCAAATGCGTCGCGCTGACGCATCTGCATGATTACCGCACGTATTGGCTCAGATCCGATACGGCATTCGAATGCCGGGTTCGGTGGCGGGGAAGTCCTTCGTGTTGCGCGACACAAGCAGCAGCCCATTGACTTGCGCCGATGCCCAGACGATCGCGTCGGGCAGGCGGATGCGGCGCTCCTGGCGAATGGTCACGGCGCGATTCGCAATCGTGCTGTCGAGCGCGATGACATCGAATGACGAGAGCCACGCGCGAGTCGTGGCTTCGTCATGTGCGGACGTGCCGACAAGAACCTCCATCCACGAGATGATGCTGATCGCACGATAGGAGTAGCGGGCCAGTTCGACGCGGGCCGATTCCACGCCGCCCAGGTAGTCGATCAGGATGTTGGTGTCGAACAGGGCTTTTACCATTCCGAGCGCATTTCCTCCTGATACGCCAGGCCGTCGACCGTGCGATCTTTCCAGAGACCGAATGCGTCGTCGGCGAGCGGACGTTTGTGCAGGGCAATGTAGGCATCAATCGCGTCGCGAATGATCGCGGCGCGGGGACGACGTTCAGTCTCGACGATGGCGGCCAACTCGTCGAGCTGGCCATCTGACAGATCCACCAGAATCCGGCTCATGACAGCCTCCGATATATGATATGGATATCATATATACCTGGTCCGGCGCTTGCAAGACTCGGGCGGGTGCGGTGGGTGCTGCGTTCGCGTCAACCGTTGCCCGGTAACGCGAGCAGGCACGTCGCTCACATCCCCGCCATCTTCCGCAACCACTCCGCCAGCCGCCGCGCCCCGTCCGGCATGTCCGCGTCCTCGCGCGTGCACAGGTAGTAATCGCGCCCGTCGTCGAGCGCGTGATCGAACAGTTTCACGAGCTCGCCATTCGCCAGTTCGCGCTCGACCAGCGGCGCGCGCAGCAATGCCGCGCCGAGATCCGCGCGCGCGGCGCTCAGCGTCAACTGGCCGTCCTCGAACATCGGCCCCACCGCGTGCGACACATGCCGCACCCCGGCGCCCTGCAGCCAGTTGACCCACGTGCTGCGATCCTCGTCGTGCACGAGCGGCGCGCGCGCGAGATCGGCCGGCGTGCGGAACGGCCCGTGGCGCTTCAGGAACGACGGGCTGCACATCGGCACCATCGCGCCCGGCAGCAGGCGTTCGCAGCGATAGCCGGGCCAGTCGCCGGTGCCGAAGCGGATCGACAGGTCCGACGCATCGCTGCGGTAGTTGCGGTGATGCGCGTACAACACGGTGACGTCGACGTCCGTGTTGTCGGCCAGGAACGCATGCAGCCTCGGAATGAACCAGCCGATGCCGAGCAACGGAATCAGGCTGACGGTGATCTGCCGCAGCGACGAGCGGTCGCGCACGAAGCGCGTCGCGCTGCGCAGCACCGAGAACGCGGCGCTGATCGAGCGGTAGTAATCGCGGCCTTCGTCGGTGAGCGCGAGCAGCCGGCCCTCGCGCACCGTCAGCGGCGTCTGGATGAACGCCTCGAGCAGCTGCAGCTGATGGCTGACCGCCGACGGCGTGATGTCGAGCTCGCCCGCGGCGGCGGTCACCGACCCGAGGCGCGCGAAGGCTTCGAACGCACGCACCGCGCGCAGCGGTGGATCGTGCGGCAATTGTTCGATATTTTTCATGTGTCGAATTTTATCGAAAAATCAGGGTAAGCGACAACACAAAAATATCCTGTATTTACAGTGATATAGGTTAATGTGTCGCCAGCGGTATAAGCATCCAACAATTGGGTATTTGGGGTTTGGGTGCTCAATATTTAATATTTTTCATGTTTTGATTCGATCCACCCATCCCCGCACATGAAAATCGCTTTCCTCCACGCCAGCCTCGCATTCTCGGCGGCCGCCCTGGTCGCTTCCGTTCCCGCCTTCGCGCAATCCGCGCCGCAGACGGTCCTGATCGGTCTCGCCGCGCCGCTCACCGGCCCGTCCGCACGGATCGGCAAGGATCTGCAGAACGGCGCGCAACTCGCGATCGACGATGCGAACGCGAAGCATCCGACCATCGGCGGCAAGCCGGTCGTCTACAAGCTCGTCGCGGCCGACGATCAATCGGATCCGCGCGCGGCCGTCGCGGTCGCGCAGCAGCTCGTCGACCAGCGCGTGATCGGCGTCGTCGGCCACTGGAACACGGGCTGCAGCGTGCCGGCATCGCGCGTCTACCGCGATGCGGGCATCCCGCAGATCGCGCCGGCGTCCACCGGCCATCAATACACGCAGCAGGGCTATGCGACGGCCTTCCGCATCATGGGTCACGACGATGCGGGCGGCAACTTCACGGGCGCGTATGCGGTGAAGACGCTGAAGGCGAAGCGTATCGCGGTGATCGACGATCGCACGTCGTTCGGCGCGGGGCTCGCCGACCAGTTCATCAAGGGCGTGCAGGCGAACGGCGGGGCGATCGTCGATCGCCAGTACGTGAACGACAAGACGACCGATTTCAGCGGCGTGCTGACCGCGATCAAGGGTAAGCGCGCGGATCTCGTGTTCTTCGGCGGCCTCGATGCACAAGCCGCGCCGATCGCGCGCCGGATGCGCCAGCTCGGCGTGAACGCGCCGCTGCTCGGCGCGGGCGGCTTCGTGAGCCAGACCTTCCTGTCGCTCGCGGGCAAGGACGGCGACGGCGTGACGGCGCTCGAACCGGGCCTGCCGCTCGACCGGATGCCGGGCGGCAAGGCATTCGACACGCAATACCAGGCGCGCTTCCGTGCGCCGATCGAACTGCATGCGCCGTTCGCATACGACGCGGCGGCCACGCTGATCGCGGCCGCGCAGAAGGCCGGCACGACGCAGCCGGCGAAGCTGGTCGCGGCGGTGCGTGCGATCGACCGGCCCGGCGTGACGGGGCGGATCGCGTTCGACGGCGAAGGCAACCTGAAGGACCCGGCCTTCACGATCTACCAGGTGCGCGGCGGCAAGTGGACCGTCGTCGACGTGCTCGGCGGCTCGCGCACCGCGACCAAGTAAACAAGACGGCGCAACACAGCGCGACACATCGATAAAACGACCCGGACGATCCCCATGACCGAAGCGACCCAGACATCCGCCGCCGCACCCGAGGACACGCGCCTCGGGATCCTCGCGCGGCGCCGCATCGAAGCGGAAATCATCAAGCCGATCTACGAGATCATGAAGCGCGAGTTCGGCGCCGAGCGCGCGCAGGCCGTGATCGCAGAAGCCGTGCGCGGCGCGGCCGTCGACGCCGGCCGCACGTTCGCCGCGCAGGAGCCGGGCGGCACGAGCGTGAAGTCGTTCATCGCGCTGCAGGTGCTGTGGGAGAAGGACGATGCGCTCGACGTCGAGGTGCGGCGCGCGGACGACGCGCACTACGACTACGACGTGCATCGCTGCAGCTACGCGGAGATGTATCACGCGATGGGGCTCGGCGAGATCGGGCATCTGCTGAGCTGCGCGCGCGACAGCCATTTCATCCAGGGTTATGCGCCGGACATCGCGCTCACGCGCACGAGCACGATCATGCAGGGCGGCAAGCGTTGCGATTTCCGTTACGCACTGCAATCCGCGCCGGAGAACGGCGATGCGTGACGATCACCGCAACGTGGATATCGTGAGCGCGCCGCGCGTCGACGGCGATCGCCTGTGGGCGTCGCTCGAGCGGATGGCGCAGATCGGCGCGACGCCGAAGGGCGGCGTCTGCCGTCTTGCGCTGACCGACCTCGATCGCGAGTCGCGCGACCTGTTCGTGCAATGGGCGCAGGACGCCGGCTGCACGGTGCGCGTGGACCGGATGGGCAACGTGTTCGCACGCCGCCCGGGGCGCAATCCCGACGCCGCGCCGGTCATGACGGGCTCGCACGCCGATTCGCAGCCGACGGGCGGCCGCTACGACGGCATCTACGGCGTGCTCGGCGGGCTCGAGGTCGTGCGTGCGCTGAACGACGCGGGCATCGAGACCGAGCGCCCGATCGACGTCGTGATCTGGACCAACGAGGAAGGCTCGCGTTTTGCACCGGCGATGGTATCGGCCGGCGTGTTCTCGGGGGTCTATACGCTCGAATACGGGCTGTCGCGCACCGACGGCGCGGGCAGGACGATCGGCGAGGAACTGGCGCGGATCGGCTACGCGGGCACCGAGCCCGTCGGCAGTTATCCGGTGCACGCGGCGTATGAACTGCATATCGAGCAGGGCCCGATTCTCGAACGGGCCGGCAAGACGATCGGTGTCGTGACGGGCGGGCAGGGGCAGCGCTGGTACGAAGTGACGCTCACCGGCGTCGACGCGCACGCGGGCACGACGCCGATGGAGGTCCGCCGTGATGCGCTGGTCGGCGCCGCGCGGATGATCGCGTTCATCGAGGTGCTCGGCCGCCGTTACGCGCCGGACGCACGCGCGACGGTCGGGATGATCGAGGCGCGGCCGAACTCGCGCAACACGGTGCCGGGCGGCTGCTTCTTCACGGTCGAGTTTCGTCATCCGGACGATGCGGTGCTCGACGAACTGGACGCGGCGCTGCGTGCCGAACTTGCGCGTGTGGCCGATGAAACGGGCCTCGGTGCGCAGATCGAGCAGATTTTCACGTATGCGCCGATCCCGTTCGCGCCGCGCTGCATCGACGCGGTGCGTGATGCGGCACGGGCGCTCGGGCTGTCGCACATGGACATCGTGTCCGGCGCGGGTCATGACGCGTGTTATGTCGCGCGCGTCGCGCCGACCGGGATGATCTTCGTGCCGTGCGTCGACGGGTTGAGCCACAACGAGGCCGAAGCGATTACGCCCGAGTGGGCGGCCGCGGGGGCGGATGTGCTGTTGCGTGCGGTGTTGCGGAGCGCCCAAGAGGCCTGAGCCCGAGCGTGACGGCAGCGGCCCGGCGGCAGGGTGTGCGCCGGGCCGCGCCGGTTTCGGCTGGGCGCCGCGAACGCGAAATTCGCGTCAGGCCGCCGGCGAATGCCGATCGATGTATCGGCGCATCACGTAAAACGCCGTATCGGTGCGCCCCGGCATCGTCACCATCTCACCATCGGCCGCAAACCCGAGCTTTTCATAGAACCGGTACGCCACTTCGCGTGCCGTACACCATACGAGCGCGGCCCCGTGCGCTTGCGCATGCCGCACGCACACCTGCACCAGCACGCGCCCGAAGCCCATGCCGCGCACGGCAGGGTCGACGGCCATTCCGCGAAGCCGCCACGCGGGCCGTGCCGGATCGTCGTCGCGCGGCTCCTCGCAGAGCGAGGCGACCGCCACGATGTTCGACCGGTCGTCGCGCACGCCGACATGCAGCGTCGTCGGCGCATGGTCGCCAGCCAGTTCGCATGCGTTCAGGTCGCCGTTCAGCAGGATCGCTGCCCGGAGCGGGTGAGTCTGCGCGGCGTCGATCGATGCGATGGTGAACAGCGGGTCGCCTGAAGTCATCAACGTTCCTCGTGCAATCGGGCCGCGCGTTATCGAGCGGCCTTGCGCCGCGCCATATACGCGAGATACGCAACGATCTGTTCGAGTTCCCGGTCGCTCAACTGGTCGGGCGGAAACGCGGGCATGACGCGGCCCGGCCAGTCGCGCACCGATGCCGGGTTGCGGATGTAGCGGCGCAGCGCGGCCGGCTGGAAGTAGTCGACCGGGTTCATCGGCGTGTTCAGGTCGGGGCCGGCATGGCTGCTGCCCGCGCCGTCGAGCCGGTGGCACGCGAGGCATTGCGTGACGAACAGGTGCTGCCCCGCGCGGGCCGGGGCGTCGGCGGGCAACGCGGCATCCACGGCAAGCGACGGCCAGCGCGCGAGCGGCGACGATTCGATCGTGACGCGCACGATCTGGTACGGCCACTGCTCGCCGCGCACCGACGCGGCGTCCGGCCCGAGCCACACCAGATAAAACGGCCCCGCGCTGACCTGCTTGCCGGGCAGCTTCGGCCACGGATGGGCCGGGTCCTCGATCGCGAGCCACGGAACGGCGCGGGCCGGCGCACGGCGGCGCACGAGATCCAGCGGCAGTTGCGCGGCGAAACCGTCGGCGGCGCGCGTTTCGAGCACGCCGTCGGCGGGCAGCGGCGTGTCGCCGAGCAGCGCGGCGAACGGCACCGCGCGGAACGTCATCGGCCGGCCATACGCGATGTCGCGCGGCACACGGATGTCCGTCGCGTCGGGGCGTGCGAGCAGCGTCTGCCGGGTGAGGGTGCGGGCCGTGCCGTCGGTGTCGAGTTCGAGCGTGGACTGGGCCGACGCGCGTTGTCCGAGCAGGCAAACCGTCAGCAGCACGAGCGAAAACCACTGGCGCTTCAGCATTCGTTCTCCGGGAAGGGGCGTTCCGGCGGCGGCAGGAGGCGGGCGCCGCGGCCGATGGAAGGAATCGGGCGACAGTCTATCCGGTACGCGCGGCGCTGGCGACTGCGGCGCGGGGCGGGTGACCGGTTCCGCGCGACGGTGTATCGTGCTTCGTCACGCACCGGGTGCGGCCAGCCGCAACCGACGTCGGGCCGCGGGCGCGATCGAACGCATCGCCGTCGACCGCATCGTGACGCCGGCCGTGCTCGGCCGCGCGCGCGACGGCACACTCGACTATCAGACGGCCAAATGGGTGTGGCACTGCGTGGCGCGGTTTGGACTGGAGCGCGAAAACGCGGACTGACCACACTCATCCGGCATGCGCCGCGCGCCACTTGCGCGTCGTCGCTTCAATGACTCGAACAAGGCACTGCGCTTTTCGGCATCGGCGTGTCGTGCGCCGGCTCGAAATCGGCTTCGCGCGTGCCCGACGGCGTCAGCGACACGAAATGCATCGCGTTGCCGCGCGCCGGGAAACCGGCGATGCCCGTCATGCCCCAAGGAATCGGCGAACGCTGCACACCGCCGACCGTGATCTCCGCCGGCCCGAGTGCCAGCGTCAGCAGCCGCCCGTCGCGGATCGGCACGTACGCATGCGTGCCGGACACCCCGATGCCCGATTCGCGCACCGACGCCGGCAGGCAGTCGAGCGTCGCCGTGCGGCGGCCGTCCGGCGCGATCAGCATCGCGATGCCGCGATCGTCCGCCGTCGTCGTGACGACGATGAAGCGATCGATCTCCGGCACATACGCCGACGCGTAAACGTAGTACTGGATCGCGTCGTTCAGCGTCCCCGGCTTGTCGAGCTTCGCGGTGACCGGGTCGAACATCGCGTATTCGAGCGTCGCGTTCGTGCTGCCTTCGATGAACTTCTGCCACACGAGCAGCGCGGCATGCGGCGAGCCCGCGACCATGGGCCACCACTCGCGGCGGTGCGGCGCGACCGCGACGTGGTTCAGCACGCGCCCGGCCGCGTCGTAGGTCTTCACGTAGACGCCGTTGCCGGTGCCGAGGTTGTCGACGCCGCCGCCGTCGATCCAGTCGGCGGAATAGAACACGACGAAGCGGTCGGCAGCCGTGGCGACGTGCCCCGAGTGGCCGCCCGATTCGACGTCGTTCGGGTAGGGCTTGACCGGCTTCAGGTCGCGGCGGTACACGCCGTAGCGCTGGCTGACTTCCTGCGGCGCGTTCCAGCCGTCCTCGAACGTGACGAAGATGTCGCCGCGCGCGTTCTGCGCGATCGACACGGGTTCCTGCGCCTCGGGGCGGCTGATGAACGTACGGACGTGCAGCAGGTGCGACGCGCCGGGCAGCCATTCGCCGACGTACACGTCATGCGGCCAGTTGCCGTTGCGCATCGCGCCGCGCGGCACGATGCCCGAGCTGCTGAAGAACACCCAGCGCTTGCCGCTGCCGGCGTCGGCCACGCCGATGCCGTGCATGAAGCTGCGCGGATCGGCGGCCGGGTGGGGGGACGGGGCGGCCGGCACGGTGACCGCATGCACGACCGGCGTGGCGGCGAAGGCCGGCGGCGCCGTGACGATGCCGCATGCGCCGCACAGCGCGGCCGCGACGCACTGCGCGACCGCCTGCACCAGGCGCGCTCGCCACCTCATTCGACGGTCACCGATTTCGCGAGGTTGCGCGGCTTGTCGACGTCGGCGCCGCGCGCGCAGCCGACGTGATACGCGAGCAGTTGCAGCGGGATCACGTTGACGATCGGCGACAGCAGGTCGCTCGATTCGCGCACGCGGATCAGGTGCGTGTCGCGGTCGGCGTCGATCTCGAGTGCGCTGCCCGCCAGCACGTAGAGCCGCCCGCCGCGCGCGCGCACCTCGGCCATGTTGGACTTCAGCTTCTGGAACAGGCGGTCGTCCGGCGCGATCGTGACGACCGGCATCGCGCTCGTGACGAGCGCGAGCGGGCCGTGCTTCAGTTCGCCGGCCGCATAACCTTCGGCGTGGATGTACGACACCTCCTTGAGCTTCAGTGCGCCTTCCAGCGCGATCGGAAAATGAATGCCGCGCCCGAGGAACAGCGCGTTTTCGGTACGCGCGAACTTCGCGGCCCAGCCCATGATCTGCGTTTCGAGCGCGAGCGCGTGGCCGATGCGCTCGGGCAGCGCACGCAACTGCTTCAGGTGCAGCGCGACCTGTGCCGCGTCGAGCCGGCCGCGCAGCTGCGCGAGCGTCAGCGTCAGCACGAACAGCGCGACGAGCTGCGTCGTGAACGCCTTGGTCGACGCGACGCCGAGCTCGATGCCGGCCCGTGTCAGGAACCGCAGCGGCGCGTTGCGCGCGATCGTGCTGGTCGCCACGTTGCAGATCGCCATCGACAGTTCCTGGCCCATGTCGCGCGCCCGTTCGATCGCGCCGATCGTGTCGGCGGTTTCGCCCGATTGCGAAATGCCGACGACGAGCGTGCGCGGATCGGCCACCGTGTCGCGGTAGCGGAATTCGCTGGCGATCTCGACCTGGGCGGGCACGCCCGCGATCGACTCGAGCCAGTATTTCGCGGTCAGGCCCGCGTAGTAGCTGGTGCCGCAGCCGAGCAGCAGCACGCTCCTGACTCTCGACAGTCGCGCGCGCGCGCCGTCGGTCGCGTCGAACAGCGCCGGCGAGATCGTGTCGATGCCGTCGAGCGTGTTGTCGATCGCCTTCGGCTGCTCGAAGATCTCCTTCTGCATGAAGTGCTGGTACGGGCCGAGCGCGGCGTCGCCTTCGCGCGCCTTCACCTGGCACAGCGGGCGCTGGGCGTCGTGCCCGCCCGAGTCGACCACGGCGATGCGCTCCGGCGTGATCAGCGCGACGTCGCCGTCCTCCAGGTAAACAAAGCGGTCGGTCAGGTCGCCGAGCGCCGCGCAATCCGACGCGAGGTAGTTCTGTTCGGCACCGATGCCGATCACGAGCGGCGAGCCCGCGCGCGCGGCGACGAGGCGCTGCGGCTCGCGCGCGCTCAGCACGGCGATCGCATACGCGCCGTGCAGCTGCTTCACCGCGCGCACGACCGCGTCGAACAGGTCGTCGCGATAGAGGCTGTGGATCAGGTGCGCGATCACCTCGGTGTCGGTCTGGCCGCGAAACGTGTAGCCGCGCTCGCGCAGCTCCGCGCGCAGCGCGTCGTGGTTCTCGATGATGCCGTTGTGCACGACCGCGATCGTGTCGCCGGACATGATCGGATGCGCGTTCATTTCCGACGGTGCGCCGTGTGTCGCCCAGCGCGTATGCGCGATGCAGGTCTGCGCCTCGAGGCCCAGGGTCAGCACGCGGGCCTGCAGGTCGGTCACGCGCCGCAGCGTGCGCTCGCTGCGCAGGCGGCCGTCGTCCTGCACGGCGATGCCGCACGAATCGTAGCCGCGATACTCGAGCCGGCTCAGCGCATTGACCAGTTGCGGCACCTGATTGTTCAGGCCGCTTGCTCCGACGATTCCGCACATGATTCACCTCGTCCGCAAAAACTGCGAAAGGTTGCCGGCCTGCCGGCACAGCGCGGCAGTGCGGCTTCAGGAGTGGCGCCGCGCGGCACCGATGCGGTCCCGTGCGCGGCGCGGCTCCGCTGACCTACTCGCGGGGCGGCGGCCCCGCGTGGGCGACCCATTCGATGCCTGAGATCGAGCCGTTCGCGTCGTGCGACGCGACGAGAATGCGCGTCGTGCGGCGCGCGCCGCGCCGACGGGCGCTGGCCAGCACGGTCGGCGGCACCGAGCGCACCTTTGCGCTGGCCGAACGCCGCAGCATCTTCGACACGCGCAGCCGGAACGCCAGCGGATGCACGACGCGCCCGGCGATCAGCCACATGACGATGGTGCCCGCGATGATCGCGATGCTGGTCGCGTAGAACACCATCTGTTCGATCGGCATCTCGGCCGGGTTGAACGGCAGCAGGTAGCGATACGTATAGATGCAGATCGACGCCCATACGGCGCCCACCAGCGCGGGCCGCACGAGACGGAACCAGACGACCTGCGCGAGCCCGGCGACGCGGCCGCGTTCGGCGATCATTTCGCGCGGCGTGCGCAGGGAGAGGTCAATAATCGGCGCGTTCTTCATGTTGAATGCCTCGGTCGGGGCTGACCCACACGGCCCGCTTGCCGCGGCCCCGCAGCACGACGGCCGGCAGGGCGACGACGGTAGTGATCATGCTGATCAGCCAGAAAGCAACGGGGTACCAGATGGTGTCCAGGAAGTACATCAGGAGTTTTTCGTCATACTGACGATCGATCATGCTGCCGATGATCAGTTGCAGGATGCAGGTCGCAACCAGCAACATCCCGTGCCAGTGCGGCACGACCGATACGTGCCAGCTCAGCGGCAGCGGATAGACGACGTCCACCAGCGCGAGCAGCAGGATGAACGACATCGAATAGGCCCACGCGATGCCGATCAGGTACTCGACGAACAGCGGCCACATCATCATCTGCGTCGGCCGCGCGAGCGTGCCCGCATATTTCAGCAGCACCTGGATGCCGCCTTTCGACCAGCGCAGCCGCTGCCGGTAGAGCCCCATCAGCGTCTCGGGCATCAGGATCCAGCTGAGCGCGTGCGGCTCGTATACGACGCGCCAGTCGCGGCATTGCAGCTTCCAGCTGATGTCGATGTCCTCGGTCAGCATGTCCGCGCTCCAGTAGCCGACGTCGGCGAGCGCGGTCTTGCGGAACATCGTGACGACGCCCGACACCGTGAAGATGCGGCCGTACACCTGCTGCGTGCGCTTGATCAGCCCGACGATCGACGAGAATTCGCCGACCTGCATGCGGCCGAGCAACGAGGTGCGTGTGCGGATGCGCGGGTTGCCGGTCACGGCGCCGACGCCCGGGTCGGTCAGGAAGTGCTCGAGCATCCAGCCGATCGCATCGTGCGCGAGCAGCGAATCGCCGTCGATGCACAGCAGGTATTCCGCGTTCGATACAGCGGCCGCGGTCGTGAGCCCGACCGCCTTGCCTTCGTTGCGCGCGTGATGGATCACGAGCAGCCGCGGGATCTCGACGGCCAGCTCGTTGAGGATCTCGCCGGTGCGATCCTGGCTGCCGTCGTTGACCGCGATGATGTCGTAGTTCGGATACTGCATCCCGTCCAGGTGTCGGATCACGCTGCGCGCGTTCGCGGCTTCGTTGAAGCAGGGCACGACGATCGAGATCTTCGGGATGCCGCTCGCCGCGATCGTGCGCGTCGACAGCACGCGCCCTTCCTCGAGCAGGAAGTAATGGACGACACCGCCGATCATCCACAGATACGACATGAAGAACGGGTAGTAGAAGACGAAATCCTGCAGGCGCTGGATGATGCTGTGGCTGGTCATGGCGTCTTCGTCCCCTGTGTTTTCTGCATCTGCATCAGCGCGTTGATCGAGGTCGGATCGAGGCGCGACTTCAGCGACATCACGTCGCGCATCGTGTCGAGATCCGGCTGGTTGTTCAGGAAGTTGTCCGGGTAGTAGCCGAAGTTCACCGCGCCCTTGCTGCGCAGGCGCCGCATCTGCGCGAGCAGCGCGGTGCTGCCGATGTCCTTGCGCGCGTGCCAGTCGTACGCCTGCAGTTCGAACACGGTGCGCCTGGTGCCGAGCTGTTTCGCGCGGACGGCGTCGACGAGCTGGTCCATCCAGCGCTCGGGGTCCTGCGCCTGTTCCATGTACGGCATCGCCATCAGCGCGACGAAGTCGTAGGTGGCGAGGAAGTCGTCGTAGTTCTGCGCGAACCACGCTTCCGATTCCGGCTTCAGCACCGGCAGCGCGAAGATGTTGCGCGCCGTCAGCACGTCGCCGGCGTTCTGGTTCGCGAGCACGATCTGTTCCAGCTGGCGCGTCAGGTCGATCAGGTAGCGGCTCTTCTGCCGCGTCCAGCGCTTCATCAGGTCGGGTGTCGCGCGGATCTTGCCGATGTCGGCCGGCAGGCCCCATTGCGCATACGTGCTCAGCGCGTGCCGGCCGGCGTCTTCGTAATCGTCGAGCACGGCGTCGTCGCTGAACAGGATGCCGCTGAACGACGCGTACTTGCCGAGATCCTCGTAGATCTGCTCGATGAACAGCCGCGCTTCGGGGTCGAACGGGCTCAGGCGGTACACGCGCGAGCCGTTCTCGCGCGCCGGCGCGCCGCCGTATGCGCTGACGGCTTCGAGGCCGCGATGCTGGTCCGCCCGCGGTCGGAACGCGAGCACCGGCATCCACGCATACACCTGCACGTTCGAGCGCGTGTTGAGCTGCCAGGCGGCGCGCGAGAACAGGTCGCCGCGCATCGGCAGGTGCCGGTTCGGGAAATACAGCGATTCCGCGACACCCGTGCCCTTCGGGTCGGCGAACGCCTGCAGGTACACCGATTTCGGCTGCATCCGGTAGATGCGCTCGATCAGCTTGCCGAGATTCGCTTCCTGGCGAGCCGGATCGGGATCGTAGACCTGGTCGAGATCGACCTGCACGACGCGCTCGGGAATGTCGACGTCGCCGCGGTTGGAGGCCGGCTCGCGCATCGACCGCTCGAACCCGCCGATGTCGACGTCGTACATCATCAGGATCCGCCGCAACCGGTCGAGCGGCACGTCCGGCGTATTCGGGCCGGCATCGAGGCTGAACTGGATGTCCATGCCGAGCGACGTCGAGATCTTGCGCACGGGCTGGTTTTCCGCGCCGTATGGCCAGACCATCGAGCGTGCGACGATGCCGGTGCGTTCGCGGATCTGCCGCACGCACGTCTGCAGGTCGTCGTGCACGCGCGCTTCGAATTCGGCGTCGGTTTCATAGCGTTTCTGGTCCTGCAGGTAGAGGTGCGACGTGGTCGCCGGCAGTTCGTTGCCCTGCGGATTCGCGACCGCGCCGTGATGAAGGTTGTGCGTGTGGCAGCCGAGCTCGACGAATTCCGACTGGCCGACCTTCTTCACCTGGTCCCACGTCATGAAGTAGTCGCGCGGCATCTGGATCTTGTCGCTGATCCTGATCGGCGTATCCAGCGGCGCGTCGATCCAGGCGGTGACGATGCCCATCACGGCCGGATACTTGAAGCGCTCGAGCAGCGGCAGGACTTTCGTGTAGTGGCTGCTGTAGCCGTCGTCGAACGTGAGCAACACCGCGCGCGGCGGCAGCGGCTTGCCGCCGTGTCGTGACGCTTCGATCTGCTTGACCGTGATGGTGTGGTAGTTGTTGGTCTGCAGCCACGAGAAGATCGCGGTCAGCGTGCCGGTGTCGACCGCGAACGGATCGACCATCGTCGACGACGAGAACGTCGCGAGCAGGTTGTCGCGCACGTCATGCAGGCAGATCACGCGGAACGTCTTGCCGTCGACCGGATCGGACGGCGGCAGCAGGTCGATCATCCTGGCGTTCGACACGCCGGGGAACAACGAACAGGCCGCAAACGTACCGAGGCATCCGCACATGAAGGTCCGTCTGGATTGCATTGTCCGATCTCCTTGCTAGAACGGCAGGTTGACCGACAGGAAGCCGGTTTCGGAGCGCTCGCGCTGGCCGTCGTACGCATGACTGCTGATTTCGACGCCGTAGGTCAGCGTGATGTCGTGCTTGAACGTCCACGCGTGCTCGAGGCGCGCGGTCCACAGCGGGCTCGTGCCGAAGCCGCGCTCGTTGTAAACACCGCCTGACGCCGACAGGCGCTGCTGCAGCGACATGTCACCCTTCTTCCACAACGTCAGTTGGTGCATGACGGTCGCCGCGGCTGCATAGTCGCGGCCCGGGTTGAAGTAGGGGGCGTCCTGGCGCGTGTTGCTGTCGGTACCGAGGTCCAGCGACACGTTGACGAGCTGGGTGGCGGACGTGTACACGCGCTGCGTGGCGGTCGCGGAAATCTCCTGGTGCAGGTTCGAATCGCTGTAGCGGCTCACGCCGTAGCTCAGCTTGACTTCGCGGCGGTCGCTCTGGCGATACACGATCGAGACGTTCGCGGAGCGGCCCCAGATGTGCGCCGCATACGCTTTCCACGGCAGCGAGTTGTCGTTGGTGTCGAGCCCGGCGCCGACCGTCCAGTAGTCGTTCAGCGCGTACGCGATCGACCCGCGGCCGCCGGTTCGGCCGTCCGCGCCGAACGAGCGCGTGACTTCGCCCAGCACGGTGAGCGGGCCGTGCCGGTAGTCGCCGCCGACGCCCGTGCGCGTGCGGCTGATGTTGCCGCCGTCGGTTTGGGCATGGCCGAAGAACGTATGCGAGAAGACACGCCAGTTGTCGCCGAACGGTTGGGAATACACATAGCTGTCCGACGTGAAGCTGTTGTCGGCCAGCGCGCTGTTGCCGTGCTCGAAGCTCAGGTCGGTCGTGAACACGGGGCTGCGGTACGCCTTGTAGTCGCGCTTGAACCCGCGCACGGCGCCGCTGTCCGGGAACGTGTTGCCCAGGGTCTGGTCGACGTTCCTCGCGCTCGCGTAATCGTCTGCCGTCAGCGATGCGCGGCCGAGCCCCGCGAGCATCTCGACGCTGTCCGGGTGGTCGGTCAGCGACGCGCGATACATCGCGATCGCCTGGCGCGGGTGCGACTGGCCCGAGACCGCGTCGGCATGCGCGGCGCGGACTTCCGCGTTGAACGGCACTTCCTTCTCGAGCTTTTCCAGCGAGGCGATCCCTTCGTCCACCCGGCCCGTGTAGATCAGGTATTGCGCGCGCAGCCGGTAGTAGCGCAGGTAGTCGTCGTTTTCCGGCCCCCAGGTGCGCACGTCCTTGGCCGGCGGCAGCGATTTGCCCATGTCCTCGAGCGCCAGGTTCGCATCGGCCGCGCGTCCCTGGTCGACGTACGACCAGAACAGCCCCTCGCGCAATTCGATCGGGCGCGTGCGTGCGCCGTACTGGAAGCCGCGCGTCGCGATGTCGGCCTGCGGCGCGGTCGCCTGCTTCAGCGCGCGCTGGTATACCGCGTTGGCCTTGCCCGGTTCGCTCAGGTACAGGTACGCGTCGCCGACGGCCGCCAGTGCGTCGATCGAGATCTCCGCGTCCGGCGGAATCGTCTCGAACGTCGCAACGGCCTGCTTCATCTCGCCGCGTGCCGCCAGCGCTACCGTCCGGTCGCCGGCGAGCGCCGTCCTGACCGGCGAATACTCGGGCGTGGACGGCATCCGCTTGTCGAGGTCGTCCGCGGCGGCGAGCGCGTTGTCGATCCCGTCGAAGCGGTCGGCGCTCGTCATCGAGCGCGACTTGTCGCGTCCGCCGCGCACCTGCTGGCGGATCGACAGTTCCTCGAGCCGCGCGAGATCGACCGCGGAGAACACGTCGGGGCGCGCTTTCGCTTCCTCCAGCGCCTTGACCGCGCCGCCGCTCGACGCGAGGCCGAACACGTCGTTGCGGACCGTGGCCGGATCGGCGGTGCGGAGGTCGGGTATCTGCGCGTTCGGCGCCTGGGCTTCGGGTACCTGGGAGGCTGGCGGCTGCGCGCCGGGGGCCTGTGCATTCGGCGCCGGCATGCCCGGTGTCGACAGGCTCGACGTCGACGCCCCGGGCGTTTGCGAACTGGGCGGCTGGCCGGGCTGCGGATCGGGCTGTGAAGCGGGCTGTGAAGCGGCAGGCGTCGACGTGTCGGGCATCTGCGCACTCGATGCCTGCGCGATCAGCGTCCGCGCATTCGGCGGTTGCACATCCGGCGCGGGCGAACCCTGTGCCGACACGTCGGGCGGCCTCCGGTCCGGTGTGCCGGTGGACCCGGCGATTTCACTGATGCGGCCCGGCTCCGTATCGCCTTCGGCGGAGAAGCAGGGGCCGGACGCGACGAGCAGCAATACCAGTGGCGCATGCAGGAGGATCCGCCGGTTGGACGGAGCGACGGCCGTGCAGGATTGTTGATGATTGTTGGCCACGAGGTGTCCTCCTTTCGAAACGATCACATCGGTGACACGCGTGACGACGCACGTCGTCGCGTGTCGCGCGGCCGGGCTGCGAGTGCCCGGCAATGCGGCGCCGGCTCACAGCCGGTTACGGATCGCCTGGCCGAGCAAGGCACGCGATTCGCTGTTCGTCGGGTCGATCGCGAGCGCCCGGCTCGCGTTTTGCTCGACACAGTTCCATTCGTCGATCACCGCGCACGAGCGCGCCTTCGCCAGCGCACGTGCGCTTTCCAGTTCCGCGTGCGTGACGCTCGCCGTCTGCATGCGCGTGGGGGCGGTGCGGTACGTCCGGGGTTTGGGCGCGAAGTCCATCCGCTTGTCCGTGCCTGCCAGCGTATCCGCATGCGGCGGCCCATGCGTGACGCCGTGCCGCGTGGCGGCGCGACCGGAGGCGGTTGCCTGCTGCGTACCGGCCGCGAGTGTCACGGGTGGCGCATGGGGCGGCCGCCGGTGCGTCGCGACGGCACGGGAAGCGGGGCGCGGCGCGGTTTCCGGTGCGACCGCGAGCGTGGCGGGCGGCACGGTCGATACCTCGGGTGCATCCGACGCCGACGCTGCCCGCCATCGCGGCGCGGGCGGTGTGGCCTGCGCGCGTGTCGACGCCGGCACGGGCGCGACGGATGTGCCGGACGACGCGCTCGCGCGGGAGGCCAGGGTCACGATCGCGTTGCGATACTTCCCGACCGCGGTTCCGATTGCGCCGGAGATGTCGTGCGCCACGCTCGGGTGGCCGACGGTCGTGTCTCGCTCGGCATACGCGAAGAGGCCGAAGATCGTGGCAAACGCGACGAAGCTGAGTGCTGCATTCTTTCCCGGGCCCCAGGAGGGTTTCGGCTGGGGGGCGGGCGAGCGGTCCGGTCGTTCGGCAGGAAGCATGCAATGCTCCTCGATTCGATGCGCGGCGGTGAATGGCGTGATCGGGGCGGGGTCAGGCGGGACTTACCATCGCAACTGCGTGGTGAGTGCCCCCGTTTCCACGATCGCGAACTGGGTGGCTCCCCGGTACGTCCCCTCGATCCGGTAACTGGCGTCGGGCACGCTGAACAGGCAGCGCGACCCGGACGCGTTGAATTCGACGAGCACGCGCCCGTGGCGCCGCAGGCGCACCTGCACATTCGCAAGCGGCTGCCCGGTGCCGGCCGAAGCAAACGACACGCCCAGGTTGTACGGCCGGCCGTCGGGAGGCAGCGGCGCCGTGCCGTCGATCTGCGCGTCGCCGCAGATATACGAGATCACGTAGCGTCCGTCGCCCGGACCCGACGCAGGCGTCTGGGCCGTTGCATTCATGCAGAGCGCGGAGAGGGCGGCACTCAGGAAAGGGCGAGCGTGCTGTTGAAACGAGGAAGGCATTGCAACCTCCGTTCCGGAATCAATGACGAGTATTTATTCCGAGTCAAATTTGCCAGCGTTCTTTTTGCGACACGCTATTGATACACGATGGATTGCGAACCAACAATTGCGTGTGGCCCGAATGGGACGGCGGTGAAATATCCTATTTACATAGGATAAGGACGGATTTGTTTGACTCTCTTAATACTGAAGAAAGTCGATATTGCCGAATATGAATATTGCTATTCGGTAGCGATGATCCTGCACGCATTGAATCACGTCTGTTGTATCGACATTCGTGCCGAAAAATAACGACTGATAAAAGAAATGTTTGCGGCTGTGTTTGCGGCTGTGTTTGCGGCGAATCGAGGTCGATTCGGGTACAGGTCGAGCGAAATAAAAGGGCGGCGTGACGCTGCTGGTATTTTAGATTGTTACGGCTGAATCGAAACTTTTAATTTGTTCTGTAACAGGTTATTTCTGTCATGATAATAAGACGGAATATATCCGGGCATCGTGCCGGATGTAAAAAATCAAGTCGTGAATTGCAAACGTTTGCGATTCCTCTGATAACGATTACCGGTCTGTCGCGTTATTTTTCGGGCGACGGCGGGATCGCAGTTTGCTATCGGAAAAGCGGGTCGCGTTCGCCGGGAAGCGACGCGGATACATGCGCGCACCGCGTGGTTGAAATTCGCGGTTGCGTTTGCGTCGTCGCCGGACACGACGCGAACGCGAACGCAATCACCATCACAATCGCGAAGATCAGCGGCCGGCGCCCGCGCTGCGCCGCGCGATCCGCGTCGCCGGCGCGGATGCCTGTTCGTCCGCGGCGACGGCACCTTCGACCGCTGCGCGCGGCCGGTTCATGATGTATGTCCACAGTTGCTCGGCCGCGAGCCCGCGCTTGCGGGCCGACCGATACAGGCGGATTTCGAGTTCGGTGATCCAGTCGCCGGAACCCGCGCATACGAGCGTGCCTTCCGCGAGCTCCTTCGCAACGCAGCTTTCCGGCAGCCAGCCGATCCCGTGCCCGGCCACGACCATGCCCTTCAACGCCTCGGACATGTGCGTCTCGAAGCACCGGTGCACCACGTACGGCTCGGTTGCGTTCAGCAGCAGCATCTCGACGATGTTGCCGAGGAACGCGCCCGACGAATACGCGAGCAGCGGCAGCGGTGCGTCGGGTGTGCCCGGCAGCTGGAACACGGGCTTGCCGCGCGCATCGGGCGTCGATACGGGCAGGATCCGCTCGACGCCGAGGCTGACGAACGGGAAGTGGTTCGGGTCGAGCACGATCGGCAACTGCGGATGGTGATAGCCGAGCAGCAGGTCGCATTCACCTTCGACGAGCTGCTGCACGCCTTCCGGCACGTTCACCGCGTTCACGCGTGCGGTCACGTGGCCGACTTCGCCGTTGAGCTGCTTGAGCCATTCGGGGAACAGCGTGAAGACGAGCGTATGCGCGACCGCGAAACGCACGACCTGATCGCTGGCCGCGAACTGGTCGTAACCGTTCACGAGATTGCGCGCCGCATACATGCTGCGCAGGATGTCCGCGGCGAGCCCGCGGAACATCTGGCCGGCCGGCGTCAGCGTGATCGGGTTGATGCTCCGGTCGACCAGCTTCGCGTCCATCCAGGTTTCGAGTGCGGCAATTCGTCTGCTGAATGCCGACTGCGTGAGGTGCCGGTGACGTGCGGCCCGGGAAAAACTCTTGGTATCCGCAAGGCTCAGGAAATCTTCCAGCCACTTTGCTTCCATTTCGATCTTCGCTTTTTATAGTCGGGCGCCTGAAGGGCGGCACCCCGTGCTGCACCAATTTTCTAGCGTACCGCGCCTCGCGTGGGTCGGCCCGATGTTTTTTTTCGATCGGTGTCAGTCGAAATATGCATGGGCGTTGTCGGCGGGATTACGGCTGCATAGCGTTGAGGTGCCGGATCCGGCTAACCGGACAGTTCACAGCATCGAACTGCCGGCGCACCGCAGACGGTACTTCCCCGCAGGGCCGGTTGCGCCGTGTGCGTGCCGGCCCGCCTCCATTGTGGCGGCCCGGTGCCCGGTCGCGCCGTTTTTTTTGTGCAGTGCAGATTGCACATTCGTGACACGCGGGGGAACTATGTTCGGAAGACGCGGCGCAGCATCGGCCGTGCGCGCCTGCGACGCACCGTCGTCGCACGTCGCGCCGGGCGCTGCACCACCGTGGTGCGCAATGTCGCCCGGGCGTGCCTGGCGCGGCGCAAAAAGGGGGGATTATCGAGGGAGCCCGCAAGGCACGTTCCTTGCAACGCAGTCGTAACGCCGGTCCGGCATGCGCAATGCCGGGGAAAACGATCGATGGAGAAAAGATCGATGAAGCCATTCGATGAAATGCTGCAATCCGGCGACATGGTAAGGGCGCCTTACGCGCGCCTGAAGCAGTGGCTCGACACGCAGAATCCCGCGAGCCTCGCCCAGAAAGCCCACGACGCGGAAGGCGTGTTCCGCAAGACGGGCATCACATTCGCCGTCTACGGCGACGCGGAGGCCGCCGAGCGGCTGATTCCGTTCGACATCGTCCCGCGCATCATCTCGGGCACGGAATGGAGCCGGCTGTCGCTCGGCATCGAGCAGCGCGTGATGGCGCTCAACGCCTTCCTCGACGACATCTACCATCGTCAGGAAATCGTGCGCGCCGGCATCGTGCCGAAGCACCTGATCGCGCACAACGAAGCGTTCATCCCGGAGATGATCGACTTCCGGCCGCCCGGCAACGTATACACGCACATCATCGGCGTCGACATCGTGCGCACCGCCGAGAACCAGTTCTACGTGCTGGAGGACAACGCGCGCACGCCGTCCGGCGTGTCGTACATGCTGGAAAACCGCGAGACGATGATGCAGCTCTTCCCGGAGCTGTTCCAGCAGGTCAAGGTGCGCCCGGTCGAAACCTATCCGCAGATGCTGCGCCAGTCGCTCGCGGCCGTATGCCCGCCGGGCGGCAACGCCGACAACCCGACCGTCGCCGTGCTCACGCCGGGCATCCACAACTCGGCGTACTACGAACATTCGTTCCTCGCCGACCAGATGGGCGTGCATCTCGTCGAAGGCAGCGACCTGCAGGTGATCGACGGCCGCGTCGCGATGCGCACGACCGAAGGTTTCCAGCCGATCGACGTGCTGTACCGCCGCGTCGACGACGCGTTCCTCGATCCGCTCACGTTCCGCCCCGATTCGGTGCTCGGCGTCGCGGGGATCATGGACGTCTACCGCGCGGGCAACATCACGATCGCGAACGCGCCCGGCACGGGCATCGCCGACGACAAGGCGATCTACTCGTACATGCCGGAGATCGTCGAGTTCTACACGGGCCGCAAGGCGCTGCTGGAGAACGTGCCGACCTGGCGCTGCGGCGAGGCCGACAGCCTGAAGTACG